>Ga0335074_10003140_pt1 | contig 22493 bp, 20 predicted proteins | sample Lox_Sample_23_FD_206715 | JGI IMG/M metagenome (GOLD analysis project Ga0335074, IMG submission 206715) | Soil microbial communities from Loxahatchee National Wildlife Refuge, Florida, United States - Lox_Sample_2.3 | ecosystem: Environmental > Terrestrial > Soil > Wetlands | place: USA...
GTCGCCAGATTCTCGGCGGCGCGCTCGAAACCCGGGTCGATGGCGTTGGCCAGCCAGCCGGCGAAGGGCACATCGCGGGCGGCCATGGATTCGCGGGTGAGGAGCGCATGGTTGAGGCAGCCGAGGCGCAAGCCGACGACGAGCAGCACGGGCAGGCCGAGCGCGCCGGCGACCTCGGCCATGCCGGCGCGAGCGCCGATCGGCGCGAGCCAGCCGCCGGCGCCTTCGACGATGACGCAGTCGGCGGCGCTCGCCAGGGCCTCAAAGCGTCGCCGAAGAAGCGCGAGGTCGATCACGGTGCCGCTGTCGCTCGCGGCGATGTGGGGCGAGACGGGTGGCAGAAAGCAGTAGGGGTTCACGGCTTCGTAGGGAGCCTGCACATTGGCGGCGGCCATGAGCGCGAGCGCGTCCGAGTTTCGGGGACCCTCGGGTGTCGGGTCGGAGCCGGAGGCTATCGGCTTCATGACCGCAACCCGCAGACCCCGTGCGACCAGCGCGCGTGTGAGCGCGGCGGCCACGATGGTTTTGCCGACTCCGGTGTCGGTCCCGGTGACGAAGAAGCCTTGCGGTGTCATGTCGGGCGCCTCACATCCGTCGGCGGATTTCGGAGGGAGGGATCTTCACTTCATGGGCCGTGCCCGCCGTCCCTGGCGAGGCGCCGCTGCCGCTCGCCCCGCCTGATCCCCACGCCGCCCCGTAGATGATCTCGTACGTCGCGGGAAGTCTGCCGTCTTTGCGGAAGGACTCGTAGGCGCTCAAGACACGCTGCAGCCGGGTGCGGCCGAGTAGCGCGCGGGGACGGCCGGCGGTGGCATTGCGGGCGCCGAGGGATTTCAGGTCGCGCATCAGGGACATGCCGTCCTCATACGTGAGCTGTGTGCGATCGACATCCAACACGGGCTCCTTGAGGCCGGCGTGCAGCAGGGCGTCGCCGACATCGCGCACGTCCAGGAACCGATTGACGTGGTTGTAGGAGTCCGCTTCCGCCCAGGCGCTGCGCAGCTCTCGCAGGGTGTCGGGGCCGAAGGTGCTGAAGGCGAAAAAGCCCTGGGGCTTGAGCACGCGGCGCACTTCGGCGAAAACCTCTTCGAGCGGATCGCACCACTGCAGCATCAGATTGCTGAAGACGACATCGATGCTGGCATTTCGTAACGGCAGCCGGGCGGCGTCGGCGCACACGCGCCCGAAACGGCGGAAGAGCCGTTGATGGCGGGCCGCCTGGCGCAACATGCCGGGTGAGAGATCGAGGGCGATGACCCTGGAGCGGCGGTAGCGGCGCTTGAGGTCCGCGGTCGCGCGCCCGGTGCCGGCGCCGAGATCGAGCAGCGCCCGCGGGTTGAAGGCGAAGGGCTCGAGACGACTCAGAAGCTCGGCCGCCACCCGTGACTGCAGGACGGCCGCAGCCTCGTAGCTGGGGCTGGCGAGATCGAAGGCCGCGCGTGCTCTGCGCCGGTCGAGTCGGAAGATGTCGGAGGCGTGCGGGCTCATTGCGGCGGGCGCGGCAGCAGAAAATCGACGAGCAGCGCCGCGAGCTCGGCCAGATGCGAGAGGAAGGGAGCGTGGGCGGCGCGGCGAATCTCGACGTATCGGCCGTTGGGGAGGGCATTGGCGAGCGCGTGCGATGCGGCCGGCAGGGTCACGCGGTCATATTGACCCGCGACGACGAGGCTCGGCAGGGGGATGCGGCCCAGGAGCGGGCGAAGATCGGTATGCCGCAGCAGCTCGAGATCGCTCGCCAAGGCGGCGAGCTGGTGGCCGGGAGCCTCGGAACCGTGGGCGAAGAGAGCGGCGCGAAGCTGCGCCAGAGCCGCGGCGCCATCCAAGCAGCCGCGGACCTGCAGCTCGAGGAAGTCACTCACCATGCCGCGGTAATCGGTGCGCAGTGCGAGCGCCTGCTGATCCAGCCGCTCGGGCGGGGCACCGTGAGGCCAGTCGGGTCCGGTGCTGAAGCGCGGCGTGGCGGCAATCAACACGAGTCGCTCGGGGCCGGAGGCGGCCCTGGCGCCCTCGGTGAGCGCCCGGCCTTCGCGGGCGGCGAGGCGCAGGGCGATCTGCGCGCCGAGCGACCAGCCCAGAAGCGAATAGCTCGGCGAAATCGCCGAAACGGTTTCGGCCACTTGCGCGGCCTGCGCCTCGAGCGAGGAGCGCCGCGGCAGCCACTCGCTGCGGCCGTGACCGGGCAGATCGACGGCAACGGTCCGGAAGCGGTCGCTGAGCGCGGCTGCGAGCCCGTCCCAGACGCGCAGGTTGAGTCCCCAGCCGTGTAGCAGCACGAGCGTCGGGCCGCTGCCGCGGACCTCGGTATAAAGAGGGCTCATGCGGGGACGCACACGCGCGCGAGCGTCTCGATGAGGGCATCCACCTGATCCTCACGGTGCCCGGCCGTGAGCGTGATTCGCAGCCGCTCCTCGCCGGCGGGCACGGTGGGTGAGCGGATGGCTACGACCCAGAATCCGGCCGCGAGAAGCGCCCGCTGCGCATCGAGCGCCGCGCGCGCACTGCCGAGCCGGATCGGCTGAATCGGCGTCGCGGAGTCCGCGAGCGGGATGGCGAGCTCTCGAGCCGCCGCTCGAAAGCGCGCGGTGAGGCTGAGCACGCGCTGCCGTCGCCAGGTCTCCTCCTGCGCGATACGCAGCGCGGCGCGGGTCGCGGCGGCGACCGGCTGCGGCAGGGCTGTGGTGTAGATGTAGGTACGCGAGCGCTGCAGCAGCAGCTCGATCAACGCCTCGGAGCCCGCCACGAAAGCGCCGAAGGAGCCGAAGGCTTTGCCGAGGGTGCCGATGAGCACGGGTACTTCCTCGGCGGTGAGGCCCGCGAGCTCCACGGTCCCCCGCCCGTTGGCGCCGAGCACGCCGATGCCATGCGCGTCATCGACGATCAGCCAGGCAGCGTGCGCGCGCGCGGCATCGGCCAACTCCGCGAGCGGCGCGATGTCCCCGTCCATGCTGAAGACACCGTCGGTCGCCAACACCGCGGTTGGGGGCGTGCCCTCGGCCAGCAACCGGCGTGCGGCGGCCCCATCGCCGTGCGGGTAGCGGCGAAAGCGCGCTCCCGACAAGAGTCCGGCATCGATGAGCGAGGCATGGCTCAGGCGATCGAGCAGCACCGACTCGCCGCGACTCGCGAGCGCCGTGACGGCACCGAGGTTGGCCATGTAACCGGTGGAGAAGAGCAGCGCCCGCTGCCGTCCGGTAAAGGCGGCCAGCTCCTCCTCGAGGGCCGCGTGCTCGCGCCCATGTCCGCTCACCAGATGCGAGGCGCCGCTGCCCGCGCCCGAGCGCGCCGCGGCATTCGCCATGGCGGCGGCCAGAGCCGGGTGGGCGGCGAGCCCGAGGTAGTCGTTGCTGCTGAAGTCGACGAGCCGGCGCCCCTCGACTAGCACCTCCGCGCGGCTGCCCTCGGCGGCCTGCGCTTCCACCGTGACACGGCGACGCCGCAATTGCCGCCGCTCGATCTCCTCGAGCAGCGGCTCAAGCGGCTGTCTCTTCATGCGCGGGGTGCGCGGATGCGGTGGACGCAGGCGCTTCCGGCTTCAGGCCCAGGCGCGCGAGCAGATTCCGATCGCGTTCGACATCGGGATTGCCCGTGGTCAGAAGCTTCTCGCCGTAGAAGATGGAATTGGCACCGGCTAGGAAGCACAGCGCCTGCAGCTCATCGCTCATCGCCTGCCGGCCGGCCGAGAGGCGCACATGGGCGCGCGGCATCATCAGTCTGGCGGCGGCACAGGTGCGTACGAAATCGAGCGGGTCGACGGGCGCGCTGCCGTGCAGCGGCGTGCCCGGCACCTGCACCAGCTGGTTGATGGGGACGCTCTCCGGATGCTGCGGCAGGTTGGCGAGGGTGAGGAGCAGCTTCGCCCGGTCCTCCGTCGACTCGCCGAGGCCGAGAATGCCGCCGCAGCAGACTTTGAGCTGCGCCGCGCGCACCGCCTCGAGCGTGTCCAGCCGGTCCTGGTAGGTGCGGGTGGTGATGACCTCGCCGTAGAACTCCGCCGAGGTATCGAGATTGTGGTTGTAGTAGTCCAGGCCCGCGCTCTTGAGCTCGCACGCCTGCCGCGGCGTCAGCATGCCCAGTGTGGCGCAGGTCTCGAGACCGAGTGCACTCACCTCGCGAATCATGCTCGCGATGATCTCGAGGTCCTTCGCCTTCGGCGAGCGGTAGGCCGCCCCCATGCAGAAGCGTGTCGCGCCCGCCTGCTTCGCGCGCAGCGCGTGCTGCCGCACCGCCGCCACGTCCATCAGCTCCTCGCGCGCAACACCGGTGTCGTAGCGCACGCTCTGCGGGCAGTAGGCGCAGTCCTCCGGGCAGGCACCGGTCTTGATGGAAAGAAGCGTGCTCATCTGCACGGTGTTGGGCTCATGGTGCAGCCGGTGCACGCGCTGCGCGTGATAGAGCAGGTCGATGAGCGGCATCGCGAGCAGACTTGCGACTTCCGGCAGGGTCCAGTCGTGGCGGACGGCTCCTAAAGCGGTCGGGGTCATGCGCGTCTCGGGTGACGGTGGGCAGCCGGAATGGTCGCGGCCGGGGCGGCAGATGTCAACGCGAGAGGCCATCCCGCGTCCACATTTGATCATTTTGCGATCAGCGTCGCAGCAGGTGCACGGCGAGCGCGATGGCGACCGCGATCGCCCCCATCACGCTGACGAACACGGCGGCGGCGGCACAGTCCTTGACGATTCGAATCCGCGGATGCACTTGCGGACTGAGGTGATCGGCCAGCGTCTCGATGGCGGTGTTGAGCAGCTCCGCCGCAAGGACCCCGGCGCTCGCCAGCATCACGGCCGCCCACCAGAGCGGGCCCGGGCGAAGCACCGCGAGCGCCGCCACCACCAGCGCCAAAAAGAGAGCTTCCAGGCGCACGCTGCGCTCGGTGCGCAGCGCATGCAGCAGGCCGGCCAGGGCGAAGCCGAACCGGCGCAGCAGGCCCTGGTTCTTCTGAGTGCTCAACGCGAGTAAATGTATTGCAGCAGCACGCCGATGAAGATCGCCATGCCCACGTAGTTGTTGTTCAAGAAGGCGCGCAGGCAGGCGGCGGGATCGCGCGCGCGGATCAGCCATTGCTGATAAAGAAAGAGCACCGCCGCCACCGCGAGGCCGCCGTAGTACCAGGGGCCGAACCCCATGTCGCGGCCAGCGAGCACCAGTGCGAGCAGCATCATCGCCTGCAGCGCGCCGATCAAAAACCGATCCAGGTCCCCGAAGAGAATGGCGCTCGACTTGACGCCGATCTGCAGGTCATCCTCCCGATCGACCATGGCGTAGATGGTGTCGTATACGGCCGCCCAGATGACCGCCGCGATGTAGAGCACCCAGGCGACGCGCGGCAGCGAGTCGCGCTGCGCGGCGAAGGCCATCGGCACGCTCCAGCCACCGAAGGAGATGCCGAGGTAGAGCTGGGGCAGAGGAAAGAAGCGCTTGACGAAGGGGTAAGAGACGGTGAGCGCGGCGCCGATGAGGGCGAGTTTGACCGTGAAGGGATTGAGTCGGGTAACCAGCCACAGCGCGGCCGCGCCGAGCAGCAGGAAAAGAGTCAGAGCCTCGAGCGGTGAGACGCGGCGTGCGGCGAGCGGGCGCTCGCGCGTGCGCTTCACGTGAGGATCGATGTCCCGATCGGCGAAGTCATTGATGATGCAGCCGGCGGCGCGCATGACGATGACGCCGAGTGTGAACACGATCAGCACCTTCTGATCCGGGCGGCCGGCGCCCGCGACCCACAGTCCCCAGAGCGCCGGCCACAGCAGCAGCCAGGTGCCGATCGGACGGTCGAAGCGCGCGAGCCGCGCATATTCCTCCACGCGCCGCGCCAGGCGGTGATGGAGCGGCGCCTCTTTCGGCGTGGCCGTGAGGTCCAGATCGATCGTGTTAGAGGCTGTAGCGCTATTCATGTACCTGCATTCACATTCGGTCCCGGAAGGCTCGTCAGGTGTGCCGTCCCTGGCGGTCATGCCCCCAGTCCGCGCATCCTGCGCGGCCGCTCGTGGGGTAAGCGCTTCGCGCTTACCCCACTCTCCCATACTGCTCCCCCGAGCCGATCCACCGGGCCGCGAGTGCCGCAATATTATCCGGGTAACTCGCGATGAGCAGCTCCGCGGCCTCCTGCACGCGTGGCAGCAGGTCCGAATCGCGCGTCAGGTCCGCGACGCGAAGCTGCGCCAGACCGGCCTGGCGGGTGCCGAGCAGCTCGCCGGCACCCCGCAGCTCCAGATCGCGGCGCGCGATCTCGAAGCCGTCGTTGCTCTCGCGGATCACTTTCAGGCGTTGGCGCGCGAGCGGCGAGAGGGGCCCGCGGTAGAGGAGCACGCAGGTGCTCGCCTGCGCCCCCCGTCCGACCCGGCCGCGCAGCTGATGCAGCTGCGCGAGCCCCATGCGCTCGGCGTTCTCGATGACCATGAGTGTCGCGTTGGGAACATCGACCCCGACCTCGATGACGGTGGTCGCCACCAGCAGTTGGATTCGTCCGGCCTTGAAGGCGAGCATCGCCGCGTCCTTCTTCGAGGCCGGCATGCGGCCGTGCACCAGGCCTACCCGCACCTCGGGCAGCGCCTCGACGAGAGCCGCGGCGGTTTCCTCCGCGGCCTGCGAGCGCAGCTCGTCCGACTCATCGATGAGCGGACACACCCAATAGACCTGCCGTCCACCGCGGCAGACCTGCAGGATGCGCGCCACGACCTCCTCGCGCCGCCGCTCCGGCACGATGACCGTCCGTACCGGCGTGCGGCCCGGTGGCAGCTCATCGATCGCCGAGATGTCGAGGTCGGCGTAAGCTGTCATCGCGAGCGTCCGCGGGATCGGTGTCGCGGTCATGATGAGCTGGTGCGGGAAGCGACCGCTCCGGCTGCCTTTCTCCCTGAGGCGCAGTCGTTGCTGCACCCCGAAGCGGTGTTGCTCATCGACGATGACGAGAGCTAGCCGCGGGAACTCGATCCCTTCCTGAAAGAGCGCATGTGTGCCGACGATGATCCGCACCTCACCGGATGCGATCGCCTCAAGGGCGCTGCGACGGGCGGTGGCCGGCTGCCCGCTGGTGAGGAGCGCCACGGGCAGGCCGAGTGGCCGCAGCCATTCGCTGAAGCTGCGCCAGTGCTGCTCGGCCAGTAGCTCCGTCGGCGCCATGAGCGCCGCCTGCAGTCCGGTCCCGGCGGCGCGCGCGGCGGCGAGGGCTGCGACGACGGTCTTGCCGCAACCGACATCGCCTTGGATGAGCCGCACCATGGGCACGCTCGAGCACAGATCCGCCTCGATCTCAACCAACGCTCGCCTCTGCGCCCGCGTCAGCCGGAAGGGCAGCGAGGCGAGAAGCCGCGCCGCCGTCTGCTGCGGATCCGCAAGCGGCCAGGCGGGATCGGTCTTGGCGGCACGTTTCAACAGTCGAAGGCTCACCTGGTAGGCGAGCAGCTCCTCGAACGCGAGCCGCCGCTGCGCGGGGTGACGGCCGGCGGCGAGCTCGCCGAGCTGCGCCTCCCGTGGCGGGCGATGCACATAACGCAGCGCATCGCGCAACAGCGGCAGGTGCAGCGGCTGCAGCACCTGCGCCGGGATCCAGTCGCGCACGCCGGCCGTGTCGAGCTCATGCAGGGCCTGCGCGATGAGCGCGCGCAGCCTCCCCTGCGGCACCCCCTCGGTCAGCGGATAGATGGGTGTCAGGGTCTCCTCGGGCGCCGCCGGCTCGCCGCTCACGCGGCGGTATTCCGGGTGGACCATCTCGAGGCCCTGCGGACCGCGGCGCACTTCGCCGAAGCAGCGCAGCCGCGCACCGCGCTCGAGGCCCTGCTGTTGGGAAGCCGAAAAGTGGAAAAAGCGCAGCGTCAGGAAACCCGAACCGTCCGACAGGCGGCATTGCAGCTGCCGCCGGCGCCGGTAAGCCACCTGCGCGAGCTGTATCTCGCCCTCCACGACCACCCGCATGCCGGGCAGGAGGGCTCCGATCCTGACCACAGTGGTGCGGTCCTCGTAGCGCAACGGCAGCACGAACAGCAGATCCTGCACCTGAGTGACGCCGAGCCGGGCGAGGCGCTGCGCCAGCGCCTCACCAACACCGCGCAGGGCGGTGATCGGCCTCTGCTCAGTGGTCGGCGCAGGCCCGCGCCCGACCCGTGCCGTCTCAGCCAAGTTGCAGAATGCACTCGACCTCGACGTGCGCGCCGCGGGGGAGCTGCGCGACGCCGACGGTCGCCCGTGCCGGATAGGGCTGCGGGAAATAGAGCGCCATGATCTCGTTCACCTTGGCGAAGTGCGCCAGGTCAGTCATATAGATCGTGACCTTCACCGCCTGCGCGAGGCTGCCGCCGGCGGCTTCCGCGAGCCCCTTCAGGTTTTCGAACACGCGGCGGATCTCACTCTCGATGTTGCCCGTCACGAGCTCCTTGGTGGCCGGATCGAGGGCGATCTGCCCGGAAAGGTACACCGTCTCACCGGCGCGCATCGCCTGCGAGTAGGTGCCGATCGCCTGCGGGGCCCGCTCGGTTTGAATCGCTTTACGGCTCATTTGCTCTACCCGTTCTCTGTGTTGGAATCCTGTTCGTCGCTCTCGTCCACGCCCTCGATGTCCGCGTCCGCGCGACCCGCGCGCGCATGGGCCGCGATGGTGCGGCTCACCCGGGTGACATCCGGCATGCGCCGGATGACGCGCATGACCCGCGCGAGGTGCTTGCGATCGCGCACCTTCAGCTCGAAGGTGAGCGTGGAGGCATCACCCTCCTGCTCCTCGATGGAGACGTGGTGAATGTTGGTTTCGGTGCTGGCGATGGCGGCGGCGACGCCCGCGAGCACGCCCGTGCGGTTGACCACATAGATGCGGATCTCGGAGTTGAAGAGCCGGTCCGGCGCGGGCCGCCAGCTCACCGGGAGCCACTTCTCCGGGTGCTTGCGGTAGTCCTCGACGTTCACGCAGCGCTCGCGGTGGATGATGACACCCCGGCCCGCGGAGAGGAATGCGAACACCGGATCGTAAGGCAAGGGGAAGCAGCAGCGCGCGTAGGAGACGAGCAGTCCCTCCGTGCCCGCGATGGCGAGCGGCGCGGGCGCGGGCGCGCCGCCGCCCGGCGCGGGCGGGGCGGGCAGCAGGCGCCGCGCGACGAGGGGCGCCAGGCGCTCACCGAGACCGATCTTCTCGTAGAGATCGTCGAGGTCCTTCATGCCGAACTCCCCGAGTACGGCGTGCTGAACCTCCGGGCTCACATCCTCGAGCGCCAGGCGAAACTCACCCAGTGCCTGGTTGAGGAGGCGCTGACCGAGGGCGATGGCCTCGGTGCGGCGCAGGCTCTTCAGGTAATGCCGGATGGCGTTGCGAGCCTTGGCGGTGACGACGAAGTTGACCCAGGAGGGATTGGGCATCGCCCCCTTGGCCGTGATGATCTCCACCGTCTGGCCGTTGCGCAGCACCGTGCGCAGCGGCGTCAGCCGTCGATCGACCTTGGCCGCGACGCAACGGTTGCCGATGTCGGTGTGCACCGCGTAGGCGAAGTCCACCACCGTCGCGCCGCTCGGCAGGCGCAGGATCGTGCCCCGCGGGGTGAAGACATACACTTTGTCGGGAAAGAGATCGACCTTGACGCTCTCGAGGAACTCCTCCGAGGTGCCGTCCTCCTGCAGCTCGACCAGGCTCGACAGCCACTCGCGCGTGCGCTCCTGTTGCATCGAGTCCGCATCGCCGCCGCTCTTGTATTTCCAGTGCGCCGCGACGCCCGACTCGGCGACCCGATGCATGTCCTCGGTGCGGATCTGCGCCTCGATGGGCACGCCGTTGGGTCCGAAGAGCGTGGTATGAAGCGACTGGTAACCGTTGACGCGCGGGATGGCGATGTAGTCCTTGAAGCGTCCGGGCATCGGTTTGAACACCGAGTGCACGACGCCGAGCGCCCGGTAGCAGGTGTCCGGCCGGTCGACGATGATGCGCAGGCCGTAGACATCGACGATCTCCGCGAGCGAGGCGCGCTTGCGCAGCATCTTCTTGTAGATGCTGTAGAGGTGCTTCTCGCGGGTCTCCACCCGTGCACCGAGCTCGTTCTTGGCCAAAGCGGCGCCGAGCTGCTGCTCGATCTTCTTCAGGAACTCCTTCTGGTTGCCGCGGGCCTTGCGCAGCGCCCGCTCGAGCACCTGATAGCGGCGCGGGTAGAGCGCCTCGAAGCCGAGGTCCTCGAGCTCGAGCTTCATGTTGTAGAGGCCCAAGCGCTCGGCGATGGGCGCGTAGATCTCGAGCGTCTCGCGCGCCACCGCCCGCCGCCTCGTCAGCGGCATGGCTTCGATGGTTCGCATGTTGTGGGTGCGGTCGGCGAGCTTGACGAGGATCACCCGCAGATCGCGCACCATCGCGAGGAGCATCTTGCGGAAGGACTCCGCCTGCGCTTCCTCGCGGCTCTTGAACTGGATCGCATCGAGCTTGGTGACGCCATCGACGAGCTCGGCGACATCGGCGCCGAAGCGCGCCGCGAGCTGATCCTTCGGCGTCGGGGTGTCCTCGATGACATCGTGCAGGATCGCCGCGATCAGCGTGTCAGCATCGAGACGCAGGTCCGCGAGGATGGCGGCGGCCGCCACCGGATGGGCGATGAAGGGCTCACCGGAGAGACGCTTCTGTCCTTTGTGGGCCGAGGCGCCGAATTCGGCCGCCTCCTCGATGCGCGCCACCTGCTCGGGGGGCAGGTAGGCGCCGACGGCGCCCAAAAGCTCCTTGAGTCCCGGAGTGCGCCTTCCGCCGGGGAGCAGTCCCAGGAGCGAAGACGCATAGTCCATAGGACCCGGCGGGGAGGCTTACTCCCCCAGCCCGAATTGGGGAGCGCGGAAGCTCGATTGAGCCTCGAGCTCGGGAATCGCGGGCTCGGCCGGGGGCTCGGGCTCGCGCAACATCTCGAGCGTGACATTGCCGGCGGCGATCTCGCGCAGCGCGACCACGGTCGGCTTGTCGTTCTCCCAGGCGACCGTAGGCTCCGCGCCGTTGGCGAGACGCCGGGCGCGCTGAGCCGCCAGGATGACGAGCTGGAAGAGGTTATCGACGTTCTGCAGACAGTCTTCGACGGTGATACGGGCCATGGTGCGGGTACAAGGAAAGTGAGCGCGGGGAGCGCGGGAGATAGCTCCCATTATGCGTCGCGCGACCCTCCAGGCACAAGGACGTGCTCCGCCCCAAGGTGGCGAGGGCCGGCCGAATCCAGCGCTCGGAGCTAGGCGAGCAGCCGCTCGAGGAGGGGCGCCAGCTCCGGGCGCCCGGCGGCCAACCTCTCGGCCCCCCTATCGCGAGGCGCAGTGCTGGAGGGCGAGTCGCGAAGCAACGAGCGACCGGACAGGATGTCCGCGCTGGCGGGCCTGCCGCCAGGGATGGCGAGTGGTACGACCTCGCCTGCCCCGTGCGCCGCAACGATCGTCATCAGGTCGGCCACCGCGCGCTCGAAATCATCGTTCACCACGACGTAGTCGAACTCCCGCCAGTGGGACATGTCGCCCACCGCATCGCGCAGGCGCCGTGCGATCACCTGCGGCGAGTCCGTCGCGCGGCTGCGCAGGCGCTTCTCGAGCGCCTCGCGCGAGGGTGGCAGGATGAAGATGGACACGCAATCCGGCATGGCCGCGCGAACCTGTCGGGCGCCCTGCCAGTCGATCTCGAGCACGATGTCGCCGCCCCGTGCGAGCCGCTCCTCGACGAAGCCGCGCGCCGTGCCGTAGAGATTGTCGAAAACGCGGGCGTGCTCCAGGAACTGGCCTTCCGCGACCAGCCGCTCGAATTCCGGCACGCCGATGAAGTAGTACTCGCGCCCGTCCTCCTCGGTCGGCCGCCGTGGCCGGGTGGTGTGCGAAACCGACATCTGCAGGCGGGGCATGCGCTCGAGCAGCGCCTTGACGAGCGAGGTCTTGCCGGCTCCGGAGGGGGCGGCGAGCACGAACAGGTTGCCGCGAGTCGTGGGGGTCGTACCGGTCGCCTCGAGGTCGAGCTCCGTGCGCGCCGCGGCGACCCAGGCCCGCAGCGCCTGCGCCCGGTGGCTGATTTGGTTCTTCAGCGCCGGGTCGAGCTCGGCCGCGGTGCCATGCGCATCGGCCGGCAGGAAGATGGGGTCGTAGCCGAAGCCGCCGCTGCCGCGCGGCTCGAGCGCGATGCGGCCTTCCCAGGTGCCGTGGGCGACGATCGGTTGGCTGTCCTCGTGGCGGCGCACGAAAGCGATCACGCAGTGATAGCGCGCCTGGCGGAACTCGCTCGGGACATCGTGCAGCTCCTCGAGGAGCTTGTGGAGATTCTCGGCATCGCTCGCGCCGTCGCCGGCGAAGCGAGCGGAGTACACGCCCGGTTGACCCTCGAGCGCATCCACCTCGATGCCGGAGTCATCGGCAAGCGCCGGCAGGCCGGATGCTCGCGCGGCGTGGCGCGCCTTGATGAGCGCGTTGTCGAGAAACGTCGTGCCGGTCTCAGGCGGCGAGTCGATGCCGAGCGCGCTCTGCGCGATGAGCTCGAGGCCGAGGGGTCGCAGGATCGCGGTCATCTCCCTGAGCTTGCCGGCGTTGCCGCTTGCCAGGACGGTCTTTCTCATGGCCCGCGCTGCACGCCGATGAGGATTGCGCTCATGTGTCGCGCAGGGCGTTGGTTTGCAGGGCAAAGAGCCGCTCGATGCCACCGGCCGCGAGGGCGAGCATGGCATCGAGCTCGTGCCGGCGGAAAGGGTGTCCTTCAGCGGTGCCTTGCAGCTCGACGAAGGTGCCGCCGCTTCGCATCACCACGTTCATGTCGGTCTCTGCCTGCGAGTCCTCGCGATAGTCGAGATCCAACACCGGCTCCCCGCCCACGATGCCGACGGAGATGGCGGCGACCTGTCCGTGCAGCGGGCTCGCCGCGATGGCGCGCCGCGCGATGAGCTTCTCGCACGCCTGCGCGAGCGCGACGTAGCCGCCGGTGATCGAGGCGGTGCGCGTGCCGCCGTCGGCCTGCAGCACGTCACAGTCGATCGTGACGGTGCGCGGCCCCAGCGCCTTCAGATCGATGACCGCGCGCAACGACCGTCCGATGAGGCGTTGGATCTCCTGCGTGCGGCCGCTTTGCTTGCCGCGAGCGGCCTCGCGCGCCGAGCGGGTGTGGGTCGAGCGCGGCAGCATGCCGTATTCGGCAGTGACCCAGCCCTGTTCCTTGCCGCGCAGGAACGCCGGCACCGTGTCCTCGACGCTGGCGGTACACAACACTTGGGTGTCGCCGGCCTCGATCAGGACCGCGCCTTCGGCATGCTTGGCGAACCGGCGCGTGAAGCTCACCGGGCGCATCTCATCGGCCGCGCGTCCGCTCGGTCGCCTCATGAGAGCCAGCGCAGCGCCGCCACCGAGGTGTTGTCGCTCGCCGTGCCGGTGCGCGTCACGGCTCTCTGGCCGAGCTCGAGCAGCTTCTCGCGTAGCGACACGCCCGCCGTCGCGCCTGCGCTGCCGGGGCCGCCACCGCCCGGCGTCGCACCAGGGCCGCCGGCGGGCGAGAGCTCCGCCGCGAGCTCCGCGTCCTTCACCCCGCTCCACAGCCCGTCGGTGCACACGAGCAGCACGTCGCCCGACTCCAACGGCCGGCGCCGCGAGAGCGACATGTCGGGAATGATGGGATCGCCGCCGAGACAGCATTCGACGTAGTTGCGCATCGGATGCGAATGCGCCTGCTCGGCGGTGATCAGGCCCTCGCGCAGCAGCACCTCGACGTGGCTGTGATCGCGGCTGCGGCCAACGACGGTACCGCCGCGCAGATGATAGATGCGGCTGTCCCCCACATGCGCCCACCAGGAGGCTCTTTGCTGCACCAGACATAGCGCGCAGGTGGCGCGCGGGCGCTGCTCGAGCGGCAGCGGTGCGCCGAGCTTGACGACTTCCTCGTGCGCACGGCCGAGAGTCAGGTGAAGGAATCCGAGCGGATCGAACAGCGGCTGCGGTGTATGCCAGAACGCCTCGAGCACGATGTCGCGAGTGATCTCCGCGGCGCGCGCGCCATTGGCGTGACCGCCCATGCCATCGGCGACGAAAAGCAATGCCGCGTGCTCCGCCACCGCAGCCACCACCCGATCCTGGTTCTCCTCGCGCCCGCCCAGCAGGCTGACGTCCGCGTACTCGACCCGCAAGAGAAAATCCCTGCATGTTAGACTTGGGTCCGCCTTTATAGCACTCGCGCGCGCCAGGAGCGTAGTTCGCATGATTGCCAGCATGACGGGCTTCGCCCGGCGCGAGATTTCAGGCTCCTGGGGCACCCTGGTGTGCGAGCTGCGCAGCGTCAATCACCGCTTCCTCGAAGCCGGCTTCCGGCTGCCGGATGAGCTGCGCTCGGCCGAGGGGGAGCTGCGCCAGCGGCTCGCGCGCGAGGTACGCCGCGGCAAGGTCGACTGCGTGCTGACTTACCGTCGCGCCCAGGCCTCAGAGTCCGGGCTCCAGATCGACTCCAAGGCGCTCGAGCGGCTGCTCGCGCGCCTGAAGGACATCGGCCGCTCCTTTCCGGAGCACACCGTCAACCTGCTCGATGTGCTGCGCTGGCCGGGCGTGCTCAAGGAGGACAGCTCGGCCGATGAGGAGCTGCTCGTCGCCGCGCTGGCGCTCTTTGGCAGCACGCTCGAGGATCTCGTGGCGGCACGCGCGCGCGAGGGACTGCGGCTCAAGGAAATACTGGAGCTGCGTTGCTCGAGCCTCGAGGAGCAGGTGCGGCAGGTTCGGGAGCGACTGCCCGAAGTGCAGACCCGGTTGCGGGCCAGGCTCGATGAGCGCTTGAAGGAGCTGATGGCGAGCGTCGATCAGGAGCGCCTGGAGCAGGAGCTCGCCATGCTGATCCAGCGGCTCGATGTCGATGAGGAGCTCGATCGGCTCGCCGGCCACATCGCGGAGATTCGCCGCATCCTCGCCGGCAACGAGCCCGCCGGGCGACGGCTCGATTTTCTGATGCAGGAGCTCAATCGCGAGGCGAACACGCTCTCATCGAAGTCTCAGGACCTCGATACCACGCGCAGCGCGGTCGACATGAAAGTGCTCATCGAGCAGATGCGCGAGCAGGTGCAGAACGCCGAATAGCGATCATGCCGCGAGCTCGTCCAGGTACACGGTGGTAGCTGAAAACGCGGGGGACGAAGACTGGGCGGAGCTACCGGGCGTAGGCCTGCGCACGGAAGCGAAAGCGAACCTAAAATAACGAGGAATGTTATTTCGGCTAAGCCTATTACCTAAATCAAGGGTATGACTCAGGTGAATGACGCAAAGCTGTCCGAGAGTGCGGCCACGTGTCTGGGACGCGCGATGTCGTTCCTCGCCCTCTGTTCACGGCCAGCGGTGAGTATCAGCGCCAGTTCCACGCCCGCGGAGCTTTCTTCCGCCCTCACCGATCTGGTCGCGGCGGCCGAGTTGTTCGGCTGCAAGCCCTCGTTCTGGAGCTGGGCGGCGGACGCAGCTTCCTTACTGGGCCGCGGCGCCGAGGCCGAGATATATCGCAAGCGCTCGGATGACGCGATCTGAGGCTCGACCCAGGCTGCAGCAGAGCAGCTGCCCGGTCGCCGCCGCAGCCCGCTGGGGGCGGTTACTTCGGGGCGGTCGCGGTCCCGTACTTCTTGCGGAACTTATCGACTCGCCCGGCGGTGTCGACGATCTTCTGCTTGCCCGTGTAGAACGGATGGCAGCTCGAGCACACTTCCACCTGCAGGTCGTGTCCCAGCGTGGAGCTCGTCTTGAACGAGTTGCCGCAGGAGCAGGTGACCGTGATCTCTTTGTACGCAGGATGGATGTCGGGTTTCATGGCAGGCTTCAGGTCGGTGGCAGTGCGGCCTTACATGGGGCCGGACGGCTTCGGTTCAAAGGGCCGGCGAGTGTAGCCGCCGATTTCGGCGGCGACAAGCATCAGTGCCAATGGCCCTCCATGGGGGCATTCACGCCGGCCCGCGCGGGCGCTCACCGCTAAGCCGCTGCTCGCCCTTATCCACAGAAGCTGTGGATAACTCTGTGGGCGAGCATCCCCGCATGGGTAAAATTTCCCGTCTATATTGCATATTTATTGCAATGGCTAAAAAATGACCAGCTATTTTTGTTATGTTTTATCAATAGCTTATAGACACATCATCGACCCACATGGTGGGTTTGATGGCTAATTTGCTCATTTTACGTTCCCACCCCCCGGGGCTGTGAATAAAGCGCGTGCGCCGAGCGCGGGCACAGGCGGTGGAGTGGTTGACAATTCCGATTGACCGGCGCTTTTCGGGATTTCCGTCATAAAACGTAACAATATGTCATTGAGGAACCGTAGCCCGAGAGGGCTGGCCCGGTAGCACGTCCCGCTGGTGACGATCAAGCCCTCGTTGACGAGATCCGCCATCGTCGCGCCGACGGTGCTGAAGGGCAATCCCGTCCTGGCGGTGAAGGTCGCCGCCTCGAATCCGTCGACCAGACGCAGCGCATTCAGCATGAATTCGAATGGCAGTTCGGCGGGCGGGACCGACGCGCGGGTGAGGGTGCCACTTCCCGCGGAGGCCAGGTAGCGCCGCGGCTCGCGCCATTGCGTGGTGCGCAGCACCCCGCCCCGCCCGGTGCCGCAGGGCCCGATGGTCAACTTGCCGTGCGCGCCCGCGCCGATGCCGAGGTAATCACCGAAGGACCAGTAGTTGAGGTTGTGGCGGCAGCGTCGGCGGGCAGCGGCGTAGGCGGACACCTCGTACCGGTCGAACCCCGCCGCTTCGAGACGCGATCGACAGTCCTCGAGCATCCGCTCGATCGCCTCGTCCTCGGGGAGCGGGGGCGGGTGGCCGGCGAACACCGTGCCGGGCTCGATCGTGAGCTGGTAATGGGAGAGATGGCTCGGGGCGAGCGCCAGCGCCTCCTCGACATCGCGCAGCGCGGCGGCGGCATCCTGCCCCGATAAGCCATACATGAGATCGATGTTGAAGTTGTCCAAGCCGGCGGCGTGCAGCTCCGCGGCGGCGCATCTCGTCTCGTCGGCGCGGTGGATGCGACCGAGCGCCGCGAGCTGCGCGTCGTCGAAGGACTGCCCGCCGAGCGAGACGCGATTGATGCCCGCGGCGCGGTATTCGGCGAAGCGGCCGCGCTCGACGGTGCCGGGATTCGCCTCGAGGCTGACCTCGAGGTCGGCGGCGAGCGTGAGATGCCGCCGCGCCGCATCAAGAAGCAGCGCGATGGCGCGTGGGGAAAACAGGCTCGGCGTGCCGCCGCCCAGGAAGATGCTGATCACCTCGCGGCCGGCGACCTGTGGCGCCTGCGCCGCGAGATCGCGCTGCAGCGCCTCGATGTAGCCTCGCTCCTCGAGATCGCCATGGAGCGTGTACGAGTTGAAATCGCAGTAGGGGCACTTGCGCACACACCAGGGAAAATGCACGTAAAGCGCAAGCGGTGGAGTTTCGAGCACTTCGATATTCTACCCGCCGGTAGGCTGGGCGGCGCAATTGCGCCTTGATTCGGAGCGCGGACCGTGTAACCCTTCCGCTGCGGCGCGCACGCGCCGTCCCCCGCTGGCGCCGAAGGCCGTTTTCCGAAGCATGGGCAGCTCGCGACGGCGGGTCTCAGAGGCCAAACGGAAAGCGTCCACCGAATGACCAAGACATTCGAGCTCACTGACCGAGCCACCGACCACAAGGTCAGCCTGCCGGTCCGTCCGGGCACGATCGGACCCTCCGTCATCGATATTGCCGCGCTCAACAAGGACCTCGGAGTCTTTACCTACGATCCGGGATTCGGCGGCACCGCCTCCTGCGAAAGCCGCATCACCTATATCGATGGTGACGCCGGCGTGTTGCTCTATCGCGGCTATCCGGTCGAGCAGCTGGCCGAGAAAAGCACCTTCATGGAGGTCGCGTATCTGCTGCTGCACGGCAATCTCCCGAGCCGCAGGCAGCTGGAGGAATTCGAGGGCAGCATCCGTCATCACACGATGATCAACGAGTCGCTGCTGCGCTTCTTTCACGGCTTCCACTACGATGCGCACCCGATGGCGATGGTGTCGGCGGTGGTGGCTTCCATGTCCGCGTTCTATCACGACACGATGGACATCTATAACCCGCGGCAGCGCGAGATCTTCGCGCACCGCATCATCGCCAAGATTCCGACGATCGCCGCGGCCGCTCACAAGCACGCTCTCGGGCAGCCCTACATCTATCCGCGCAACGACCTCGATTACTGCAGCAACCTGCTGCACATGCTCTACGCCGTCCCGTGCGAGCCGTACCACGTCGATCCGGTCGCCGCCCAGGCGCTCGATCTGCTCTTCATCCTGCATGCGGACCACGAGCAGAACGCGAGCACTTCGACCGTGCGGCTCGCGGGCAGCACCGGCGCCAACCCCTACGCCGCCATCTCGGCGGGAGTCTCCGCGCTCTGGGGTCCGGCGCACGGCGGCGCCAACGAGGCGGTGCTCACCATGCTCGAGCAGATCGGCACCGCCGACAACATTCCCAAGTTCCTCGGCCTCGCCAAGGACAAATCCAGCCATTTCCGCCTGATGGGCTTCGGCCACCGCGTCTACAAGAATTTCGATCCGCGCGCCAAGATCATCCGCGAGATGTGTCACAAGGTGCTGGCGCGCCTCGGTCGCTCCGACAATCCGCTTTTCGAGCTGGCGCTGCGTCTCGAGGAGATCGCGCTGAAGGACGAGTACTTCGTCGAGCGCAAGCTCTACCCGAACGTCGATTTCTACTCGGGCATCATCTACAGCGCGATCGGCATTCCACGCTCGATGTTCACGGTGATGTTCGCGATCGCACGCACCGTGGGCTGGGTGGCGCACTGGCAGGAGATGATCGCCGATCCGGCGATGCGCATCGGCCGGCCTCGGCAGCTCTACACCGGCCCGACGCGCCGGGACTACGTCGAGATCGGCAAGCGCGCCTGACCGGGCCGCTGCCTGCTCAGCCCTCGAGCAGGGCCTCCACTTCGAGCGCACTCGCGCGCCGCATCGGCCGCCCGTCGACCGGACTCACCGGCGCCTGGCGGATGCCGTCGGTTGGAAAGACCGTGACATCGATGGCCTGGTCCTCCAGCTCGAAACGCAGTCCCGGGTACGCGCGCACCCGTTCCGGGCTCATGCGCACCCGCCTCTCGGTCACCTCGTGGGCGATGCCGTGGTCGATGAGCTTCAGCGCCACCGATTCGGGGTAGTCGGCAAAGAGGTGCAGCTGTACTTCCGAGTGCTCCGTCGCCGTGCCGCTCAGCACCGCGCCGACGAGCCGCGGCTCGAATTCCCGCAGTTGCTGCATGGCCGCGAGAGCCGCCCGCCGCTGCGCCTGCAGCGACTCGACGTGCGAGTCATGGGCGAAGAGGCGTTGGTACTCGGCGAGCGCCGTCTCGATCTCGGTGTTCTTCGGCAGCACGGCGGCGCCGTCCTGCACACCGAGCCTCTCGGCGGCCTTGCGCTTGGCGATGAAGAAGTCCCGGATGCCGTGCTCGGCCATGATGCGCGCGGCTTCCTGCGCCAGCGCGCGCCGCAGGTTCTCGCCGCGGGGTGTGGGATATCGGCGCGCCATCGGGTCAAAATATCGAATCGGCGCCGGACTGGCTCTGCGTGCCTTGGGGTGTCGCGGCAGTGCCCGGCGTCGCCGCCGGCAGATGGTTTGCCATGAACATCTCCGAAATGCCGTCCGGACTCTCGTCGCTGACCAACGCCCCGGTCTGTGGCGAGATGCGCAAAGTCACGATCCCGGGCGGCATGGGGCGCTGCCACTGCGGCACGCCCGCGAGAGCGTAGCGCATGAAATGAATCCAGATGGGAAGCGCCGTGTGCGCCCCCTCGTCCCCGGCGCCGAGGGGGCGGTTGTCATCGTACCCCACCCACACGGTGGCCTCGAGGTCCGGCGTGAAACCGTTGAACCATGCGTCACGATAGTCGTTGCTGGTGCCGGTCTTGCCGGCGATATCGTCGCGATTCAAGGAGAGCGCCCGCACGCCCGTGCCGTATCTGATCACGTCCTCCATCATGGAAGTCATGAGGTAATCGTTCTGCGGGCTGATGACCCGTGGCGCGAGCCGGTCAGGCGGCAGCGGCGCTGCCCGCAGCTCATCGCCCGGGGCGGCGAGGGCGATCGCCGCGGGTTGCGCGCTGGCTTCGCCGACCGTTGCCGGACTGGCGCACGGCCCGCAGGCGATGCGCGGTGCGGCCTGCCAGAGGACCTTGCCCGAGGCGTCCTCGATCCGGTCCATGTAGTACGGCTCGACCCTGTAACCGCCATTGGCGAAGACCGAATAGGCCGCCGCCATCTGCAGCGGCGTCACCGGCAGCGTGCCGAGCGCCAGAGTCAGATTCTGCGGCAGCGTTTTCGGGTTGAAGCCGAAGCGGCCGACGTACTGGCTGACATACGGCAAGCCGAGCGCGCGCAAGAGGCGGATCGACACCAGGTTCATCGAATGGGCGAGCGCCACGCGCAGGCGAACGGGCCCGCTGAAGGAGCGGGTGTCGTTCTCCGGCCGCCACGTGGACTCCAACCCATCGCCGCCGACCACGACCGGCGCGTTGAGAAGCGTGCTCGCGGGCGTGAACCCGTCCTCGAGAGCCGCGGAGTAGTAAAACGGCTTGAATCCCGAACCCGGCTGGCGCTCCGCCTGCGTCGCCCGGTCGAACTTGTTGGAAAAATAATCGAAGCCGCCGACGAGCGCGGCGACGGCCCCGTCTTCGGGGTTGAGCGCGACCAGCGCGCTCTGCGCCTGCGGTACCTGCGCGAGCTCGGCATGCCCCGTATCGTCAGCGAGGACGTAGACGACATCGCCGCGAGCGATCACGTCGGCGGCCGTCTTGGGCGCCGGACCGAGCATGTCGCCAGCGAGCGCCTTGCGCGCCCAGGAGAGACCGCTCCAGTCGAGCGTGGCAAAGCCGCCCGATCTCACATAGACCTCGGCGCTCTGCGTGCCGAGCGTCACCACCACGGCCGGCGAGAGAATACCGATCGGCGTGTACTCATCGACCAGCTGCTCGAGCTGCGCCGGGGTGACGTTGGAGGCAAGCACCGTGCGGCCCACCGGCCCACGCCAGCCCTGTTGCCGGTCGTATTCGATCAAGCCGAGCTGCACGGAGCGGTTGGCGATCGACTGCAGGCGACCGTCGATGGTCGTGTAGACCCGGTAGCCGGCGGTTTCGGCGGCCGGGCCGTACCACTGCTCCATCTGCTGCCGCACCATCTCCGCCACGTAGGGCGCGCTGACGTCGATGTGCGGCGCGTGCGCGCTCGCGTCCATGGGCGCGTGGTTGGCCGCTTCGGCGGTGGCTGCATCGATGTAGCCGAGATCGAGCATCCTCTGCAGCACGTACGAGCGGCGCGCCGCGGCGAGATGCGGATGGATGATGGGGTTGTAATACGAGGGCGCCTGCGGCATGCCCGCGAGTGTGGCGGCCTCGGCAACCGTCAGCTGATCGAGACTCTTGCCGAAGTAGGTCTGCGCCGCGGCCGCCACGCCGTAGGAGCGCTGGCCGAAGAAGATGACGTTCAGGTAGAGCTGGAAGATGTCCTGTTTGGTGAACTCGTGATCCATCTCGAAGGTGACGAAGGTCTCCTGCAGCTTGCGCCGCCAGGTCTTGTCGAGCGTCAGGAACACGTTGCGGGCGGCCTGCTGCGTGATCGTGCTACCGCCCTGCACCTTCTTGCCGGCGATCAGATCGATGAGGGCCGAACGGGCGATACCCACGAAACTGATACCGCTCTCCTGAAAGAAGCGGTGATCCTCCGCCGCGAGAAACGCGTCCCGCACGAGCGGCGGGATCTGGTCATAGCGGACCGGCGTGCGCTGCTGCTCGCCGATCTGCGCGATCAGATCGCCGGTCGAGGTATAGATACGCAGCGGAACTTTCAACTCCACGTTGCGCATCTGCGCGGACGTTGGGAGCGATGGCTCCAGATACACGTAACTGCAGGCGTAGAGATACGCCCCGAGAAGTGTGAACAACATCACACCACCCAGGGCGGCGATCGGAATGCGAACCTGTTTCCATTTCACAGAAAACGACTCTCTCTGCTTGCGCTCCCGACGGGGGCTATGCATAGTAGCGCCCGTTTCAGGGCAAACTCACCGAAAGGTGGGGACGCAAAGCCTCCGGTCTACGGGACGCATGTGCCTATGACAGCGGGGTTGCCGGTCGGTTTCCAGACCGTCCGCGCATCGCGCATGCCGGTGCCGCATCCGAAGGCGCGTCTCCAGAATGCTTGGGTAAGGCACGGGCACCTCTTGCAGCTGTTCTCGATGGGCTAAAAGCCGCTGGCGGCGCTTTTGGCGCAGGCACTTTACATGCCCGATTCCCGGGGGGCTCCTCGGGCATTGCCATCCGCGACGGCGGCTCTCGGAGCTGCTTACGCTGCCGGGTATCCGGGGGGTGCCGCAAGGTCGCAATCGCGATTCGTGAGCCGGCTCACGTTCAATTTAACTTTGCGCTGATATATAGTGCACTGGGCTTTCATGCGGGGCGGTCATTTTCAGGCGTAAACACCTGAAAAGGAAATAGAAATGTTGCTCCTTCAGCGCAAACACCGGCCCCTTCTGGGACTTGACATAACCACATCCTCGGTCAAGCTGATCGAGCTTACCATGTCGGG
>Ga0335074_10003141_pt1 | contig 22491 bp, 17 predicted proteins | sample Lox_Sample_23_FD_206715 | JGI IMG/M metagenome (GOLD analysis project Ga0335074, IMG submission 206715) | Soil microbial communities from Loxahatchee National Wildlife Refuge, Florida, United States - Lox_Sample_2.3 | ecosystem: Environmental > Terrestrial > Soil > Wetlands | place: USA...
AGGCCTTGTCCGCGCAGAGGCCGCCGCTGATCGCCGCGGCGACGTCAAGTCCGGCCAGGTCGGCATCTGGCTGCGGGGCCATCGCCCTTCCCTTCGGTTCCGGTGCCGGAACGGCGCCAGATTGAGGCCCAGCCCCTTACACGGACGGCAGCTCGACGTAGGAGGTGACGGTCGCCGACGCGTTGTTGCCCACGACGGCGCCGAGCTGGTTGCTGGCGAACTGGGACTCCGGAACCCACGTGGTGTAGCCCCACGGGTTGTAGATCGCGAAATTCCCGTTATCCGCGCCGATGATCACTACCGTGTGGCCGCCGCCGCCTGTCGCGTTCTGGATACCGAGAGGAACCGGCACCCCAGCGTTGACAGCCTGCTCGACCTGCGGAAGGACTGCCTGGTTGGCGCTCGGGCCGTTCAGTGACACGTGGTGGTATGAAGAACCGGTAGCTGGGCCGAGGTTGGAGTTCGCGAGCGCGTTCTCACCAGTGGCATTGAACCCCGAGTCGATTCGTGGATAGACGAACGGATCGGGAATCTTCTTCACAAGCCAGCTGGGAAGAAAATGGTCGGCAACGGCGTCCGCCATGGTGCGCTGAGCGTCCTGGTACTGGGAGATGTACGCCCCCTGCAGGCGGTGGACGAAGGCCGGCACGCTATCCGAGCCGGGCACGCCTGGCTGGTCGCCGGTTGTCAGCTTCAGCATGAAGACGGGGTCGAGATTGGCCAGGGCGGCCACGTTGGCAGCAGCCGCGCAGTCGTTGACGCTTCCCTGGTCGTAAACGCGCCGGTTGCCCCAGCCGACGTCGGCCTTCGGCCACTGATACCACAGCACGCCGTCGTAGGTGCCGTCGGTGAGGTCGGGTGCCAGGTGCTGGGACAGCCAGGCGGGATCGTTCCCGTAGGGGTGAATGAGCGCGTCGAACTGCTTGATGGCCGACAGAGAGTTGCCCGCCGCGAGCGCCTTCATAAGGAACGCGGCCTCCTCTGGAGACTTCGCGCCGGCCAGCAGCGCCTCGAGGCCCTGCCGGTCAGCGGCTGACATGCTGTTCAGCAGCTGCGAGGCCCGGGCCAGCTCCGCCATGGTCAGAATGTCGCTGCTGTCGGTTGATTCGTTCTGCTCGTTGGCGAGCACCACGGCGTCCAGCGCGTCGAGCCCGCTGACGTTGAGGCGCTCGGCCGTAGCCTGGTCGGCAAGCTGGTTCAGCGTCCCGGCCGTTGCCTGGCCCGAGTTCTGCGCGAGGCGCGCCGCGGTCACCATCGCCGCGATCCCTGCCTTCGCTTCGGCCAGGATTGCCTGGGAGTGCTGCTCCCACCCCGAAGTCTGGAGGCTGCGACACGCTGATTCGAGGCTGTCGCGCCCGTAACGGTCTTCCCGCTGGGCCTGCTGGAGGTCGCCTGCCCAGCTCAGCAGGGCCTGACCGGCCGACAGCATGGTGATCGAGGCATTGTCGGCCTCGGCTGACAGAGCGCTGACCGCCTGGCTGGCGGTCTCGGCCACGTCACCTTTCCAGGCGGCGGGCAGCTTGTTCGTCGCGACGCCCTGCAAGTCGAAGATGACGATATTGAGGGTCGAGCTCACCTGAAGGTAGGCGTTGCCCTGCGCACTGATCTCATCGGGCGACCCGTCGGGAGCGGCGACGGCCAGCGCTGCCTCGATCGTCGTCGGCAGCAGCTCGATTTCGACGGGGCCGACGGCGGCGTCGATAGCGGTCTGGAAGCCCTGCAACTGCGACAGCGCGGTCACCGGTCAGCCAGCCATTTCTTGAATCGCCGCGGCATTGATAACGTCAGCCGCCGAGTAGCCCACTGCCGTTTTGCTGACCTTGCGGATCATCTCAGTGAGCGCCAGGCCCAGGACGTTGAGTTCCTGCGCCCAGGCTCCGTCGAAGCTGGCCCAGGCGCTCGCGGCCTCGCTGCCGAAGTCGGCCAGGGTCGCTGATCCCGAACCGTACTGGTTGATGGCTGTGTTCAAATCGTCGAATGCCTGGCCAAGCTGGCCAGCGGCGCCTGCCAGATGGGCTGGGTCGACGCTGAACCCGTCATCGCTTGACGGCACCGCAATAGGCATGGGGGCACCCTCGCTCTAAGCAGCCTCTGCCTGGGGAGCGGCCACGGCAGATCGGCGTGGCCGGTGATCATTCTTGGGACGGCTGCATTAAACCAGAAACAGCTCGCGGTCCAGCAACGGCACCTCTCCAGGGTGTGAGGCGGGCTCAAGGCGTGGCGGCGGCGCGCGCCTCAGCGAGCACATCGGCGATGGGGCGGCCCGCGCGGGCCGCGGCGGCCCGGGCGTCGTCGTACTCGGGCTGGACCGTGACTACCCGGTCGCCCAGGTGGCCGCGCTTAACGCTGATCTCCTCGCCGCCGACCTGCACGCCTACGCGGTCGCGGCGCAGCGAGCGCCGCTGCACGGCCGAGATCCGCAGGCCGAGCGTTGTCGTCAGCTCGAACACGGCCCGGCAGACCGCATCGACCCGGTCGGCGTCGGTGACCGCGCTGAGCACGTGACCAGGCCGGCCCTTGCGCATCAGCGCCGGTGTGCACCATGCGTCGGCAGCCCCGACGCCGCGCAGCGCCTCCAGAACGTCCGGCCACAGCCGCGGGTCGAGGTCGTCGACTGTCGCGTCCACCCGGCACATGTCGGCCAGCGCCCAGTCGGCGGTCGCGGTCGCCTCGCCGACGAGCGCGCGCAGCACGTTCGGGTGCCCTTGCGGGTCCGCGCTCCCGGCGCCGGTGCCCGCCGCCTGCGGGACGCAGTCCGGCACCGGTCCCCAGCTCGTGGCCAGCGTAGCCAGCAGGGCCGCTCCGGTCGGCGTGCACAGCTCCATCTGGGCCAGATGGCCGCGCAGCGGCGCGGACGCCTCGACGAGCAGTTCCAGCGTGGCGGGCGCCGGGACCGGAAGCGACCCGTGCTCACCGCGGACGGTCCCGGAGCCGACGGCCACCGGGGACACCACCCGTACCGCCGGGCCCAGCAGGTCCAGGCTGTGCAGCGCGAGGGCGCAGCCGGTCACGTCGGCGATAGCGTCCAGAGCGCCGACCTCGTGGAAGTGAACGGCCGAGATGTCGCTGCCGTGCACCCTGGCCTCGGCCCTGGCCAGTCGCTCGAACACGGCCATCGCGAACTCCCGCGCCTCGCCGGGCAGGCTGGCCGCCGACAGCAGGGCGGTGATGTCAGCCAGGCGGCGCGGTACCTCGCTGGGCGGCGCCTGGACGGTGGCTTGCGCGGCGCGCAGGCCGTGACGGCGCACCTGGGTCAGCGTCACATCCAGCGGCTCGGTGCCGATCCCGCGCAGCCCGTCCCGCACCGCTGCCAGGTCCGCACCCGCGTCCAGCAGCGCCGCCAGCAGCATGTCGCCCGCAGCCCCATTGCTGGCGTCGACCCACAAGCTTTTCACGCGGTCTCCCGAACGCGGCCGATCGCACGGGCGATGCGGGCGGCCGCGACGCCGGCGCCGAAGCCGTTGTCCACGTTGACCGTGACCACACCGGGAGCACAGCTGTTCAGCGTGGCCAGCCAGGCGGTGAGCCCGTCCAGGTGCCAGCCGTAACCCACGCTGGTCGGCACGGCGATCAGCGGCAGCCCGGTCAGACCGCCGAGCACCGAGACCAGCGCGGCCTCCATGCCAGCGACGGCCACGATCACGTCGGCGGCTGTGATCCGGTCGGTCTGCGCGAGCAGTCGGTGCAGGCCGGCCACGCCGACGTCAGTGATCACGTCGGGGCTTGCGCCGAACACCGAGACCGTGGCCGCGCACTCGCGCACGACCGGCAGGTCGGCCGTGCCCGCAGCGACCACCGCGACCCGGCCCCGGGGCGGCGGGAGCGGCCCGGCGACCGCCAGCCTGCCCACGTCGTCGACCTCGGCCTCGGGAAGCTCCGCTGCGCACGCCGCCATCGCCTCGTCCGACAGCCGGGTGGCGAGGATCGCCCGGTCTGGATGCGCCTCCCGCAATGCCCGCAGGGCGGCGACGACCTGGCCAGGCTGCTTGCCGCCGCCGAAGACCACCTCCGGATCTCCGGTGCGTGCCGCCCGGTCAATGTCCAGCCGGGCAAAGCCCAGGTCGGCGATGCCCGTGCGTGCTTCGCGCCCGGCGTCGTGCGATAGGGTCATAATTCCTCGCAGGGATTGGGGCGTACGGTGACGGATCGGCATGAGGCGGCGTCCTCCGCTGCCCTGGCGGCGTCCGCCCGTGCGGGCGACCCCCCGGAACCGCCTGCGGTGCTCGCCGGGCGGCTGCTGGCGGAGTTCGCTGGTTACGGCCGGTCCCTCGTGGCCTTTTCCGGGGGTGTCGATTCTAGTGTCGCGCTCGCAGCCGCTGTAAGGGCGCTCGGCCCGGCTGGCGTCGCCGCGTTCACGGCGGTCTCACCCGCGCTGGCTGGCGCCGAACTCGCCGCCGCCCGGGCCTTCTGTGCCGACCTCGGCGTCACCCACCACACCCGGCTGACCGGCGAGCTCGACGTGGACGGCTACCGGGGAAATGGCCCCAGGCGCTGCTACTTCTGCAAGAGCGTGCTGCTCGAAGCCGCTGGCGCACTGGCCGCCGAGCAGGGCTTCGCCGCGGTCGTCACCGGGACCAACGCCTCGGACGTGGCCGCCGGGTTCCGGCCCGGTATCCGGGCCGCTTCTGAGCGCGGCGCCCGGACGCCGCTGGCAGACCTCGGGATCGGCAAGGGTTCGGTCCGCGCGATCGCCCAGCTGTGGGGGCTGCGGACCTGGGACAAGCCCGCTGCGCCCTGCCTGTCCAGCCGCGTCGCCTACGGCGTGCCTGTCACTGCCGGCAGGCTGGCCCGGATCGAGCGGGCCGAGGCCGCGGTCCGCACCCGGCTGCGTGCCAGCGGCCGGTCAGTCACTGACCTGCGCGTGCGCGACCTCGGCGACACGGTGCGGGTCGAGATCGACGCCGGGGCCGTGGACCAGGCGCGCGGCGACGCCGGCATTCTCGCGGCGATACGCTCCAGCGGTTTCGGCAGCGAGCCAGTGGACGTCCAAGCTTTCCGTTCCGGTTCCCTGAACGAGCTCCTGCCCGACCCGCAGCGCTGGCGCACCGCGTGAGTCTCCCGTCTCCGCGCCAAAGGGCCTGCAAGCGGCCCGGCGGCGCAAAGCAAACACGAGTTACGCTGTCTGTCAGTCACTGCGGCGCACCTGACATCCGCGCGGCTGGATGCGCAGGCCCGAACCGGCTGGGGGGCTGATGCCAGACCAGCAGGAGCTCCGCCCGCCCGACAAGCTGGACGGGGTACACGTGCTGCTGACCGGCGGCACCGGATTCCTTGGGCAGGCCACGCTCGAGAAGCTGCTCTCCGCCTACCCGAACACCCGCGTGTCGCTGCTGATCCGGCCGCGCCGCGGCGTCCCCGCTGCACAGCGCCTTGAGTCCCTGGTGCTCAAGCCCGTGTTCCGGTCGATGAGGGAGCGCATCGGGGAGGCTGAGTTTCAGCGGGCGGTCAGTGAGCGGGTCACCCTGATCGAGGGCGATCTCGGCGAGGTGACCCTTCCCGGCGACATCGACGTGGTCATCCACGCGGCTTCGACTGTGTCGTTCGACCCTCCAATCGACGAAGCCTTCGCTACCAACGTCTCCGGCGTCGTCGCGCTGTACCAGGCACTGGCCGATGCCGGCGCGGATCCCCATGTCGTGCACGTGTCCACGGCCTACGTGGCCGGGATGCGCAAGGGCGTGGTGCCGGAGGCGTCGCTCGAGCACTCGATCGACTGGCGCGCCGAGCTGGCCAGCGCCCGGGCCACGCGGGCCGACGTCGAGCGTGACTCGCGGCGCCCGGAGACACTGCGCAAGCTCGCAGGCCGGGCCCAGCAGCAGCATCGCAAGGCTGGCCCGCAGTCGGTAGCCGGGGCCGCCGAGGAGGCACGGCAGGAGTGGGTCGCCAAGCGCCTGGTGGATTACGGCCGGGCCCGGGCCCGGAGCCTGGGCTGGCCGGACGTGTACACGTTCACCAAGGCACTGGGTGAGCGAGCGGCCGAAGAGCTGTGGGCCGGCCAAGGGCACCGGCTGTCGGTCGTCCGCCCGGCCATCGTGGAGAGCTCGCTGCGCCATCCTTACCCGGGGTGGATCGACGGGTTCAAGATGGCCGAGCCGCTGATCATCGCCTACGGGCAGGGAATCCTGCCGGAGTTCCCGGGGATACCCGACAGCGTGATCGACATCATCCCGGTCGACCTGGTCGTCAACGCGATGCTGGCGGTCGCCGCGGCCCCGCCGGAGGCGGGCAGCCCCGCGTACTTCCACGTCGGCTCGGGCACCCGCAACCCGCTGCCGTTCCGTGACCTTTATGGGAACGTGCGCGAGTACTTCCGCCAGCACCCGCTGCCCGCCGGCGACCGCGGGCATGTGCGCGTGCCGTCCTGGCGCTTCCCCGGCGCCCCGCAGGTTGAGTTCATGCTGCGCAGCGGTGAGCGGGCGAACGCGCTGGCCGAGCGGGCGCTGCAGCGGATGCCGGGCACGGAGCGGACCCAGGAGTGGATGACCTCGGTGCACCGGCAGCGCACCACCCTGGAGTTCCTGCGCCGGTACTCCGACCTCTACCACGCATACACCCAAGCCCAGGTCGTCTACGACGACAGCAAGACCCTGGCCCTGCACCGCAGGCTGGCCCCGGACCTGGTGGACGGGCACGGGTTCGACCCGGCTGTCATCGACTGGGCCTGCTACTTCAAAGAGATCCACACGCCCGCTGTGACGGAGCTTGTGCGCATTCAGCGCCCCGGCAGCGGGCGATCCGCCAGGCTGCGTGCACCTTCTGATCTTCCTGAACGAACGGACGTCGCCGCCGTCTTCGACCTCGAGGGCACTCTGGTCGCCTCGAATCTCGTGGAGTCGTATCTGTGGGCGCGGCTGAGCACGCTGCCGCGGTCTCGCTGGAGCGGTGAGCTGGCCGCGCTGGCCCGCTCGCTGCCGCGGTACCTGCGGGACGAGCGGCGGGACCGGGGCGACTTCATCCGGGCGTTCCTGCGCCGCTACGCCGGAGCGGGCGAGGACGAGCTGCAGGCGCTGGCCGATGACGTGCTCGGCGATGCGCTGCTGCAGCGGGCGCTGCCGGAGGCCGTGCGCCAGGTGCGCAGGCACCGGGCTGCCGGGCACCGGACAATCCTGATCACCGGTGCGATCGATGTGCTGGTCCGGCCGCTCGAGGCGCTTTTCGACGAGGTGGTCGCTTCGCGGATGCACGCGGCCGGCGGCGTGCTCACCGGCCACCTGCAAGAGCCGCCGCTGGTCGACGAGGCCCGCGCTGCCTGGCTGACGCGCCACGCCACCAATGAGGGCCTGGACCTGACCGGCTGCTACGCCTACGGGGACAGCTACTCCGACCGGCCCCTGCTCGAGCTTGTCGGTAACCCGGTAGCTGTCAACCCCGACCCGGCGCTCTATGCCCACGCCCGGCGCAAACGCTGGGCGATCGAGAACTGGGGCGCCCACGCCCGCGGCGCCGCCGACGTGATGATCGACACCCTGGCGGTGAAGCGGCCGTGATCCTCGCGCTTGAGTACCACCGGTCGCCGGGCCGCTACCTGACCGCCCGCAGCCTGACCGCCCTCAACGCCGGGCGCTGGATGACCGGCGCCGTCAGCAGCAACCTGTCGCCGCTCCGCCTGGTCAACACCGAAGCGCCGCAGCTCCCCGGGGGCGGCGGCTGGACCCGGGTGGCGCCGATACTTTCCGGCATCTGCGGGTCGGACCTCGCCCTGCTGACCGGCCGCGCCTCGCCGTACCTGGGGCCGCTCACCTCGATGCCGTTCGTGCCTGGTCACGAGGTCGTCGGCGAGACCCTCGACGAACTCCCGAAGATCCCGAAGGGCACCAGGGTCGTGCTCGATCCGGTGCTGTCGTGCGCACCGCGCGGGACACCACTCTGCCGCTGGTGCGCCGAGGGCGAGCAGAACCGATGCGACCACATCACGACGGGCGCGCTCTCGGCCGGGCTGCAGACCGGGTTCTGCGGGGACACCGGCGGTGGCTGGAGCTGGCAGTTCGTCGCTCACGCTGACCAACTGCACCCGGTGCCCGACCAGTTGCCGAACGAGCGGGCGATCCTGGCCGAGCCGCTGGCCTGCGCGGTCCACTCGGTGCGCCGGGTCGAGGTGCCCGCCGGCGCCTCGGTAGTGATCGTCGGGGCCGGCACCGTCGGCCTGCTGACGCTGCTGGCTGTGCGCGAGCTGACCGCGGCGGGCGCGGTGTACCTGATGGCCAAGCACGCGCACCAGCGCTCGCGGGCCAAGGATCTGGAGGCGACCGCGCTGGTCGACCCGAGCGGCGGGGTGCGGGCGCTTCGCCGGGTGACCACCGCGCGGATGCATGTCCCCGAGCGCGGCTCCGGCTTCCTGCTCGGCGGAGTGGACCTGGCTTTCGAGTGCAGCGGCACCCCGGGCGGCCTGAATACCGCGCTGCGGCTGGTCCGGGCGGGCGGCACGGTGGTGGTGTCCGGCATGCCGGCGGGTGGCGTGGATCTCACTCCGCTCTGGTATCGCGAGCTGCGACTCGTGGGCGCGTACGCATCCCGTTCAGGATCTTCGAATGAAGATGCGTCGGTGAACGGTTCCGGGCCAGCGTCGTCCCACCCCGGCGCGGACAAGGCCGACTTCGAGACGGCGATCAGGCTGGCTGGCTCCCCGGTGCTGGACGGCTACGTGGACACCCGATATCCGCTCGGCCGGTGGCGCGAGGCGCTGAACCACGCGGTCAACGCGGGCCAGCTTGGCACGGTCAAGGTGGCGTTCGACCTGACCAGGCGGTGACAGGAGGCAGCATGAGCAGGCCAGGTTTCGTGCTTGAGGTGGACGAGCGGACCCCGCCGCTGCTCGTGCACCAGGGCGAGGGCTTCCGGCTGGAGCCACTGCCACTTGGTTCGCGGGTCATCTACCCGCCGGACTCGCTCCCCGGGATCAGGGCGGTAGACGCGGCGATCCAGCGGGCGCTGCTGCACCCGGTGGGCATCGAGCCGCTTCCTGAGCTGCTCAAGCCGGGGATGCGGCTGACTATCGTGTTCGACGACATCTCGCTGCCCCTGCCGCCGATGCGCTCGCCCGACATCAGGCAGCGGGTGATCGAGCAGGTTCTCGAGGTCGCCGCCGCCGCTGGTGTCGACGACGTCGAGCTGATCGCCGCGAACTCGCTGCACCGCCGGATGACGCCGGCCGAGCTGCGGCACGCTGTCGGGGACCGGGTGTTCCGCGCGTTCTATCCCGATCACCTGCGCAACCACGACGCGGAGGACCGGGCCAACCTCGTCGACCTGGGCAAGACCCCGCACGGCGAAGACGTCGAGCTCAACAGGCGCGCGGTCGAGAGCGACCTGGTCGTGTATGTGAACATCACGCTCACCGCGATGAGCGGCGGCCCGAAGTCGGTGTCTGTCGGCCTGGCCAGCTACCGCAGCCTGCGGCACCACCACAACGTGCACACGCTGCGGGAGTCCCGGTCGTTCAACGACCCGCCGCACTCGGCGATGCACCACTCCTACGACCGGATGGCCGACCTGATCGACTCGCGGATCAAGGTCTTCCAGATCGAGACCACGCTCAACAACGACACGTTCCCGTCGGCGACCCGGTTCCTCAACAAGCGGGAGTGGGAATGGGGCCTGAGTGACCAGGCCAGCTATCTCGCGGTGCGGCGGGCGAACGGCATGCTCCGGCCCTCGGCGCGGCACCGGCTCTGGCAGTCCACGCTCTCGCCGTACGGGATCACCGGGGTGAACGCCGGCGCCCCGAGCGCCGTCCACCCCAAGACCCTCGCCAACGTGCACAGGCAGCAGCTCACCGAGGTCGACGGCCAGGCCGACGTCGCGATCTTCGGTCTGCCCTACATCTGCCCGTACAACGTGAACTCGATCATGAACCCGATCCTGGTCATGTCGCTGGGCCTGGGGTACTTCTTCAACCTCTACCGGGGACGGCCGATCGTCCGCGAGGGCGGCGTAGCGATCTTCTACCATCCGGTGCCGGACGCGTTCCACCCCGTGCACCACCCGAGCTACATCGACTTCTTCGAGGAGATCCTGACCGAGACCACCGACCCCCTGGTGCTCGAGGCCAAGTACGAGCAGCAGTTCGCCACCGACCCGTGGTACATCCAGCTCTACCGCAAGAGCTACGCCTACCATGGCGTCCACCCGTTCTACATGTGGTACTGGGGCGCGCACGCCATGGAGCACCTGTCTGACGTGATCTTCATAGGCGGCAACCGCAAGACCACCGGGCGGATGGGGTTCCGCAGCGCGACGACGCTCGCCGACGCGCTGGAGATGGCGAGCCCGGTGGTGGGCACCAGCCCGAGCATCTCCTACCTGCACGCACCGCCATTGGTGCTGGCGGACGTGCGATGAGCGGCCGCGTGGTGGCTCCGCCGACACGCGCGCTCCGGCAGGCACTGAGCGGCCGCGCGGCGGCGCGCCGACGCGCGCGCTCGGGAAAGGTCTGAGGCAGCAGTGATGGTTTCACGGAAGGGCGCTTCGACCTGGCGGCCACCGGGGATGGCGCTGCGCGACGAGTTGCGGCTGCTGCACCACGGCCGCGACTGGCGCGGCCGGTCAACGGCGCCGCGGTCGGCCGAGCCGTGGGTTCCCGAGGTGCCCGAGCGCGAGTTCCCCACGGCCTGGGCGCGGAGCAAGCTGGCGGTCGCGGTGCGGGGCGGGCTGACCACCAGGGTGCTGCGGGGGGTCGTCTGGGGTCAGACCAACACAGTGGTCGAGGGCACCAGTTACCTCGACGAGCTGCGCGGCCCGGCTCTGTTCATTGCGAACCACTCCAGCCACCTGGACACCCCGCTGGTCCTTGGCAGCTTGCCCAAACGGTTCGCCGACCGGGTAGCTGTCGGCGCGGCCGCCGACTACTTCTTCGATACCCGGTGGCGTGCGGTCACGACCGCGCTGGTGTTCAACGCGTTCCCGGTGGAGCGCTACGGTTCGCGGCGGCTCCGCAGCCTGGCCTCCGACCTGATCGACCAGGGATGGAGCCTGCTGATCTACCCGGAGGGCACCCGGTCCGAGGACGGCTGGATGAGCCCGTTCCGGATCGGCACCGCGTACCTGGCCGTGGGCAAGAACATTCCGGTGGTGCCGATCGCGATCTGCGGCTCGTACGCGGCTATGCCGCGCGGCCGCAACTGGCCGCAGCCTGGCCGGCCCCGGATCACTATCCGGTACGGCCGCCCGCTGCGCCCGGCCGAGGGCGAGAAGGCCGCTGATTTCCGGCGCCGGATGGCCGAGGCCGTGACCCGGCTGGCCGCCGAGGAACAGCTCGGCTGGTACGCCGCGCTGCGGGCAGCCTCGGCCGGCGCGCTCGAGGTCCCCGGCTTCCGGTCAGCGATCCCGGCCGCTACCGAACGGGCCGCGATCACGGCGAGCGCGGAGTCCGCCGACCCCGACGCGGCTCGCGCCGGCACGGCTGATCTCGCGGACGCTGAGGCCGACGAGCCTGCGGCGTCTGAAACTGCCGGCAATGGCGCAGCCGCGCCGGTCACCAGCGGGGCGCTCATGCCGGTGGCAGCCGGCTCAGGCGCGCTGGCGCCCCGTGATCAGGAGATGGCGCGCTGGCGCCGGATCTGGACGGCGACCGCCCCCGCGCCCAGAAGGCCAGTCCGCCGCGTCTGGCGCTAGCCAAGTCGCTTCCGCAACGTTGTCGGCGCTTTTTCCGGGCCAGCTGTGAGGGCCAGTCAGCGAGGTCATCCTCGACCGAATTTGTTGGGCGAGCCGCGCGTGCCAGTCAGGGCTGACCAGGGCGAAGCGGTGGGGTCAGGGGGTGACGAGGGCGCGGGCGGCGGTCACGATGTTGTCGGTGGCGATGCCGGCCGCCTGCATCAGCTCTTCCGGGGTGCCTGAACCGGGCAGGCCGCGCACGGCCAGGTGCGCGATCGCTACCGGATGGCCTGCGTCGCTGAAGGCGCCGAGGACCGCGCTGCCTATGCCGCCCTCAGGGTAGTGATCCTCGGTCACCACGATCCGGTCGCCGGTCGCCGACGCCGCGGCGAGCAGCGTGTCGGTGTCGATCGGCTTGACCGAATACAGGTCGATGACCCGGGCGCTGATGCCACCTTCGGCGAGCTGATCGGCGGCTGCCAGGCAGTTGTGCAGGGTCACCCCGGCACCGATCAGCGTGACATGGTCATCAGCGCTGGAACGGATCACCTTCGCCCCGCCGACAGGAAACTCCTCGTCCGGGCCGTAGAGCACCGGGTACGAGCCGCGGGTCGTGCGCATGTAGACGACGCCGTCGCGCTCGGCCATCTCACCGACAAGGCGGGCAGCGCTGGCCGCGTCGCTCGGGTACAGCACCGTGGACCCGTGGACCGCACGCAGCATGGCCAGGTCCTCCAGCGCCATCTGCGACGGGCCGTCGGCGCCGATCTCGACACCGGCGTGGGAGCCGGACAGCCGGATGTTCGCCTGGGAGATCGCCGACATGCGGATGAAGTCGTAGGCCCGGCTGAAGAACGCCGCGAACGTCGCGGCGAACGGGACGTAACCCCGCACCTGGAATCCGACGGCTGCGGCGACGAGCTGCTGCTCGGCGATGAACATCTCGAAGTAGCGTTCTGGATACTTCTTAGCGAACTCCTCAGCGTGCGTGGAGTTGCCGACCTCGCCGTCGAGCACGACGACATCCGGCCGCTCGCCCAGAGCCGCGAGTGCCTGGCCGAACGCCAGCCGGGTGGCGACCTTCGCGCCCAGCTCATAGCGCGGCAGGGACACCTCGCCGCCCGGCCGGGTGCGCGGGGTGCCGTGCTCAGGCGCGGGGCTTGTGACCGTCAGGTGGCGCTCGCCGCCCAGCTCGACGATCGCCCGCTCGGCCATCTCGGCGGGCAGCGGCCTGCCGTGCCAGCCCTCGTGGTCTTCGACCTCGCTGAACCCGCGGCCCTTGAGGGTGCGGGCCAGGATCACCGTCGGCCGGTCCGAGTCGGCCGCGTCGGACAGAGCCTTGTCGATCTCGCCGAGGTCATGCCCGTCGATAGGGATCGCGTGACAGCCGAACGCCTCGACCCGCCGCGCGTAGGAGTCGAGGTCCCAGCCCAGCTCGGTAGGCCCGCGCTGGCCCAGGCGGTTGATGTCGACGATCGCAGTCAGGTTGCTGAGGCGGTAGTACGAGGCCTTGTCGAACGCCTCCCAGATCGACCCTTCGGCTAGCTCGCTGTCGCCGCACAGCACCCAGACCCGGTACGGCAGCTCGTCGAGGTACCGGCCGGCCAGGGCGACCCCGACACCGTCCGGGAGTCCCTGGCCGAGCGAGCCCGTCGCCACGTCGACCCAAGGCAGCGCCGGGGTCGGGTGGCCCTCGAGCCGCGAGCCGAACTGCCGGTAGCCGGTCATCAGCTCATCGTCGGTCACCACACCGGCGGCCTTGAACATCGAGTAGAGCAGCGGGGACGCGTGTCCCTTGGAGAAGATCAGGTGGTCGTTGGCCGGGTTGTCGGGCTGCTCCCAGTCGTAGTGCAGATGGCGGGTCATCAGCACGGCCATGATGTCCGCAGCTGACATGCTCGACGTCGGGTGCCCGGAACCCGCGGCTGTGCTGCAGCGGATCGAGTCGACACGCAGTTGCTGGCCGAGCTCGCGGATGTCGTCCAAGGTTTGCACAGTCATAGGAGCCTCCTGCCCTGAACCAACCCCGATTATCCCAGACCGCCCCCCGGCCGCTCGGGCTGCGCGTGTTTGTTAACCAATTGGCCGCCTATCGGCAGGCGGTCTACCGTATGTCCAGACGCTGCGGCCGTGCAGCCTGAGGAGGGTCATGCCTGTCAGCCTGCCGGTGCTCGCCTCGTCGGCACATACCAGCTCAACAGCCGCCACGACAGCGATCGACATCGTCGTCAGCCTGGCCGTGCTGGCGTTCATTCTGTACCGCCAGCTGCAGGTCCGGCGGGCCTCGCCGACGCTGGTGCTTCCCGTGATCCTGATCGTCATCGGGCTGGTCGGCCTGGTCCAGTCGTCGAAGGGCTCGAACAAGCTGACGGGTGGCGAGATCGGCATCCTCGCTGCCCTGCTCGTCTTGGACGCTGTGGGCCTCGGCGCCGTGCGGGCCTTGACGGTGCGGCTGTGGCACGACGGCACTGCCGTGCTGCGCAAGGGAACGTGGGTGACCTTCGGCCTGTGGCTGGTCGGCATCGTCATCCACGAGGTCGTCGACCTCGTCGCGCACATCCCGTCAACCAGCCTGCTGCTGTATCTCGGAGTGACCCTGCTGGCCCAGCAACTCGTGCTGCAGGCCCGGGTCAACCGCGTGGAGCACCAGCCGGGCAACGTGACCGCAGGCCCTCCGGCAACGCCGGCCAGCCAGGGCTGAAGAACGTTCAACTCTGACCGGCCGGCGCGTCTATAGGCTCGCCCGGTGGACATCGTTCAGACCGCGCAGCGGATTGCCGATGAGGTGCTGTTCCCGGCCGCGCTCGACACCGACGCCAGCGACGTCGTTCCGCGCGACCGGCTCGATGGCCTGGCCGGGGCCGGGCTCTACGGTGTGGCGGCGCCAGCGGAGGCCGGCGGGCTCGGGGCGGATCTGGGAACGTTCTGCGCCGTGGTGGAGGCGCTGGCCAGCGGGTGTCTGACGACCGCCTTCGTGTGGACGCAGCACCACGGGCTGGTCCGTGCGGTCACTGGGTCCGGTAACCAGGAGCTGGCCGCCCGCTGGCTTGGGCCACTCGCCCGGGGCGAGATCCGGGCCGGCTTGGCGCTCGGCGGGGCGCTGCCAAAACCTGCTTTGACAGCAGAACGCTACGCCGGCGGGTGGCTCCTGCAGGGCGCTTCCCCGTTCGTGTCGGGGTGGGGTCTGGTCGACGTCGTCCACGTAGCCGCCCGGGCCAGCGACGGGGAGATCGTCTGGCTGATCGCCGATGCCGTTGAGGGGCCGTCGGTGCGCGCCGACCGGCTCCGCCTGGCCGCGCTCAACGCGACAGCGACCGTCCGGGTCACCTTCGACCGGCTGCCGGTCGCCGCCGACCGGGTCACCGGCAAGCACCCCGCTGGTGACCACGCGGCGCCCGAGGTGCTGCGCGTGCACGCCGCGCTCGCCCTCGGGGTCGCCGCCCGGTGCTGCCGTCTCCTGGGACCGACGTCCCTCGACGTCGATCTTGCCTCGCTGCGGGCAGAACTCGACCGGCTCGGCCCTGGCACTGCTGTGGCCCGCGCGTCAGCTGGCGAGCTGGCACTGCGGGCCGCCGCCGCGCTGATGACGGCCGAGGGCAGCCGGTCGCTGCTGGTCACGCACCAGGCTCAGCTTCTCGCCCGCGAGGCCATGTTCGCGCTCGTCTACGCGCTGCGCCCAGCCTCCCGCGCCGCGGTCCTGACCACTCTCGGCGCCCCGGAGCGCCAGTAGCGCCGCGTCGTGAAGCGCCCCCGCTAGGCATCCTCTGGCGGCCGGTCGTGGGACAGCCGCTTGCCCATGCTGACCGTCTCGTCGACTGCGTAACCGAGGTGCTGGTAGAAGCCGACGGCGTGGCTGTTGGAGGTGCGTACCTGCAGGTTGACCTTGGGACAGCCGAGCAACGCGAGCCGCCGCTCCGCCTCGGCCATCAGCATCGTTCCGAATCCTTTTCCCTGGTGTGCCGGATCCACGGCGAGGTAGTTCACCCACCCACGGTGGCCGTCATAACCAGCCATGACCGATCCGGCGACCCGGCCGTCGAACTCGAGCACGAGCAGTCCGTCCGCGTCATGGGCGAGCTTACGCTCGATGTCCCGGTCGGGATCGTTCCACGGCCTGAGCAGCCCGCACTCTGACCAGAGGCGGACCAGCGCGTCGCGGTCGGATGCCTGGTAGCAGCGCAGGACCGGCCTATACGTGGTCAATGGCCTTGACGGCGCGGGTCGCTATGTAGCCAGGCATGAACCGCGCCGTGGCGTCGGCGTGGTGCGGCGCCTCCACCAGGTGCGTCATGGTGAAGCCCGCGGTCAGCTGGCCGCCGATCTGGGTGGTGAGCGAGTGGCTGTACTCGATCGGGCCATCGCCGTAGGCCCGGTGCCGGTCAGCCTCGGGCAGGTCAAGGCTACTGAACGGGAGCCGGTGGCGGACGATCAGCTCGCCTCGCTCGTCCAGCGCGCTGACGTCGAAAATGAACAAGTCCGGGTTCATGAACCCGGCCAGCAGCACGCCGCCGGGCCGCAGTACCCGAAAGGCCTCGTGCCAGACCGGTGCGAGTTCGGGGCAGAACACGTTCGACACCGGATTGAGGATCAGGCTGAAGCTCTCATCCGGGAAGGCGCTGAGATCGCGCATGTCGCCGAGCACAGTGCGCAGCGTCAGGCCGTCCCGGGCGGCTACCTCTTCGTCGCGGGCTAGCTGGCGCGGCGAGTTGTCGAAAACCGTCACCTGGGCGCCCGTGGCCGCGAGTATCGGACCCTGCTGCCCGCCACCAGAGGCGAGACAGAGCACGGCCAGGCCATCCATCGTGGCCGGGAACCAGTCGCGCGGCACCGGCTCGTGTCCGATAAGCACCACAGACCAGTCGCCGGCCCGAGCCCGCGCGATAACGTCCGGCCCTACCGGCGTGGTCCACTCGCTGCCGCCGGCCACCTCCCGGTCCCACGCGGCCCGGTTGTGGGCCACCGGATCAAGCTGGTCAGTCACCGCGTCAGTCTAGGCAGCGGCCGACGCGCCGGACTAGGCCCTGACCGTGGGCGGAGCTTGCCCGCATGGTGGTGCCGGAGCGTCCGCGCCGCCGAAGGGACCGATGTGCAGCCGGATCTGGACAGCCCGGGGCTGCACCCCCTGATGAGGCCGCCGGGGTCATGGGCCTGAACTTCCTGCGCGTGCTCGCCACAATCTGGGGTTCCTGACTGGCTTCGCGCCCCGTGCCTGACGGCCTCGTAGCGCCACAGCCGTAGCCGCCAATTTGGCGTGGCGGAGGGCGCCGACCGTGTCAGCGCCCCCCGCCAGGTTCGGTGGTGTCAGGTGATGGTGAGGAATGCTGCGGTGATGTTGTTCAGCAGGTTGGGATCTTTGACTGCTGACCCGGTTGCGGCCAGCAGCAGGAGCGTTGCCTTGTGGCTGCCTGCCTTGACCGTGATCGTGTAGGTGAGTTTGGCGCCCGACGCGAGCGTGGCTGCGGTGAAGATGTCGGTGCCGAAGTAGGCCAGGCCGCCGCCGGCGTTGGTGATGGTCAGCCCGGGTGGTACGAGCAGGCCGGTGACGACGCTGGTGGCGGTGCTCGGGCCATTGTTGGTGACGGTGACGGTGATGGTGCCGCTGGCCCCGGGAGCCAGGGTCTTGGGTGCGCTCATGCTGATCGACAGGTCAGCCCGGGCCGGGCCGGTGCTGGTGACGGTCTCCATGAACGTCGCCCCGACCGTGCCTGAGGCGCCGGGGGTGGTCGCGGTGATCACGACCGAGCCCGGTATGGTCCCTGCGTCCAGGGTGGGTGCGGTGGCCACGCCGCTGGCGCTGGTGGTGGCGGTGACGCTGGTACCCGAGCTGCCGAAGTCGGCGGTGCCGGTGCTGGACGGGCTGACCGCGAACGTGACCACAGCGCCGGGCACCGGGTTGCCGTAAGCGTCAGTGACGGTGACGGACAGCGGGGTCGCGAACGCCTGGCCGGTGTTCGCCGACTGGTCATTGCCAGTATCGATGGTCACGGTTGCCGGGCTGCCCGCGGTGACCGTCAGCGTCGCGGTGCCGGTGGAGGCAAGGAACCCGCCGGTGCCGCTGTAGGCCGCACCGACGGTGTAGCTGCCCGCTGTGGTCAGCGTGCCCAGGTTGCAGGTCGCGGTCCCGCCGCTCACCGGCACAGCGGTGCAGCCAGTGACCGGGCTGCCGTTGAGGGTGAAGGCGACTGTGCCACCTGTTGGTGCCGGGCTGATGGTCGCGGTCGCGGTGCCAGCCGAACCCGCGGTCAGCGGGCCGTTGGTGGTGACTGTGGTGGTTGTTGCCGCCGGCGCGGTCACGGTGATCGTCGCGGTGCCGCTGGCGGTGTCGCCGGAGGCGTCGGTGACGGTGTAGGTGAACGTGTCGGTGCCGGTGAACCCGCTGGGCGGGACATAGCTGAACGACCCGTTACCGTTGACCGTCAGCGACCCGCCCTGCGTCGTGCTCGACGGCCCGGACGCGGTCAGCCCGCTGCCGGTGGTGCCCGCGCTGGCCGACAGCAGCCCGTTGGAGGCGCTGACGTTAAGAGTGGTGTTCTCCGGGGTGGTGTATGTGGGAGAGCCGGTGCTCACCGGGTTGGCGTAAGAGATGATCGCCTGCCCGTTCACCGTGCCGCCAGAAGTACTGGCCGGGTTGCCTTCATCGTTCACCGTCACGGTGCTGACGCCGGCACCACCGGTGTACGACGACCCACCGCCACCGCCACCGCTACCGGCCAGATAGAGCTGACCGGTGTTGAAGTCCGCATTCCCGCCGCCGCCGCCGGCACCGCCGCCGTAGTAACCACCGCCGCCGGCGCCGGTATCGGGCGTGAAGGACGGCGTGTTCAAACCGTCTGCGCCGTTTGGCCCCGAGCCATAGCCGCCGCCACCGCCGCTGCCGAGGCCTCCGCCCAACGATGGGCACGGGAAGGATCCGCTGGACCCGCCGCCGTCGCCGCCGACGCCCCCGTCGAACTCGGCGCTGCCGGGGCCACCGCCGCCACCACCGTCAACGGTGGTCGTGCCGCCCGGACCGGAAAGCATCAACGCCTGACCCGTGGCGCCGGAGCCGTCAGCGTTACCGCCGTTCCCGCCGCCGGGGACGGTGGGCGAGGCGGTCGGGCAGGAATTGCTGAAGGTGACGCCGTTGCCGCCGGCACCGCCGCCACCGCCAGCGACGAGCAGCGCTGTGCCGCCCGAGAGCAGCGGGACGCCCGTGGTCACGTCCGTCGCGCCGCCACCGCCGCCCGCGGTTGAGCCGGCAGTCCCGCCGCCGTTAACGCCACCGGCCCCGGTGCTGCTGCCGCCACCGCCGACATCCACGTTCAGCGCCTGGCCGGGGGTCACCGCCAGGGTTGCGGTCACCTCAGCGCCGTCACCGCCGGTTCCGCCTGCAGGAGCCGCGCCCCCGGCCCCGCCGTACAGCGTCACCGACAGTGACGTGACCCCGGCCGGGACCGTGAACGGCTGGCCCGTTCCTACGGTGCTGAACGTCACGGTGCACGTTCCCGCCGAGCAGGCTGGCGTCGACCCCGCCGCGAGCGCCGCTCCGACGCCCAAGCCCTGGATTGCCGCCGCCCCGCCGACGGCCAGGACCGCGGCCGTGGCCAGCCGCGCCGCCGTTGTTAACGGCAAGCGCCGGCTTGCGCCTATTCGTGGAAGACCAGCCATTATTGCCTGAATTCGCATGAGTTTCCCCCTCCGAGGCCACGTCGGCCGCCTTAGCCGACCCATTAGCGGATCCTATGACCGGCTAATGCCAGTGCCAATGAACTTTATCCGGAAAGCCACAACTACTAATTTCTATTTGCTGATTAACTTAGATGAATCAGCTATAAGTAGACCGGCCTCGAGGGAACATCACCGCTGGCGAACGCCCATTCGGCGTAAGCATAAAAAAATCGGAGGGGGCGGCCCGCAGCCGCCCCCTCCGCCACCGACCGGTCGCTGCCGGTCGGGTACGTTCTATCTATCCCGCGAAGCGGGCCAGCGCCGGAACGAACAAGGCAGCATTCACGGTGCCCCACCCGCTCGCGTCGTTGTAGTAGCCGTCGGCGTTGAAGCCATTGACGGTCACCAGGTCCGAACTCGAGGCGCAGGAATCGTTGCTCTCGGTGTCAGCGGCGATGCAGTACGTGTACGTGTTGCCGCCCTGCGAGATCGGCACGATGCCGTCAGGAACCCTGCTCTGGGCCATGGCGTACAGGGCCGGGTTCAGGTAGCCGAGGCTGTGCCCCGCCACCTGGTCGGCCAGGGCCACGACGCCGGAGAAGAGTGGGGAGGCTTCACTGGTGCCGCCCACGATGCCCCAGCCGGCAACCGACGGGTCGGTGGTGTCGTAGAAGTCGACAGCTCCGTTGACCGCGGCGCTCATCGCGATGTCAGGCGTGCCCCGGCTATTGCCGACGATGCCTGCCACTCCGTTCTGGAACGGCGGACGGGAGAAGACCGTGGAGTGGCCTCCGCCACCCGATCCCCAGGTGTAGACAGGCCCGGTGACACCGACTGTGGAGCTGAGGTCGTCCCAGACGCTGTCAGGAGCGGTCCGGTCGCCCTGGGCGTTGAGGTGCAGCTGGGTGCCGCCCACCCCGGTGACCAGCGGGTCCGACGAGGGCCAGTCGATCGCCCTGGTCGACTCGCAGCAGATCACGTCGTTGGGGTTGGCACAGCCCGAGGCCGGGTCGCAGAAGTAGTCGGTCGCACCCTGGTCACCGCTCGCGGCCAGGACCGTCACCCCGTGCTGGGCCGCGTTGATGTACGCCGAGCGCAGCGAGTAGATCTGGTTCGGGCTGGTGAAGCTCTGCTCGGTGGCGCCGAAACTCTGGGTGATCACGTCGCCGAGATGGTGGTCGATGACGTAATTCTCAGCGGCGACGATCTGCGGGAACCCGTAGACGCCCTCGGTCTCCGTCATCGGGGTCTCGACCAGAAGAATGTTGGCCTTCGGAGCCATCGTGTGCGACCACTCGACGTCGAGGCTGGTCTCGTCGGTCCAGCCGTAGTAGTCGGAGCACAGGTCGGGGCCAGTCGGGCTGTAAGTGGACGTGCAGTTCGAGGGGGTCGTCGTGATCGGGCCCTCCGGGGTGATCACTTTGAACGAGGGCGGGTTGGGCAGCCCCATCTGCGAGTCGAACGTCTGCAGGTCGGAGGCGATGGACGGGGAGCCGAAGGCGTCGACGATCACGATCGTCTCGCCCTGGCCTTCGATGCCCCTGGAGAATAGCGGGGCGAGGTCGTACGCCTTCTGCAGCTGGAAGGCCTGGTAGCAGGCGATGCCGAAGTCTGTCTCACATTGAGCTGTCGTCGGCGGCTGTGACATTTTGCCCGCAGCCAGTATGTGCCCGGTCGCAAACGGGACCACCTGGACCGCGCCGGTGGGCACCTGAGCCACCGCAGCGCTGCCAGCCCCGAGCGCCGCGATCGCTGACATGGCCACGCCGCCAGCCAGGATCCGTGCGCGGAAAAATCTCATACCAAATCCTCCACTTCCGCTTCGCCGCCCCTGCCGAACCGTGCCGCACCGCGTGCCCAGGTCGGCCCAGGCACGTTTAAACCAGTGCAGCTAATCTCAGCCCAAAGGCGGCAGAATCCTACCAGTAGATGTGAATATTGGAAGAGATGCGCGATGTTAAAATCAGAGACAAGGGGGGCCGCGCAACAGCAGGCGGCAGACGCTCAGACATTCAGGGCGGCTCCAGCCGCGGGCCGCTGAGGTGACGCTCTACGCCTGCCGGTCCTGCCAGTTCTGAGGGAGGCCACCAGGGCCAGGACCTCGGAACATCCGGGAACTAGTGATCACGGGATGGCCGCCAGGCGCCCCTGCTAAGGGGACGCGTTGCCCATCGGGATGACGCCTGATTCGGAGCGATTTGTCAGATCGGGAAGCCACGCATATCGCGCGATGGCCGCTGCGAGATCGCGCGGTATGAGCTGCGGCCATCACGGCCGCAATCGTCACTAAGTGGCCCTCGGTGACGTCAAGGAATGCGAAATTACTGCGACATAAACGCGAGCGCCTTGCCGGTCTTCGTGGGGTGAGCGAACCGGGCAGCGCGGTGAGGCCTTGCTGTCTCTGGGTGGGGCGACCGGACGAGTCATCGTGAAGCGACGCGGTGAGGCCTTACGGTGGCGCGGTGACGACTCAGATGATCATTCTTAACGGTGGTTCCAGCTCGGGAAAGTCCGGGATCGTACGGTGCCTGCAGGCCGAGCTGCCGGATCCATGGCTGGCGTTCGGGTGCGACTCGTTCGTGGATGCCTTGCCGGCGAGGATGCAGGCGTCGCCAGAGGGGATCGCGTTCGCGGCCGACGGTGAGGTGAATGTCGGGCCGGGCTTCCGGTCACTGGAGGCGGCCTGGACCCACGGTGTCGTGGCGGTGGCCCGTGCTGGTGCCAGGGTCATCGTTGATGACGTCTTCCTCGGCGGAGCAGCGTCCCAGCAGCGGTGGCAGAACGCTCTGGGCGGACTGGCCGTTTTGTGGGTCGGGGTCAGATGTGAGAGCGCGGTCGCCGCAGGCCGCGAGGTAGCTCGCGGTAATCGCATCCAGGGGATGGCCGCGATGCAGGCGGAGATGGTTCATGAAAGCGTGTCCTATGACCTGGAGGTGGACACGACCCGTACCGAGGCCCTGGTGTGTGCGCGCACCATCGCCGCCCACGTCAGCTGATGGCCGGCCCGCTCAGCCGGTGACGCCCACGCCAGGCGGCGGTGAGGTGGCGCTCACGCCAGTCGGTGGTGGGCTGGCAGTGGTACTTGGTGGTGGTGGGGCGGCACCGAGGCCAGTCGATGATGGTGATGGGCTCGGGCCAACACCGCTAGGCAGGGAGAAGCTTTGGTCGGACCCGGTGGCCAGAGTGATCGTCTGCCCGGTCTTGCCGTTGGTCAGGGTGACCGCGGTTCCGGCAGGGATGTCGGATGTCCCGGTG
>Ga0335074_10003143_pt1 | contig 22475 bp, 15 predicted proteins | sample Lox_Sample_23_FD_206715 | JGI IMG/M metagenome (GOLD analysis project Ga0335074, IMG submission 206715) | Soil microbial communities from Loxahatchee National Wildlife Refuge, Florida, United States - Lox_Sample_2.3 | ecosystem: Environmental > Terrestrial > Soil > Wetlands | place: USA...
CGAGCAGCCCCTTTGCCGCCGTCAGACTGATGTCATGCGGTACCGGGCGAAAGTCGGACCGCGCTTCACGCTGATCCTTTGTGACATTGTGGAAGAGGAACACCCGTCCCTGGATGTGGACATCAACCAGGCTGGTCTTCCAGTGGGTATCGCTCACCTGCTCGCGTTTGATTTCGAATGTGCCGCCCTTTTCGATATAGCCGAGAAGACCGTAGCCGAAATCGACGCGGTCGAGCATCTGTCCCCTGATGTCGACCATGCGCTTCAGGCGTTGATTCACGACGAGCGTGCCGGCGAGAGCATGAACGATGCGCGCCTCGTAGGTGTCCGGAGTAAATGCTGGATTGGGGCGGAAGGACAGGCTCACGTCATCTCCATGGGCCTGTCCCTCATATTGATAGATGAAGGCCTCCGGGAGCATCTCAATCACCCTCTTCATCCGCTCCTCGTCCTTCAGGTGATCCTGTTGCACGCGCGTCATGGCACCGGGTTTTGTGACGAGGTCCTCGAGGCGCTGGTCTTCCCGCCTACGCTCCTCCCGGTCCAGCGGCCGGTTGTGATCTTCGATCACGCGATAGATCGGCCCATCTGAGGTCTCTACCTGCTCGCGGACCAGGTTCTGTGAACCGGAGACCCGGATGCTGCGGTACTGCCAGTAGCTGTCGCACTGGCGGTCGTGAAGCTCGTTATACATCACGTCGGTAACCAGTTGTTGTGCGGTCTGGGTCGTTATCCGGTCCTGCGCCTGCGCCACCAGGCCGAGGCCGAACAGAGCAACTACGAACGATGCGCGTGGGTGCATGATGCGTATTGCCTCCGTGAAGAATTGGACGATCCTGCGCAAAGCATCCCATGGCTCGCGCAATACATTGCAACCGCCTTGTTAAATGCAGCAGAAAAAGTGCAATTGTGGGATGAATCGTTGACTTTTCTGGTTCCCGGTTTGTTTCGGGAAAGGCGCTCCCTACCTTAGAGAGACTCAATCGCCCTCCGCGGGGTTGCTACACTTGAACCATGTTGGATGAGTTGACCTTTCGCCGGAATGCCGATCAGGCCATCGAGTCGCTGAAGAAGAGCCTCATCGAGGCGGAAGAAGACGGTGGCTTCGAAGTCGAAGAGCAGAATGGCGTTCTGAATGTCGTCTTTGAAGAGCCGCCGGCAAAATTCGTGATCACACCGAACGCCCCGGTGCGGCAGATCTGGATTTCGGCGTTGTCGACCAGCTTCAAACTGGACTGGTCGGAGGGGGCGGACAATTTCGTTTATCCGAAGGACTCACTAACGCTGAAGCCCCTTGTAGCAAGGTTGATTAACGAGCAGCTTGGGGAAGACTCGGTCACGCTTGCATAACCATCAGTTCCGCTCGTGCGGACTTACTTGTTGCGCACCACTTGCGTGGCAACTATGCTGATGAGTTTCGCCGCGACTGGGCGAGATCGAAAGCATGATCAATAAACAAAAGGGCGCCCGCGAGCGCCATCCGCCATCCGAAGAGCGGCGCTGGGAGTCCGAAACCCTGCAGCCGACACTGGCGAAATCTCCCGAACGGCCGATCGGCGCGGCTACAGGAACCAATCTCGACGAGAACGGGCGAGCCCGCTTCACGACGATCTCGGGGGCTCCGGTCGAACGGCTCTACACCGAGGCTGACCTGTCCCAAAATCTCGAGCAGCCGCTGCCTGGAGAGCTACCGTACACACGTGGCATCCACGCCAGCGGCTATCGCGGCAAGCTCTGGACAATGCGTCAGTTTTCGGGATTCGCGAGTCCGGAGGAGACGAATCTCCGTTACAAATATCTGCTGGCCAACGGGGGCAGCGGGCTTTCGGTCGCCTTCGACCTGCCCACGCTGATGGGCTGCGACTCCGACGACGCGGAGAGCGAGGGCGAAGTCGGCAAGTGCGGGGTGGCCATCGACTCGCTCGAGGACATGGAAACGCTCTTTGCCGGCATCGATCTCGAGCAGACGTCGGTCTCGATGACCATTAATTCTCCGGCGAGCACGTTGTGGGCGATGTATCTGGCGGTTGCCGAGAAACAAGGTGCAGGTTGGAAGAATCTCTCCGGCACACTGCAGAACGACATCCTCAAGGAATACATCGCGCAGAAAGAATATATCTATCCGCCTGCCCCCTCGATGCGCCTGGTGGTTGATACGTTCGAGTTCGGAGCGCGGTTCACGCCACGATTCAATCCGATTTCTATCTCGGGTTACCATATCCGCGAGGCGGGCTCCACGGCGCTGCAGGAACTGGCCTTCACGCTCTATGACGGCGTCGAGTATGTGGAGTGGGCTCTGCGGCGCGGCCTGAAGGTCGACGACTTCGCGCCAAGGCTCAGCTTCTTCTTCAACTCGCACAACGACTTTTTCGAGGAGATCGCCAAGTTCCGCGCCGCTCGCAAGATCTGGTACCGATTGATGACGGAGCGCTTTGGCGCGCAAAATCCGCGCTCGCACTGGATGCGCTTTCATACTCAGACGGCCGGCGTCTCGCTCACGGCGCAGCAGCCAAAGAACAACATCGCGCGCGTGGCCATTCAGGCTCTGGCCGCAGTGCTGGGGGGAACGCAATCGTTGCACACTGACGGATTCGATGAGGCGCTCGCGCTGCCGACCGAGGAAGCGGCACGCATCGCGCTGCGCACCCAGCAGATTCTGGCCTATGAGTCGGGTTTGGCCGATGTGGCAGATCCGCTGGGAGGCTCCTACTTCGTCGAACGCATGACACTCGATATGGAGAGCGGCGCATTCGAATATTTCGAGAAGCTCGATGCTCTTGGCGGCATGGTCAAGGCTATCGAGCAAGGCTTTCCCCAGAAAGAGATTGCCGAAGCCAGTTATGCATACCAGCGCGCAGTCGAGTCGAGGGAAAAGATCATTGTCGGCGTGAATGATTACGTCGTCGCCGAGCAGCCGCAGGAGATTCTCTACATTGATGAATCGGTTCGCGATGCGCAGACGAAAAAACTGCGCAGGCTGCGCGGCGAGCGTTCGAATGAAGCCGTCGATCGGGCCTTAAATAACTTGTGCCGGGCCGCGGAACGGGAGCCCGTCGCAACGGAAGACCGCGTTTCCGCCGCCAATACCATGCCCTACCTGCTTGACTGCGTGCGCGCCTATGCCACCGTCGGCGAGATCGCAGGCGCCTTGAAGACGGTCTTTGGGGTGTACAGGGAAGTCAGCATCGCCTGACGGTAACGAAGGGACTTACTTAGGACGGCGAGTACCAACCCTCGCCGTCCCGAGATTTAGCTGTTCTTAGTTCAATTGCGTAACTACGTTAGTTACTATTATCGGTTGCTATCTGTGCACTGTAATTGTCACCGCCTGATCGTGGCTGGGCAGGATACTGTCGCTTGCCATCAACGTCAGGCTGTAAGTACCCTGATCCAGCCTGCTGCGGTCGGCAATGGTGATGGCTCCCGTCTCGCGGTCGATGGCGAAGATGTAGGCTCCGTTGCCACCCTTGATTTGCCAGTTCTGCAGGGGTCCGCCGCCTCCAGGCGTTCCCTTCACTCTGCCCACCACGTCAGACCATGAGAGTGGCGACACCTTAAAGCTCTGCCCGGCGGTAATGACGGGCCGCACGTCGTTGAGATACTTCGAGGCAAAGGTCACGAAGACCGGCCACTCAGGCACATCGGTATGTCCCTGCGTGTGCCGCCGGTATCCCACTGTCCCGTCGATAAATGCTGTATCGAAGGGGGGAGTGCCGCCAATCGACTCACCCGAGTTATAAGGAGTGGGATTGCTGGTGAAGACGGTGCCCTGAGGAATGATCTGCCCCGGCCATCCCAGCAGTTGCCAAACGGGACTCGCAAACTTACCTGAAAGGAACATACCGCGCGGATCCTGCCATGCGTCCCCATATCCGTGGAAGGGCGTGTCCGTTCCGCCGTTGGTCATGATAGCGCGCGGTGCGACCAGCGCCATTACCGAGTGAACGTCGACATCGAGATCTTCAACCTTGCGCGGGAAGAACGCAGGTTTGCAGCCCTTCGGGCCGACATCGGGATTCTTCTGGCAGGCCGGCCCGGCGTAGTTCATCAGGTAACCGTCCATCCAGTAGTACTCGCCGTTGCCGACGATTGACTCGATGCTTTCACCGTAAGAACGACGCAGCCACGAGGTTCCGCCCTCGCCGCCGCAACTGGGCAGCGCGGCTACAACGCGATCGTCGTACACCGCTGCGACGAGTGTCGCCTTGCCGTCACGCGAGTGGCCTTCAACCGCGACCTTGTCCGGATCGGGTCCAGCCGGGTCGGGATCGTTGCCGAATTCATCAATCAGCCTGCTAATGCCCCAGGCCCAGGCCACCAGCGCACCAGGATCAGTCGGCTTCCGCCAGTTGCCGCCGTTGATCAGTCCGATCAGGTAGTCAGATGTGTCCGCGCCTCCGGCATCGGGTTGCAGGGTGGTTTGTGTATAGCCGCAGGCCGCAAAACCTGCTGGAGCCGTGTACTCAAAGTCGTTGACACTCTCACCAATGCTGATGAATGTCGGGGTCTTTCGAGTTGCGTTGGCCGGGAACCGGCACGTGACGCTATAGGCAGGCACATCGCGCAGCGGAGGCGTGTCCGGCGAGGTGGGATATCCCGCTGTCGAAATGGTTGCAGTATAAGTCTTCTGGCGATATGCGTAACTGACTCCGTTACTCATTACACCGTTAGGACATGTCGAACTTGTCTGACAGCTCACCATGCCTACCTCAGTTCCGGTCGTTACCGGGCCGATCGCCCAGGTAATCGCGGGCCATACCTTTTGTGGCCATGCGTACCCATAGATTTCCTTCTGCACGAGATTCCATATCTCCGGGCGACGCTTTAACCACCAGTCCTCCGGCGTCTTGATCTTCGTCACGCCATCCTTCATGGTGAACAGGTCGATCGGCGGATAGTCAAAATCTCCGTCGGGTCTGCGACCGTTCGCCCCCAGCAAATGAATGGGGGTGTATGTTCCAGCCGCCAGACATCCCGGCGAAGTGCACACCGTGTTGCCGCCTACGCCCAGCAGAGCACTGCCTGTCGGATAAGGCCGTGATCCCCGGGGACCATAATCACCATAGCCGCTCATCGCGCCACCGGTGGAGGTTCCCTGTTCCGCCGTCAGCGTACACGGAGACGCGCCGCCACAAAGGACATTCGCTGCGCCTCCGCTTTGCGAGTCGTCATAGGTGGTCCAGAGGCCCCATCCCCATCGCACGATGGTGTGGCCGAGAGCATCGGTCCAGTTACTGGTTTCAGGAGAAGCAATGGTTCCCGGCCACGCGTTGACAGGCTTGTTGGGGTCGCTTACACGAGTCGCGGTCAGGGGCGGATCGGAGGCTGGTGTGGGAAACTGCAAACCCTGCTGACACATCATCTGCGCCTGATCCTGCACTGCGGTGATGTCACCTGTGGGATAACCAGCAGGCACGTTGTAGGGAGGTGCGGTGCAGTCCGGAATTTTTTGGGCGTGGGCACCTGCTGCGCACACTATGACGAGCCAGGCGAGAGACAGGCACACGTATAGCGGGGTCCTGCGGGTGGTTCTCATGGCTTAGAAGTCCTCCTGTGCAAGCGTTGGGGGTATGTCGTCCCTGCGGACGACGCTCACAGCGAACTTATCGATGAAGCCGCGTTAAGAAAAGCGAAGACTGCAACGTCATGCTTTTGTTTGTGACACGTACAATACTCGTAAAAATAAAGTTTCGTCAAGAGAAAAAAGAAATTCTTTCTTGTCCAACTCCGCTGAAGCTCCCGCGGCAGCGCTGTCTTTTTGGTGAAAGCTATTATTTTCTTCGTGTCATGAACTATCAACCTGCCGGTCGATTCTTACAACAAATTGCAATGGCGGAACGAATGAAGATCCTGAGTCTTATTGGAATCAGGCACGAATTTCTTCGTATCAGACTTCACAACGTGCTACAAATTCGCCTATGGGTAAGGAAAAACCCGAGCCGACAGCAGAGAACGGCCCCATCAATTTGAAGCGCCTGTCGGAGATTTTGCGGCTCTCGCAAACGACGATTTCGCTGGTTCTGAATGATTCGCCTGCCGCACGTTCGATTCCTACCAGGACACGGGAAAGAGTCTTCGAGGCGGCGCGTAAGTTTCAATACCGCCCTAATTACTTTGCTCGCTCTCTGCGGCGCTGCCGCAGCATGTCAATCGGGGTGATTGCACCCGACCTGAGCGAAGGCTACTTCACGCTGGTGATGCAGGGTGTTGAGGAATGCCTGCTGCGCGCGCACTATTTCTACTTTGCCGCCAGCCATTATTGGAAGCCCGAACTGATGGAGCAGTATCCCCGCATGCTGACGGAGCGCGCGGTGGACGGATTTCTGTTACTTAATACGCCGGCCGAGGTGCACAATCCGCTGCCCACGGTAGCCATCTCGGCGCATAACAACGCGTCTGGTGTCACGAATATTGTGCTCGATCACAAGAGGGCTGCATCTCTGGCCCTCGGCCACCTGCACCAGCTGGGACATCGCCGCATCGCCTTCATGAAAGGGCCGGAGATCATTCCGGACACCGAGTACCGCTGGCGGGGCATTTTGCAGATGGCGCGCAAGCTGAGAATTGAGGTGCATCCTGAGCTCTGCATCCAGCTCGCCGCCGACAGCTGGTCGCCGCAGGTCGGCTACGAGCCGATGAGCGAATTGCTGGCCAGGACACGCGACTTCACGGCGATCTTCTGCTTCAACGATATCTCTGCCATTGGCGTGATTCGGGCGATTCACGATGCGGGGCTGCGGGTTCCCGAAGACGTCTCAGTGGTGGGATTCGACGACATCATCAGCGCCGCGTATCAGAAGCCGAGCATAACCACAGTGCGCCAGCCACTGCGAGAGATGGGAAGCGAGGGCGCGCAGGTACTGCTGAACCTGATTGCGCATCCTCAGAAAGACGCCCCGGCGGAGATCGTGATGCAGCCGGAGCTGATCGTGCGCGAGTCGACGGGCCAAGCGGCGCGCAAGATCAGGAGGGCCTGATTTGCTTCCATCCGCGTTATTTCTTTTCCGCGCCTAATCCCCTGCCCACGCTTTCGAGCACCGTCGCCGCTGCCGCCAAAGCGCGGCGGCTCTCAATCGAAGACATGCGCCGGAACAGCGCGAAGATTGACGGCGGATCCTCTTCCGGTGGCGCAGCCAATGCATCGGGCACATCGGAAAATGCCCGGTGCAGCACGTCAGGATTGACGCTGCCCAGCACTTTGCTCAACAACAGGAGATTGCGCAGGCCGTTAACCGCCTCGGGCTGGATGGCGAGTCCGACGGCGTGCCTGACCACCTGATCTCCCGCGCCTAGCAGTCCGCGCAGCACATCTATCGTGCCGCTCTCGTGCAGTTCCTGCAGCAGTTCGTATCCGGCAAGCACAGCCTCGGCATGCTCGATCGGAGCCGCGTCAAGACGGCGTTGCAACTCCTCCCGCGCGCCTTGGCCGCTGACCTTCGGCATCAGTTCGATTGGCTTGGCCATGGCTTACCCTTTCCTCTGCCCGGTTTGAATCTGTACCAGCCCATTATCACCACCGGGAATTCGATAGTCCGATCGTCCCCATTTGCGCTCCACCTCGACGCCACGCTGCGGCGTGGGATGTCCATGCCGGAAATTGAGCGGGGGCAGGGGATCGGGCCCTTTCCACGGAAGCGTCTTCATCTTCACCGTGGTTTCTTTGTAGGCCGGTGTGTGTGTGGCGCGATCAGTTTTATTGCCGGTAATCAGATTCACCGGGTGCTGGGGCCGGTTCAGCGGCATGTACGCCTGCTTTTCGTGCACGCGGTCGGTTACCACCACCTGGGTCCGAAGCTCGCCATTGCGTGAGGTGACATCCACCCACTGCCCGGTCACCAGGTGCAGATCGTCGGCCAAAGCTGGTGAAACCTCGACAAAGCCGTGCGGAGTTTCCGCGTGAATGCCAGGCACGCGATAGGTCATGTTTCCTTCGTGGAAGTGCTCAAGCATGCGGCCGTTGTTCAGGTGGACATCGAACTCGCTGTCCACCGTTTCACACGGCTCAATCCACTCCAGCGGATACAGCTTTGCCTTTCCATCCGGGAAGTTGAACTTCTCGGTATAGAGCAGGGGCTGATCGGTGCCGTCAACCGCAACCGGCCACTGCAGAGTCTTGTAGCCCGCCAGCCGGTCGTAGGTAACGCCCGCAAACATTGGTGCGAGCGATGCCGACTCGTGCATGATGTCCGCCGGATGCGTGTACACCCACTTCGCGCCCATGCGGTTGGCGACATCCTGAATAATCTGCCAGTCGGGCCGGCTCTCTCCGAGAGGTTCCATCGCCTGGTAAAGCCGCTGAATGCGGCGCTCGGTGTTGGTGAAGCTGCCTTCTTTCTCCAGGCTGGGGCTGGCCGGCAACACAACGTCAGCATAGCGGCAGGTCAGCGTGAAGAAGCAGTCCTCAACGACGAAGAAGTCGAGCTTCGAAAAGGCATCGCCGACATAATTGGCGTTCGAATCGGCGCTGTACATGTCTTCACCGATCACGTACATCGCCTTCAGTTTGCCGGCGTGGATCGCCTCCACCATCTCGTGGTTATCGAGGCCCTTGTTCCTTGGAAGCTTCACTCCCCAGCCCTGCTCGTAACGTGCGAAGGCTTCTTCGTCTGCGATTTTCTCATAGCCCGGGAAGTACGCCGGCATGGAGCCGAAGTCGCTGGCGCCCTGCACGTTATTGTGACCGCGCAGGGGATATGCCCCGGTGCCCGGCCGCATGTAGTTCCCGGTGACAAGCAAGAGGTTCGAGATCGCCGTTGACGTATCCGACCCACCGCAATGCTGCGTTACGCCCATGGCCCACAGGATGCACGCGGACTCGGCCGCAGCGAATTCCTGCGCCACGCGCGTCAGGGTTTCCATCGGCACGCCGCAGACCCTTGAAGCAAATTCCATCGTAAAGGGCGCCAGGCTGTCGCGATATTTGTCGACATCATTGACCCACTGGGTCAGAAACTCAGTTCTGGCCAGCCCGTTGTCGAACATGTAGCGGCTGAGAGCAGACAGCCACACCATGTCCGTCCCCGGCTTCGGCCGGAAGAAGATGTCGGCGCGGCGCGCCATCTCGTGCTCGCGCAGATCAGCGACGATCAGCCTCTGTCCATTGAGCTTGTGTGCCCGCTTCACGCGCGTGGCGAGCACCGGATGCGCCTCAGCCGTATTGCTGCCGACGATCATCACCAGCTTCGCCTGAGCGATGTCGGAGATGGAGCCGGAGTCGCCGCCGTAGCCGACTGTTCGGAAGAGTCCCTGCGTGGCCGGGCTCTGGCAATAGCGGGAGCAGTTGTCGATGTTGTTGGTGCCACCCACGGCACGCGCCAGCTTCTGCATCAGGTAGCTCTCTTCGTTGGTGCATTTCGACGATGAGATGTAGCCGATCGCGTCCGGTCCGTGCTGTGCCTTGATCTCATTCAGTCGCCAAGCCACCAGGTCCAGAGCCTCGTCCCAACTGGCCTCGCGGAAGCTCTCGCCTTCTCGAATCATTGGTTTCGTCAGCCGGTCATGGCTGTTGACGTAGTCCCAGCCGAATTTGCCCTTCACGCATGTGGAGATGTTGTTCGCCGCGCCTTCGCCGGGTTCCACCTTGAGGATGTGCCGGTCCTTCGTCCAGATATCGAAGCTGCAGCCGACTCCGCAGTAGGTGCAGACGGTCTTGGTCTTCTTCACCCGCGCCTCGCGCATCGCCGCTTCAGTCTCGGAGAGTTGAAGGATTGGACCGTAGCCGATCTCCGGCTCGACTGCCTTGACGATGTCGATCATGCCCCACAGCGTGTCGCTCGGCAGTTTGGTGAAGTAGCCGGCGCGGCCGAGCATGGATTTCTCCATCAGCGCGTTGCAGGGACACACCGTGATGCAGTGGCCGCATGAGACACAGCTTGATCCGCCTATGGTTTCGCCGCCGTCCCACAGCACGCGCGGATGGTCGTCCTCCCAACGGATGGACAAGGTCTCGTTGACCTGTACATTCTGACAAGCCTCCACGCAGCGCCCGCAGAGAATGCATTGATTCGGGTCATAGCGATAGAAGGGATTGGAATTGTCTGTTTCGTAGGGCTTCGGCCGATACGGATATGTTTGATGGTCAACCTTCAGCATCGCCGCGGTGTTGTGCACGGTGCAATTGCCGTTGTTGTTATCGCAAACCGTGCAGTACAGCACATGGTTTGCCAAAATCCGATCGTAGGCTTCGCGCTGCGCCGCATTCGCGGCACTCGTCTCGGTCACCACCGTCATGCCGCCCACAACCTTCGTCGCGCATGCGCGGACCAGCTTTCCGTCGACCTCGACCATGCAGGTATCGCAGGTTTGAATGGGTCCCAATCGCGTGTGATAACAGACGTGAGGAACGTTTATGCCGCTGCGGTTGATCGCTTCGATCAGGTATTCGCTGTCGACAGCGTCAACCTGAAAGCCGTTTACATCAATCTTGCAGGAGTTCTGCGTGCCGGCCGACGGCAGAGTCGCCAGCCTGGTTGCATGAGGGGCTTCGATTGGGTGGTCCATTAATCACCTTGGATGCGCTGTCCGTAACACTGGTTCCCAAGTCCGATGATCAGGAGTTCAGCGCGACTCTGACACTATCGAAGTTGGCGTGAGAGGCGCAAGGTGCGGAGACAACCTGGCTTTGATTCTGGACCAAGTGAAGCCTGGGCCAGACGCATGGCATCCAAAAGTGGCGAATCAAAATGTACCGAGGAGTTAGAAATGCAATATGTCAATCTCGGCTCGACCGGCCTGAAGGTTTCGCGCATCTGCCTCGGCACCATGACTTACGGCTCGAAGAAATGGCGCGAATGGGTGCTCGAGGAGGCGGAGAGTCGGCCGTTCATCCAGCGTGCGCTTGAAGCCGGCATCAACTTCTTCGACACCGCCGATATGTACTCGCTAGGCGCGAGCGAAGAGATTCTCGGCCGGGCGCTGAAGGATTTCGGACCGTCACGCGACAAAGTGGTCATTGCGACCAAGGTCTTCAATCCGATGGGCGATGATCCGAACCAGCGCGGTCTGTCCCGCAAGCACATCATGCATGCTATCGATGACAGTCTCCGCCGGCTGGGCACGGATTATATCGATCTCTACCAGATTCACCGCTTCGATTACAACACCCCAATCGAGGAGACGCTCGAGGCTCTGAACGACCTGATCCGCGCGGGCAAGGTTCTCTACATCGGAGCCTCGTCCATGTATGCGTGGCAGTTCCAGCGCATGCTTCATGTCGCGGATGAGCGCGGATTTGCACGCTTTGTGACCATGCAGAACCATTACAACCTTGTCTACCGCGAAGAAGAGCGCGAGATGATTCCGCTATGCCGCGCGGAAGGTGTCGGGCTGATTCCGTGGAGTCCGCTGGCTCGGGGATTTCTTGCCGGCAACCGCTCAAAGCAGGATTTCGGCGAGACTGTCCGCGCCAAGACCGACGATTATGCCAAGGGCCTGTATTACCGCGATTCGGATTTCACTGTCGTCGATCGCGTAACCGAAATCGCGAAGAAGCGGGGAGTTTCGAATGCGCAGGTCGCGCTGGCGTGGATGCTGTCGAAGCCGGCGGTCTCTGCTCCGATTGTCGGAGCGAGCAAGATGCACCATCTGGACGACGCGCTGAATGCCCTTGAACTGCATCTTGACGCCGAAGAGATAAAGGCGCTCGAAGAGCCGTACGAGCCGCACCAATCCTGGGGCATAACTAAAAGCAGGGGATGGGCGTAGGGTCTAGCGTTCGGCTGTCGCGAGCTGTCTAACCCTTAATCCTGCAACCTACACCCTGTCTTCCGGCTCCAGGATCTGCAGGTCGAGCGGCTTTTCCAGGAGACACCCCATCTTGCCGATTCGCGCCAGAGCTCGATGCAATGCGGACGCAGCGCATGGTTCCACGGTGACGACGAAGGGCAGGTTCTCCTTGCCGTAGCCCGGCTTCTGAAAGATCGCATGGATGTTGATCTCCTGCTCGGCCAGGGCCAGAGCGATCTCCGCGATGATGCCCGGCTGGTCGCTGACCACAAACCGGATTGAGTGGCGCAGCAGGAATTCGCCGCCGATCGCTGTCTTCCTGCTGGGCAGATCGACCGCGCGTGAGCCGTGCGCGATGCCAATAACGTCAGATACAACGGCCACAGCGGTCGGATGACCACCGGCGCCGTGTCCGGAGAAGACTACGTCGCCGCCATATCGGCCGCCCACCAGCACGGTGTTCTCAGTCCCGCGGGACCAGGCCAGCGGCGACCCTTTCGGCACAAGCATGGGACCAACGCTGGCCAGCACATCGCCGTCGCGCAGTTCCCCGCGGGCGATCTGGCGGATGGTGCAGCCCAGCTCGCGTGCGTACGCGAAGTCGATCGCGCTCACCTCGCGAATCGACCGGCACGGGATATCTTCGGGATCGAGGTCGGCGCGCAGCGCGAGGCGGGAGAGAATTACAAGCTTGGCCCGGGCGTCGAATCCGTCGACATCCTCGGTCGGATCGGCCTCGGCGTATCCCAGTGCCTGTGCTTCGCTCAGCACCTCTAGGAACTCTGCGCCCTCCTCCATCTTGCTCAGGATGAAGTTGCAGGTACCGTTCAGAATGCCCTCGATGCGCGTGACGCAGTCGCCGGCGAGCCCATGCTGCAATCCGGGAATGACAGGGATGCCGCCTGCGACGGCCGCTCCGTAGCGCAGGTGAACACCTTTGGATCGTGCCAGCTTTTCCAGCTCGATCCCCTGGTAGGCAATCAATTTTTTGTTGGCCGTCACGACCGATTTGCGGGCTTCGAGAGCGCGCCGGACCCACTTTCCAGCCGGATCGAGACCGCCAACCAGCTCGAGCACGACGTCGGCATCGGACTCGAGGATCGTCTCAAAATCTTCGGTCCAGGCGACCCGGGGCGGAACCCATTCAGCGATCTTGCGACTGACGTTGCGGTTGTAGATATGAGTGAGCTCGACGCCCTGCGGCTTCAGGTCGCAGATGATGCGCGCGACCGAGCTGCCGACGGTTCCGAAACCGAGAATGGCGACCTTTAAATTCGGCACAATTGCAGACACGATCTTCGAACTCCGCCTGATGCGGCATTGCCGCGCTGAAAAGATGAATGCTCCTATGGTACCGGACGAGTCCAGACAAGGCTTCGATCCACTAATGCAACGCAGGCTGCTCGGTCTCTTCCTGCACGCGCTGCGCCAGCGGAATCCGCAGTTCTGCCTCGCACCCGTGCCTCCCGGAGCGGTTCCGCAATTCGAGTGTGCCGCCGTGCGCCTCCGCGATCTGACGGGCGAGCACCAGTCCGACGCCGGTTCCGGTCTTCTTGGTGGTGTAAAAGGGCACGAACAGATTTGTCGGATTCGTCAGCCCTGGCCCGTTGTCCTCGATTGCTACGGAGAGAAAATCACCCTCGACTCTGCTGCGGATGGTGACGGCGGGCGCTTCATGGTGCAGTCCGGCTGCAACCGCATCCTCGCGGGCACTGCATGCGGCCTCCACCCCGTTTCGCACCAGGTTGATCAGGAGCTGCTCCATCTGGTCCGCATCGGCGAAGACGTCGACTTGAGGGGCGGTTTCCAGTGCAACTTCGAGGCGTGTCTCCAGGCTCACAACCCGCTCGAGCAGAGGCCGCACAGGCACGCGGCGCATCACCGGAGCCGGTAGTTGCGCGAGTTGACGATAGGCCTGCACGAAGCGATTCAGCGATTCGGCCCGGCTTTCAATCACGCCCAGCCCGCGATCGAAATCCGGCAGCATTCCATTGTTCTGCGGCAGCCGCGACCGCAGGGTGCCGGCGATCGACTTGATCGGCGCCAGCGAGTTGCTGATCTCGTGTCCGAGCACGCGGATGAGCCGCCGCCAGGCGATCCGCTCCTCTTCGCGCAATGCGGCGCTGACGTCAGAGAGCAGAAGCAGCGTGTGCGGCACGCCGCCCTGGCGAAAATGACTGCGCCTAACCATCCAGCGGGAGGGCGCGCGCGCGGGCAGGCGCGAAACTACCCGCGGCTGCTGAGCAGGCGCATCGAGCACAATGACTCCCTCATCGGGCTGTTCAAGGAGCATTTCGAGTCTGAGTTCCTTTGCCGTGCGGCCCAGATCGCGCGCGGCAACCACACCGAAGACCCGCTCTCCGGCAGGATTCACCAGTCGCAGAGCCTCGCCCTGATCAAATGCAAACACGGGGGCATCCAGCTCCGCGATGACGCGCCGAAATAGTGCCGCGGCTTCAAGAGCGCCCATTCGCTGGGATTGGTGCATATCGGCCAGAGCGTTAATTTCGATGGCCAGATCGCCGAAGGGGTCATCGCGCCGGGCGCCGCGCGCGCGAAATGAGTAGTCTTCTTCGCGCAGCGCGGCAACGACGTTGGCCAGTGTCTGCAGCGGGCGTACGACCTGGTCCATGAAGGCGGCGATGGCCAGGAGGAGAATCAGGACGGCGATCGTGAGGATACTGAGAATGGCGGCCGTGGAGTAGTGCGCCATGACGAGGATGCCCACGAGCAACGCGATGGTGGGAAGAAAAAGAAGGACGGCGAAGGCGCGGAGTTTCGCCTCGAAGGTAAACCGTTCGGGCCGGGGCCGGGATTTTTGTGATCGGCTGTTAGGCCTAAATACCATACTTTTCCATCCGCCGGTAGAGCGCGCCGCGGCTCAGGCCGAGGGCTTCTGCCGCCTGGCTGACGTTCCCGTTAGAACGCGACAGGGCTTTGCGGATGAGAATACTCTCAACAGACTCCAGGCTCATCTCTTCGAGCCCCTGGCCGGCTTGCCCGGAAAGACGCGAGGCGCCCAGGCCCAGATCGGCTGTTTCGATTTGACTGCCACGCGCCATCAGCACGGCGCGCTCGATGGTGTGGTCAAGCTCGCGCACATTGCCGGGCCACGGGTGCTGCAGCAAGGCCTGGATCGCGCCGGAATCCAGACCCTGCACCTGCTTGCGATAACGCTGGACGTACCGGGCAAGGAAGTGTGCAGCCAGTGGCGGGATGTCTTCGCGCCGCTCTCGCAACGGAGGAAGATGAATCTCTACGGTATTGAGGCGGAAGAGCAGATCGGCGCGGAACCTGCCAGCCTCGACCTCGGCGCGCAGATCGGCGTTGGTGGCGGAGAGCACACGCGAGTCGACACGGCGGGTCTTGGACGAGCCCACCCGCTCCATCTCACCGGTTTCGAGCACGCGCAGTAGTTTGGCCTGCTGGCGTGGGGGAACATTCGCGATTTCGTCGAGGAAAAGTGTGCCACCATCGGCCAGCTCAAAGCGTCCGATGCGTTCGGTGCGCGCGTCTGTAAAAGCACCTTTGACGTGGCCGAAAAGCTCGCTTTCGAATGTGCCTTCGGGGAGGGCTCCGGTATTTACGGCAACCAGGGAGCGCGAAGCCCGGGAAGAAAGGGCGTGAAGCATCTGCGCGACGACTTCCTTGCCGGTTCCGTGCTCGCCGGTAATGAGGACGTTGGCGTCGGAAGGTCCAATGCGCGCAATTGTGGCGAGCACTGGCTGCATTGCCGGAGCAGTAGCAATGAGTTCGGGAAGATTCTGCGCACGGAGCAGACGATTCTCCGCTTCAAGACGCTGAGCGCGACGGACCGCGTGGTGCAGGTCGATCTGTGTACGCATGATCGAGAGCAGCCGTGCATTGTCCCAGGGCTTCTGGATGAAGTCCTGCGCGCCACGGCGCATCGCCTCAACGGCAACTTCGACGTTGGCCCAGGCAGTCATCACAATCACCGGCATCTGGCTGTCGTGGGACTTGATCTGAGTGAGCAGGTCGAGCCCTTCCTGTCCCGACGTCGTATCGCGGGTGTAGTTCAGGTCGATCAGCAGCGCGTCGTATGATCCCGACTTGAGGGCCTCAAGCACCATGAACGGCGACCGCGCCTTCTCCATGCGGAAGCCTTCCGGCTCGAGCAGCAGTTCGAGCGCGTCGAGTATGTGCGGCTGGTCGTCGGCTACAAGGACGGACGGCTTTCTGCGAGAAGCCGCGCTGGTTTCCGTGTCTCCGAAATGTGCTGCTGCCGCCATAGTCTTTCCGATAGTGCGACTAATTATTGCAGGTGCGTTACAACGCCGCTCTTGGCGTCGTCGAGGGAGACGCCTGTGCGGTCGAGCGTGGTGCCGGTGGCCTGGTCGATATAGACTTTGGCCTTTTCGAAGGCGTTCTGGGCAACGGCGACCGCGGATTCGGAAACGGCCAGCGCCTGCTCCGCGGTGAGGGTGTCGTAGGTCGACAGGGCGCCAAGTTTTTGTTCCTGCTTCGAGATATCGAAGGTTTTCTGCGCGAGATCGCGGGCCTTCTCTGCGGCTGTGACGCGGGCCTGGGCTTGTTGAAGCGTGTACTGTGAGTTGCGGACGTCAAGCAGAATGGTCTTTTTCTGCTGCTCGTAGCTCAGCTCTTTTTGACGGTAGTCCAGCACAGCGCGAAACTGATCGGCCTTGGCAACGCGGTTGCGAAGCGTGACACTGAGCTGAAAACCTACCTGATATTCGGGGGAGGAGTAATTGAAGGTGTCCTCAAAGGCTCCGGGGAAACCTGTGGGAAGAGTAGTAGAGCATTCTGCCGGGCCAAGCGCACAGACGGAGTTAGGCTGCCCGCCGTAGCCGGCTCCAATGAACTGTCCATAGAGAGAAAGCCGGGGCAGCAACTCATTCCTGATCGTCCTGAGGTTGTTTTGCGCGATCTGCATTGCGATTTGATCTTCCGAAACGTCGGGGCGATTCTTCTCGGCTTCGGCGATAAGCTGATCGACCGGCTGCGTGGCGTTGGGGTCGGGTGTTCCCATCAGGTCGAGCGGAATGACGGGCATCTCGGCCAATGCCGGATCCTCGATGGTCTTGGTGAGTGCGTTTTTGATGAGAAGCTCGTTCAGCCTGAGCGTCGCTTTGGCCACGGTGAGATCGCCTTCGGCAGTCGCCACGGCCGACTGGTCCTTCATGACCTGCATGGCCGGAACGTTATTAAGGTCAAGCTGCTTCTGGTCGTCGGCCAGAGTTTCGTTGGCGTAGGCCAACGAACGCTCCTTGACCTGGGAGTCCTGGTAAGCGCTGACCAGATCCCAATAGATGTTTTCGACCTGGCTAATGGTAGCGATCACCTGGGCCTTGAAGGCAAGATCGGTGAGCAGCAGATTCTTCTTTGCAATGTGAATATAACGCTCGTTGGTGGCAAGCCCGAAACCTTGCAGGAGGGGCTGGTTGACCGTGAAGTTAAAACCCGTCGTGATCTGCGGGCTGAGGACATTGAAGATACTGTTCGTAGTCTGCCGGAAGCCGTACGACGAAACGGTGAAATTAGTACCCGTGGAAAAAGCCTGCGAGTAACCGGACTCAAACTCGATGGTGTTGTTCTTGAGTATGGGCACGCCACTCTGAATGGGGTTGATCTGGGTCAGGGTGGTGTGGTCGACAAACCCCTGCACGAAGAGCGAGGGATCGAAGGACGGGACGGGTGCGCCGTTGCCGAGGGTTGAAGTCACGAGCCCGCCGGCGCCGGCCGCTGTGACTCCACTGCTTGCACTGCCTCCGCCGCCTACTCCGGATGAGCTGAAGCCACCCTGCGTTCCCTGGACGATGTTGGTGTTGACGCCGCCCACAGAGCCTCCAGCCTTGGTTCGCAGAAGGTCAGCCTCGGCAGTCGGGAAGTTGTAACGGAAGTAGGCGATGTCGAGGTTGTTCTCAAGCGCCAGAGCGATGGCATCGCGGAGCGATATGTAGAGTTTGCCGTCGCGTTCGAGGTTCTGCAGGCGCGGCGAGTTGATCAGATTGATAGGCGGCACCGCGGTGGGCATGTACGGCGAAAACGGATTGCGCGAGTGCGGCATCTCCACGTGAAACGGAGTCTGGGGTGCAGCCACCGGCTGCACCTGTTGCGCCTCTTGTGCCTGCTGCGCGATTGTCGGCGAGGCCGCCGGCTGCTGCGCGTTCGCAGGCGCCGGCGCTTCAGGAGCGGGCGTGCTCTGCTGAGACGCGGCCGGCGCTGTCTGGCCGATACCGTAAGGCGCAAGCGCGGCGGACAAGAGAGCCGCGCAAATCTTTTGATACATGCGAAAACCGCTCAAGATACTCCCACCCCCGCATTCAGTTCCGGATTCGCCGTGTCGTGCGTCATCCATCCATCTCGAACCTCGATGATCCGACTGCCGTAGGCTGCGTTGGCTTCGGAGTGCGTCACCTGGATGATCGTCGTTCCCTGCTCGTTCAGCTGTTTGAAGAGCTCCATGATTTCTTTCGCCTGGCTGGAGTGCAGATTGCCCGTGGGCTCATCTGCCAGCAGCAGGGCGGGCCGGTGGATGACCGCGCGGGCAATGCCGACCAGCTGTTGCTGTCCGCCGGAAAGCTGGGAAGGATACAGGTCTTTCTTACCTACGATCTGGAAGCGGTCGAGCGTATCGGCGACCAGCCCCTGGCGCTCGGCCTTCGGCATGTTCTTGTAGGAAAGAGGCAGGTCGATGTTCTCTTGCACTGTCAGGTCGTCCAGCAGGTGATAGCTCTGGAAGACCATACCGACGTTTCGCTTGGCGAGTTCTGCCCGCTGCTTGCGATTCATCGAGTGCACGGGCTCATCCTTAAACCAGTACTCGCCCTGCCACTGATCGTCGAGGAGAGCCAGCACATTCAGCAGCGACGACTTCCCTGCCCCGGAGGGTCCCATAATGGTGAGGAACTCGCCTTCGCGGATGTCCAGCGCAATGCGCCGCAACACCCAGGTCTGTCCTGCGCCCGTCTTGTAGCTGCGTTCGACGTTCCTTAGTTGAATCATCTCAGTCCTTCTGTGCCGGCGCTGCACGGTGTTGCCTGAAGGCGCAACCGCGCTTGCGGGTCAATGCGCTTGCCCGGTTCCTGGCGGGCGAAGCCCGCCGATTGTCTGGACGACCAGTCCCCTACCGCGCTTCCAGCACCGGCTCGATGGCATCTCCCTCTGCGACCACCTTGCCGTCGAAGAGATGGATGTTGCGCTCGGCGTGGCGAGCAAAACGCGGATCGTGCGTCACCATGCAGATCGTCGCGCCGTCGCGGTGCAGATTCTGGAGCAGTTCCATGACAGCTTCACCGTTGCGCGAGTCGAGGTTTCCGGTAGGCTCGTCGGCCAGCAGGATGGAGGGCGAACCCGCGAGAGCTCTTGCCACAGCTACGCGCTGCTGCTGACCGCCGGAGAGCTGCGAAGGATAGTGCTTCATGCGATGCGCCATGCTTACACGCTCCAGCGACTCCTGTACGCGCCGCTTGCGCTCGGTCGACGACATGCCGGTCCGGTAGGTGAGGGGAAGCTCGACATTCTCGTAGACCGTGAGGTCGCCGATCAGGTTGAAGCTCTGGAAGATGAAGCCGATCTCCTGGTTGCGAATGCGCGAACGCTGCGCGAAATTCAGGTTCTCGACGGCATGACCGTTGAGCAGGTATTTGCCACCCGTCGGCGTGTCGAGCAGGCCGATGATTGAGAGCAGCGTGGACTTGCCGCAGCCTGAGGGCCCCGACATCGCCACGTATTCGCCCTTCGCAATAGTCAGATGAATGCCGGAAAGCGCATGCGTCTCGATTTCATCCGTGTAAAAGACCTTCGTGAGACCTTCGATCTCAATCAACGACTGCCTGGTTTCCATGCTTCGCGCTCCTTGAATTTTCTTCTGCTCGAACCTGAGAAATATCTGCCTCGCCGACCGTCGGGAGGCGCCGTTGGCCCGATCCGCCAAAGCGCCTGCCGTACGGCCAGCACCTACTCGAGGCGAACCTTATCCGTGTTGTCGTATCTCGACATGTCGGAGAGGATGACGCGGTCGCCCTCTTTCAACCCGTCGAGTATCTGAATCTGCGTTACCGATGCCCTGCCGACCTTCACCTGCACCCGGGTTGCGGTCTTGCCGTCCGGGTCAATCCTGAACAGGCTGATCGTACTGTTTTCGTTGCCGAACGCCGGACGCCCTACATAAAGGACATCCGACAGCCGCTGCAAGTCGATGGTTCCGTCCACGCTCAACTGCGGAACCGCGCCCGCAGGGAGCGGCCCATCCAGTGCTACGTCAACGGTGCGCGTTCCGTTCACTACGGCGGGATCAATTCGAGTAACATGACCCGGAACGATGCCGTTATGCGTGTCGATTTCAGCGGGCTGGCCGATCAGGATGTCGTGCGCCTGGGTTTCGGCAATCTGCAGGGCAGCTTTAAGCTTGTCCATTTGAATGACCTCGGCGACCGAGGTTCCAGCCGTTACATGTTGGCCCACCTGTACAGGGGTGGCAAGTGGCGCGAGCGCGCCGGAGATGCCGGCCCTGATCTGAAGATCATCCGTTTGTTTCTGATAGAGGGCGAGTTGAGCCTTGGCCTGATCGATCTTGGCCTGTGCGGAGGCAAGCTGGACCTCGATGGCCTTCTGGTTTACCTCGAGCTGCTCCTGGCTAAGCTGGTGCTGGGTGGTCAACTGGTCGGCGGTATTTTTCGACTTGTTATAGGCAAGACCGGAGATCACTCCCAGCTCATAAAGCTGTTTGTCGGTCTGCGCTTGCAGCTTGTCCTGGGTGTAGTTTGCGTTGACCTCGGCTGCGGAGGTCCTTTTGTCCATCAGGGTGCTTTGCAGAGTGGCCTGAAGGCTCTTGTAGTCGGCCTCTGCGCCCTTGACCGCAAGCTGGGCATTGAGCAGCTCCTGCTGAAGCTGGGGGTCGGCCAAGTCCATCAGAATGGTGTCAGGCGTAACCATCGTGCCAGGCAGAACCCGGATGCGAACTACAGTCGCGTCCGTCTGCGTGGGGATAAGTTCTATGCTATCTTCTCGCGGGACCAGCGTGCCGAGTCCACGCACCTGCCGCACCATCGGGCCGCGCTTCACCGTGTCGGGCCAGATAGTGCTTGCATCTACCGTTGGAGCAGCCGGCTTCAAGCGATAGACGCCAACTGCAGCCGCCGCAACAGCCACCAAACCCATGGCGGCCCAAATCACATTGCGGCGAAGCTTTTTCTTTTTAATGTCGGGGCGGGAAATATCCATTGCAAACAGCTAACTGCACGCTGTCCGCCATTCCGGTCAGAAGGAGATCTCCAATAATTTCAGCGAGTTAGCCGGAATTAGCATATCAGCCGCTCGATTCCTGCTGATCATTTACGGAGTCGAATGTCCGTTTCCGGACATATGGCCGAAGGGGGAGACGGCGGGATCCGCGGCATAAAACAAGGGCGCCGGCTGATGCCCGCGCCCTGTTGATTCCCGTGATGTTCAGGTTTACGCCGCCGCCGAACTCCGCTCGCGTTCCCAGGCCTTATATTCTTCGCTTGGCTCGCCAAGCTGATACAGCGTATTCAATGTTTCCACTACTCCGCCGTAGACATTGACGATGCGCGACGTGTAGATGAACTTCGTATTGCGAATACTCGCGTGACCCAGCACGTTCCCCATAAGATGCTTCCCCGGCCGCAACTCCTGAAAGCCGGGGGCCAGAACGCTGTCAACTACCGCCCAATTTTCGATTGCCACCAGTGGCTTCCGCATTTCTCCTATGCTCCCGTTTTTCGGCATCTGCAGGACGCCTTTGTCTCGGTCAATCATCAACTTCTCTCTCCTCATGCATTTACTTAACTAGCAACCGTGATGCCAAAACTATCTATTGAAAAGAAGCGGCTTATATTTCAGGGCGAGCGACATCAGGTAGTTTTTACCGTGCCTTTGAGAAACAGCGAACCAGATCCGCCAGTAGAGTCTATTTGCCTAAGCAATACGGCACCGGATACAAAGTCACATATGCCCAGACGTAAGCCGGCGGCCACCAGCGGCGCTTCACCGAAAGCCGAGGTACCCTCCGACAAGAGCCCGTTCCTGCACAGCCGGCCTATGAGCCTACGGGTGCTCGGCGACTACCTGGATCTGTCGCCGGCCACGATCTCGCTTGTGCTAAACAACGCGCCTGGTGTGCGGTCGATCCCGCAGGAGACCCGCGAACGTGTGCTGGCAGCGGCCCAGAAGTTCGACTACCGGCCCAGCTTTTATGCGCGATCTTTGCGCCGCAAGCAGAGTTTCTCCGTTGGCGTGCTGGTGCCGGAGCTGAGCGACGGCTACTCGGTGCTGGTAATGGACGGCATCGAAGAAGTGCTAATGGAGGAGGGATACTTCTACCTCGCCGCCAGCCATCGCCGGAAAGCCGACCTCGTCGAGGAATATCCACGGCTGCTGATGGACCGGTCCGTCGAGGGCTTCATCGCGATTGACACAGCGTTGCAGCACAGCCTGCCGATTCCTGTAGTAGCTGTAGCCGGACATCGCCAGATCGAGGGCGTCACCAACATCGCACTCGACCATCGCCGCGCCGCAGAGCTTGCCATGAGGCACCTCCATCAGCTCGGGCATCGGCACATCGCCTTCATGCGCGGACAGACCTTCAGCTCCGACTCCGACGATCGTTGGAAGAGTCTCATGGCGGTGGCTCGTGAACTGAGCATCGAAGTTCAGCCAGAGCTCGTGGTCAAGCTGGAGCTGAATATCTCCTCGCCGGAACTGGGCTATCCGGTGGCCCGTCACCTGCTCGAACAAAAGCGCCCCTTTAC
>Ga0335074_10003144_pt1 | contig 22474 bp, 20 predicted proteins | sample Lox_Sample_23_FD_206715 | JGI IMG/M metagenome (GOLD analysis project Ga0335074, IMG submission 206715) | Soil microbial communities from Loxahatchee National Wildlife Refuge, Florida, United States - Lox_Sample_2.3 | ecosystem: Environmental > Terrestrial > Soil > Wetlands | place: USA...
ATGAACACGTCGTCCAGCGTCGGACGCGAGACGCTCACCGCCTTGATCGGCGGGAGCGTCGGGTCCCAATCGGCGAACAGGCGCGGCACGAACTCCTCGCCTCCGGGCACGCCGAACATGACCGCGCGCTCGGCCATGCGAGCCTCGACGCCGAATCGCTCTCCCAGCGCCGCGATCGCAGCCTCGTTGTCGTCGGTGTGGATCACCACGCGGTCGGTCCCGACCTGCGCCTTGAGCGTGTCGGGCGCGTCGAGCGCGACGATCTCTCCGTTGTCCATGATCGCGATCCGGTCACACCACTCGGCCTCGTCCATGTAGTGGGTGGTCATGAAGATCGTGATGTCCTCGCGCTCCTTGAGCTCGGCGATGTAGGACCAGATCGACCGGCGGGTCTGGGGATCCAGACCGATGGTCGGCTCGTCCAGGAACAGGACGCGGGGCGAGTGGAGCATGCCCCGGGCGATCTCGAGCCGGCGACGCATGCCGCCGGAATAGGTGCCGACCGGGGAGTCCTTGCGCTCCCACAGCCCGACCATCTCCAGCACCTGCTGCATCCGCGGCGCGACCAGGTCGCGTTGCAGGCCGTAGAGCTCGGCGTGCAGGCGCAGGTTCTGGACCGCGGTGAGGTAGTTGTCGAGGGTCGGATCCTGGAATACCAGGCCGATGTTGCGTCGGACGTCGTCGCGCTCATTCACGACGTCGTGGCCGGCGACCTTGGCCGAGCCGGCGGTGGGGGTCACCAGCGTGCACAGCATGCTGATAGTGGTCGTCTTGCCGGCGCCGTTCGGGCCGAGGAACCCGAACACCTCGCCGGTCGCGACCTCGAACTCGACGCCCTTGACCGCCTCGACTTCTGCGTAGTTCTTGACCAGGCCGCGGACCTCGATGGCCGCGGCCGGCCGGCTTCCGTTCCCGCCCGTCATATCGCTCACAAGCTTAGGGCCTCAGACATTCGTGTCCGGCTCGTCGGCGTCGGGCTCGTCGGCGTCCTCGGCCTCGGGGTCGTCGGTGTCCTGGGCGAGGATCCCGTAGAGGGCGCGTCGAGCGTCGGCGAGCGTCTGGCTGGCCTTCTCCACCTGGCGCTCGTCGCCCTCCTGGGCCACCTGCCAGGCCGCCTTGGCGATCTGGAACATCTGGGTGCCGATCTCCGAGAAGCCATGGGGGCCCGGCTCGTCCTCCTCCGCCCACGGCGCGGGGTCGGTCTTGGACTGTGCGAGTCGCTCGTGGCCCGCGTCGGTGATCTCGAACAGCTTGGTGCCCTCGTGGTCGACGGCCCGGATCAGGCCCTCGTCCTCGAGCTGGGCCAGGGTGGGGTAGACCGATCCCGGGCTCGGACGCCAGCGACCGCCGCTGCGCTCCTCGATCGTCTGCATCAGCTGGTAGCCGTTGCGCGGCTCCTCGGCCAGCAGCATGAGCAGGGCCAGCCGGACGTCGCCCCGGCGCCGGCGACCCCGGCCGCCGCCGAAGGGACCACCGCCGAACGGCCCACCGCCGCCGAACGGGCCACCACGCCCGCCGCCGAACATCGGACCCTCGCCGAATGGACCGCCACGGAAGCCGCGGAGCGCCGCCAGCCTCTCGAGGTGATCGATGTGCGACTGGCGCCCGCCGCGTCCGCGGCCTTCGCCCTTCATCATCGCCAGACGGGCCAGCAGGGGCGGCCAGTCGGCGGCGAATTCATCACGACTCATGGTTCCTCCATAGGTTCGGTCGTGTAGTACCGATGTATTAACGATATATCGGAGACAGTCGCGTGTCAACCCACCCGGCCACATTGCGTGCGAGCGAGGCGGCGTGCCCCATCCCGCGGCACCGCTCATCGAACGCATGCCTAGGTGCCGCGGTGGTCGTATCGCAAGTGCCGCGGGACGGGCGTCGCCGCCTCGCTCGCACGGCGCGACGGACGTCGCTGACTCGCTCAAAGCTTTTCGCGGGCGTTGCTGGTTGCTGGTTGCTGCGCCCGTCGTCCCGCGTCGCGGGCGGGTGTTAGTCCTCGCCGTCGCGGGGGCCGCTGCGGGTGCGGATCCAGTCGGCGACCTGCTCAGCCACGCCGCCCATCTGGTTGCCGAGCGTGGTGATGTTCTCGCCCATCTCGCGAAAGATCGCCCGGAAGCGCTCGGCGTAGAAGTCGACGGCGTCGCCCGCCTCCTCGCGGACGTTGGCCTGCTGGTCGCGCGTGCGGTACTCGCCGCGCTGGATGCGGTCGTAGTCGCCGCTCTGCACCCACTTCATGACCTCGGAGACACGCCGCACGGCGTACGGGTGGGTGCGGCCGATCTCGGCGAAGAAGCGGCGCACCCGGTCGCTCGGGTCATCCCAGGCCTCGTACTCCATCGCCTGGGTCATGAACGCGTCGAGGTTGAGCTTGTCGGCCGACAGGCCTCCGCCGAGCACCATCAGGGTGCGGCACACGATCTTCGGGTCGCGCACCGCGAGGGTGGCGGCGCGATCGGCGCTGAGCTCGGCGGCCCGGAACCACTCGAGCAACACGGCACGGACGGCACGCAGCGGCAGCCCGACCGGGAACGGAACGCTCATGGGGACGGCGAGCAGGATCAGCAGCCCGGTCCGGTAGAGCATGTGGTCGGAGAGGACGTGGCCGATCTCGTGGGCGAGGACGACGCGCTGCTCGCCGGGGCCGAGCTTCTCGAGCAGGCCCGAGTCCATCACCACCATCGGCTTGCCCGAGCCCACCGCCTGAGCGCCGCCGAGCACGCCCCAGGTCACGTAGAGGTCGTAGACCTCGGGCATGTCGAGGATCTTGCAGATGCTGGTCTGGGATGCCCACAGGTCGGGCAGCTGGTTCTCGCCCACCCGCACGGCATTGCCGAGGAACGACTGCCGGAGCGCACGCTCGTAACCCCACTCGATCAGCTTGCGGACGACCGTATCGAGCATCGGGACGGCCTTGAGCGCGGCGGTGGCGGCGCGATCGGCCGGGTGCTCGTAGGCCTTGGACGAGATCCCGGGGTACGGCTGGATGTTCTCGGGAAGCGTCTCGGCCATGCCAGAGGAGCGTACTCCCGTGGATAGACTCGCGCGGATGCTTACGGGAGCGAGCGGTTCGGGTCGGGTGAGCGCTCCCGCATGAGCGCCACGGAGACGGCCGCCGGGCGTCTGGCTCAGCTGATCACGGAGGCCGACTCGGTGGTCGCTCTGACCGGCGCCGGCGTCTCGGTCCCCTCGGGCATTCCCGACTTCCGCTCTCCGGGCACGGGGCTGTGGGCCAATGTCAACCCGATGGAGGTCGCGCACATCGACGTGTTCCGGCGCGACCCGGCGCGCTTCTGGGGCTTCTACGGCAAGCGCTTTCAGACGCTAGAGGACAAACAGCCCAACCGTGCTCACGCGGCGCTGGTCGAGCTCGAGCGAGCCGGGCTGCTCGACGCGGTGATCACCCAGAACATCGACCGGCTTCACGCCCGCGCGGGCACGCAGAACCTGGTCGAGGTGCACGGGTCGATCGCCTCTTCGTCCTGTCTTGTCTGCGGTCTAGGGTACGAATTGGAGGCGGTGCGCGCCCGGCACGCGGGGGCGGGGGACGGGGTGCCGCGATGTGACTGTGGGGCGCCGCTCAAGCCAGATGTGGTGTTGTTCGGCGAGCTGCTCCCGTTCGCGGCGATGGCGCGCGCGGAGGAGCTGGCCGCCGGTGCCGATCTGATGCTCTGCATCGGGTCCTCGCTCGAGGTCTATCCGGTGGCGGGCCTGCCGGACATCACCCTGGGCGGGGGCGGACAGATCGCGATCCTGACCCAGGGACCGACTCCGCTGGATCGGCAGGCGGCGGTGCGGATGCGCGGTGACGTGGTGGAGGAGCTCGCAGCGGTGCTCGCCGCGCTGGACCTCGCCGTCCGCTAATAGAACGTTCTATCTAATGGCTGGCGCTGGGACAACCCCGGGAACTTTGGCGCTGCGCATGACGTATGCGAGAGCCGATCGCCAAAGTTCGCGGTCGGCGAGGCGAGGGCGGGTCACTGTGGAGTGGCCGCGACCCGGGCTCTGAGCGCGGCCTCGAGTCGAGCCAAGGCGTGCGACACCGCCTCGCGCTCGGACCCGTCCAGCGGTCCGGCCGGCGCCGCCTGAGCCGCGGCCGCGACGCCGGCGTGCAGCCCGCGCAGCTCCTCGACCCGCTCGGCGAGCGCCGGCGCAGTCGGATCGGCCGGTAGCTCGGCCAGCGCGGCATCGAGTGCGATCGAGACCTGGAGGGCGGCCGCCCGGTCGTGCCCGGCGTCGAGGTCCAGCCGGGCGCGCAGCACGAGCTCCTCGCAGGCCAGGGCGGCCTGGCGGCCGGTGAGGAGCGCCGCGAAGCGCGCCTGAGCCACCGGGATCCGCCGCCGCCGGCGAACCCCCCGCGCTCCCGAATCGACGAGCTCGCGCGCGTCCGTCCACAGCCCGTCGGCCACCTGCTCGCCGGCCCCGTAGCCGAGACGCGCCACCAAGGGGTCGTCGGGGCCGACGCCGTGGGCGTGCGGATCGGCAGCGGCGACGCGGTGGGCCTGGAGCGCCCGGTTGAGCACGGCCAGGCCGCTCGCGAGCTCGTCCTCTCCGGCCGCCTTCAGCCAGGCCCGAGCCCGATCGGCATCGGGCAGGGGATCGCCGACGTCGATCACGGTCGCGCGGGCGGTCAGGACCGGCGTAGGCTCAGGCTCAGGTTGAGCCTTACGCTGCTTCCGCGCGGGCAGGAGATTGCGGCGTTCCTGCGCTCCGAGGGTGCTCAGCACGAGCACATGGGCGGGCGGGCCGTCGGGACCGTCGCCGTCGCGGCGGATCAGGTAGCGACCGTCGGGCGGCCCCAGCGACCAGGGCAGCTCGACCTGGGAGAACCGAAAGAACGGAGCGATGGACCGGAGGCTATTGGGAATGGTCGGCGGCGCCTGACCGCTGGCGTGATGAGATTGGCCGGCGGCCTGACGGCGGCGCCTTAGGGCGAGCCGGTCTTGATGGCGTACTGGCTCGGTGCCACCGGGACGATCGGCTCGCTGATCTGGCTGAGGTGGTTGATCAGCTGCGTCCACTGGTTCGGCTGCAGGATGTTCGCCACCTGTGCCGAGAGCTGCTTGTTGGCTCCGTAGGCCGTCGCGAAGGAGATCTGGATGCGGTTGGCGTGGTTGGCCATGTCGACAGCCGCCGGCTGGCCCTTGTAGCTCATCAGCGAGATGATCTGGTCGGGCAGGTTGGCGCCCTGGAGCGTGAGCAGTCGGCGCACGGTGATGTCGGTGACCGAGCCGGGGCCCTGGTGGCCCTGGATCGGGATCCCGTTGATGGCCGAGATATCGACGCTCTCACCCGTGGCGCCGGCACCGTCGATGCCGTTGGAGCCGTTCGGGGTGGCGCCGCACTTCAGGCCGGACACCGTGGGCTTCAGGTCCGAGGCGGAGAGGAACTCGATCACGGCGAGGATGCGGCGATCGATCGCGCCGTCCTGGATGTCGCGCCGTCCGCACGGGTAGATCTGGACGTTCGGATCCTCGAGCACCCGGTTCTGGAGCTGGAGCTTGGACATGAGGAGGATCTGACCGACCGTGGGGTTCTTGGCGTTCTTGCCGACGAACGGGTTGACGCCGGCGGCGCGGTAGACGGCGGTCGCCTCGAGCAGCTTCCACCCGTCGAGGATCGGCTTGGGATCGATGTAGGGCGAGTCCTTGCCGGCCGGCTGGATCATGAACTGGAGGTGGGACGCGTTGGTGGGCGTGCCCTGGCCCAGGCGCCCGAGGATCGTGCCCGCGACCACGACCGATCCGACCTTGAGCTGCTTGAGCGTGTACTGGTTCTTGGCCAGGTGCAGGACGTCGGAGAAGTACTCCTGGAAGTTGGAGATCCCGGAATCAGCCGACGCGGTGGGGGTGATCTGAAGCTTCCCGCCGGCAGCGTAGGAGTTGGGCCGGCTCGGGTCGGCGAACAGCCGCTCCTTGACCATCGGGGTGCTGATCGTCGGGGTGGCCGCCGGGGCCGCGCTTGCCGCCGCAGACGAAGTGGAGGCCGACGTGGTAGCCGGCTGAGTGGTGCTCGCCGGCGTGACCGGAAGCGAGGACACCGAGGCCGTCTTGGCCTCCTTGGTCGCCTTGGCGACGCTCGGCGCCTGCTGGGAGCCGGCGGTGGCGGGACCCTTCAGGGCCGGGTTGGAGGAGGGGGCCAGCAGCGCCTTGGCGAGGGCGGAGGCGCTCCCCTGCACCGGCTTGGGGACCGGGTAGAGCTTGGGGATCGAGCCCAGGTTCGCGTACGTGTAGGTGTTGCCGGTGGCGTCCTGGAGCTCGATGTAGTGCCCGAGCTGCGGGCTCTGCCCGATCTTGACGATCTTGCCGTCGTTGACCGCGATCACCGGCGAGCCGGCGTTGGCGTAGATATCCGTGCCGTTGCTGTTGGGGTTCGACTGGACGGTGACCGCGGCGTTGGAGCCCTTGACCCGGGTCTTGGCCAGCTTGAGCACGGCGTCGTCGGCGTACTTGGCCGGCGCCGCGACCGGGAAGTCGCCCTCGACCAGGCCGGTCAGCGCGTTGATGAAGGACTTGGGCATGCCGCCGATCAGCTCCGCGCGCAGCATCACCGACTGCACGTACCAGCCGGCGTGGTTGTAGGCGTAGATCGCGCCCTGGATGCTCTTGGAGGCACCGGCCGCGTGTAGATAGCGCGCGGCGGTGAAGATCGCGTCGGCCGGGTTGTAGGGGTCGGCGATGCCGTCGCCGTTGGCGTCGACAGCCCACTCCTTCCAGGTCGACGGGAGGAATTGCATCCAGCCGACCGCGCCGGCGGAGGACACCGACAGGTTGCGGCCGTAGTCGGTCTCGATCTCGTTGATCGCGGCCAGGATCTGCCACGGCACGTCGTACTCGCTGCCGGCCGCCTGGTAGATCGGAAGCAGGAAGGGCGGGATCTGGAAGCTGTCGATGAAGAAGTTCGGGACGCCGATCGGCGCCGGGCCGGGCACGGCGTAGGAGTAGGTCGGGTTCGACGGCGTCGGCACGCCGCTCGGGGTGACCGGCGGCGGCGGCTTAGGGGTCGACTTGTGCGGCTTGGTCTTCGACTTGGGCGCGACCGGCTGCTTGAGGTTGCTGCCGGCGCTGCCGAGTCCGGACAGCCCGGACGCGAGTCCCTTCCCCTTGCCCTTGCCGGAGCCGCCGGTCGTGGCCGTGTTCTGGGTGGTGGTCGTCGGGGTTGTCCCGCTCGTCGAAGTCGTCGAGGAGCCGTGCGAGGACTTCGGCTTCGGCGTCGTCGAGGTCGGCGTCGACGCCGAAGTTGAGGTAGAGCTCGTGGTCGGCGTCGTCGAGGTCGTGACGGTGACGGCCGGCGTCGTCGCGGTGACGGGCGGGCACGACTGCGTGACGTTGGTGATCGGGAGGTTGACCGGCAGCGGGAGCGACGTCGGCGCGGTGCCGGGAGGCACGTTCTGGAAGGTGAACTGCTGGCCGCCGGCAACGGTGATCGTGACCGTGCATCCGTCCGCGGACGCGCTGGGAATCGAAGCCAGGCCAAGCACCACCACGGCGGAGCCGATGGCCAGGGCAGCGAACCTCAGTTTGCGCCTTCTCAACACTGTGGCTTACTCCTCCCGCAAGGTGCCACGTGCAAATTCGTCCCAGCAGTGATCACAGGTAGGCTTGTAAGGAAGCTACTGAGTGGCAGCGAGCTTTGCAATTGGGAACCGTCGGGTGTTCTGGAAGTCTGTCGGGGTATCGGTGCGTGGCGGTGCGACGCGGAAGCGCCAGGCAATCCCTTGAATCGGCAAGAACCCGCGGCCACTGTAGCGAGGGGTCGTTATTGTCCGCGTCAACTAACCCTCAAGTCGAGGGTTAGGCTGGCCCGGACGGAGGACACTTGGCGGAGATGACGACGCAAACCGACGCCGACCCGATCGACCAACCAAATGAGAGGCGCGAGATGAGCGACGAGAAAGGCCTGCGGGGCCGGGTTACGCGGCAAGGCGAGGAGGCGATCGGGAAGGTGGCGCACGGACTGCTCGACAATCCGGTGGTCACCCGGACGCTGTCGGCCACGTTCGAGGCTCGGGAGCGCGCCACCCGCGCCCAGGAGCTCGCGATGAGTGCGCTCAACCTGCCGTCGGCCGGCGATCTGGAACGGCTGACGCGCCGGCTGCGCAGCGTCTCTCAGCGGCTCGAGACAATCGAGGACGGCCTCGACCGGGTCGAGCAGCGGATCGACCGGCTGGGTGCGGAGAGCCCGATCGAGCACCGCCTGACGGCGATCGAGGAGGTCCTGGCGCGGATCGAGGCGATCATCGCCGAGCAGCAGGCGGCGACCCCCGCGGCGGTGTCGGCCGAGATCCCCCCCGAGACGCCTTAGCCCCGCTGAGGCCGGGACTCGAGGCTGAGCGCCTGCAGGGCGGCCTGGCCCATCCGCCGCTCGGCGCTCTGGAGCTCCTCGGGTCCGATTCGCACGCGCTCCGGGAGGACGAGGTCTGACACGGTGAAGAGCGCGGCCGCCTGGACGCCGTACGCGACGGCCAGGGTGAACAAGGTGGCGGCCTCCATCTCGACGGCGAGCACGCCGGCCGCGTGCCAATCGAGCTCGAGGCCGCGGCGGTCGTAGAACAGGTCGGTCGACACGACCGGGCCTCGGTGCACCGCGAGTGAGTCCTCGCCCGCGCCGGCGGTGTCCTGCAGTACCGCGAGGAGCTCCGCCGTGGCCGGGACTCGTTCGCCCGCGCCGAGGGCACGGCTGGTGCCGTCGGCGGCGACGGCCTCGGTGGCGATCACCAGGTCGCCCAGGTGGAGGGTTGGCTGGAGGGCCCCGCAGGTCCCCACGCGCAGCAGACGACGCGCCCCCAGCTCGATCAGCTCATGGATCACGATCGCCGCGCTCGGGCCGCCCATCCCGGTGCTCTGGATTGTCAGCGGCTCGCCGTCCAGCGCCCGTCCGCTGTATCCCCAGAGGCCGCGGTGGTGGTTGAACATCCTGGCCCCGTCGATCAGCGACTCGGCGAGCAGCAGCGCGCGCGCCGGATCGCCCGGGAGCAGGACACGCTCGGCGAGCTCGGCGGTCGGCTGCAGTCCGATCGGCGCGGCCATGCGTCACCTATTGTGATTTATCCCCGAGCCCCGTCCAATTTCCGAGGTTGCCATTGACAGATCGGACGAGGGCGAGTAGACCTAACAGCACCCTAAAACAGGCAATAGGCCGGAGCGTGACGAGCTGCCCAGGCCAGCTGGGGAGCACGTTCGCGAGGCGCCGCCGGAAACGTGACGAGCGCCAACGGCCGACGCAGCGGGCCGTCAGTCCCGCGGGCGGCGGGGCTTCGTGCTCGTCGAGGCCCCGCCGCCGACTATGACCCCTCGGTTAGGCACTTGGACCGGCGAAGGTCACGGCCCGCGCGCAATCGTCCCGGCCGCGGCGGGTAGCAGACTCCCGTCCAGGGATGTCGAGCGCAACCGTGAACAGACACGACGGTGCGCCTCCGGGGGGCCTGTCGCTCCAGGAGGCGGCCGAACGCGTGGGCGTGGCCCCGAGCACGCTCAGGCGCTGGGCCCGGGAAGGACTGATCCCGCGCTACGACGGCAGCTGGTCGCCGGCCTCGGTCAGCCACGCCAAGATCATCGCCCGCCTGCGAGAGCGCGGCCATTCTCTGCGGGAGATCCGCCGGGCCAGCGACCAGGGACGGCTCGCGTTCGGCTACGTCGAGGAGCTCTTCGATACGGGCGAGCAGTCCTACACGCTCGCGGAGGCCGCGCGTGACACCGGACTCGAGCCGGCACTGATCGTGCGGGTGGTCGCGGCCCTGGGCACGACCCAGGCCCAGGTCGACCACCTGTCGGCGTCGGACCTGCAGCTCTTGCGGGTGGTGGCGAGGGTGCTGGAGGCGGGGCTCCCGCTGGTGGCCCTGCTCCAGCTGATACGCGTCTACGGCCAGGCGATGGCCCGGGTGGCCGACGCCGAGGTCAGGTTGTTCCACCTCTACGTGCACGAGCCGTTGATGCGATCCGGCGCGACGGGCGTCGAGACCGCCGATGAGATGTTCGAGCTGACCCGCCAGCTCTTGCCCCTGTCGGCGCCGGTGATGGACCAGATCCACCACCGCTACCTCCAGCACTTCGTCGAGCAGGACGTGGTCGGCCACATGGAGTCAGACCTCGAGGGCGACAGCGTCGACCTCGGCCGCATGCGGGTCGCGATCGCCTTTGCCGATCTCGCGGGCTACACCCGGCTGACCGAGGAGGCGGGAGAGGTCGAGGCGGTCGACGTGGTGGAGCGGTTCGTCGACGCCGTCGAGGGGTCACTGCCCGACGACGCGCGCGTGATCAAGACGATCGGCGACGAGGCCATGATCGTCGGCTCGGATCCGGCGGCGCTCACGGAGTGGGCGGTCGCCTTCCAGCGCCTCGAGCCCGGGCGTACCCTGCCCAGGATCGCCATCCACTACGGCAACGCGCTCTACCGCGACGGGGATTACTACGGCCGGGACGTGAATATCGCCTCGCGGGTGGCGGCGCGCGCGGCCGGCGGGGAGGTGCTGGTGACGCGCCCGGTGGTCGCGCGGGCGCGGCGCGACCTGGAGTTCGACCGGATCGCGGAGGTGCGCCTGAAGGGCTTCACCGAGTCGACCGAGGTGTTCATCGCGCGCGAGCGGAATGGATCCCACCCACCCACCCCCAATCGCCGATGAGCGAGGACGCGATCCTCGCGCGCGTACGCGAGGAAGCGCTGCTCGCACCGGGGCGCCCGGTGGTGGTTTTGCTCTCCGGTGGACGCGACTCGACCTGCCTGCTCGACCTCGCGGTTCGCGTCGCCGGGGCGGAATCGGTGCGCGCGCTGCATGTGAATTATGGGATTCGGGAATCGGCGGGCGAGGATGATCGCCATTGCCACGAGGTATCCGCGGGCCTCGGGGTCCGGCTCGAGGTGTGCCGGCCGGGCGAGCCCGCCGCCGGAAACCTGCAGGCGTGGGCGCGTGAGGTCCGCTATCGCGAGGCTCACGCGCTCGCCGCCGGAGCGGACGTGGCGGCGGGGCACACCGCGACCGACCAGGTCGAGACGATCCTCTACCGGCTGGCCTCCTCGCCCAGCCGGCGGGCGCTGCTGGGTATGCGGCCCCGAGAGGGGTCGCTGGTCCGGCCGCTCCTCTCTTTCACGCGCGAGGACACCGCCGCTTACTGTCGCGCGCGCGGACTGACCTGGCGCGAGGACGAGAGCAACGCGTCCGGGGCCTACACGCGCAACCGGATCCGCAACGACCTGCTGCCGGTGCTGAGGACGATCCACCCGGCCGCCGAGGCGAACGTGCTGAACCTGGCCGGGATCCTGCGCGACGAGGCGGAGGTACTCGATGGCGCCGTCGACGAGGTGCTCGAGGGCGGCGTGTCACTCGAGGCGCTCCGGGGTCTGCCCGCCGCCCTGCGGCGGCTGGTCGTCCAGCGCCTGGCCGACGAGGCGGCGCACGGGTTCGCCCCGGGGGCCGGCGGTCGGGCGGATGAGGTGGCGGCGCTGAGCGAGCGCGGGACGGCGATGCTCGACATCGGGTGTGGGCTGCGGGCGGTGGCGGAGTACGGCCGGCTCCGGATCGAGCGCCTGGACAGCGAGCCCGCCCTCTCGGCTGAGGCGGTGCGTCTGGCGATCCCCGGTGTGGTCTCCTTCGGCGATTACGAGGTCCGCTGCGAGCTAGCCGAGCCCGTGCTCGAGTCCGGCGTGCTCGACCGGACGGCGCTCGGGTCATCGGAGCTGCTCGTTCGCTCGTGGCGGCCCGGAGACCGGATTGCAGCACTCGGGCTCGGCGGCTCCAAGGCGCTCCAGGACCTGTTCGTCGAGCGGCGCGTTCCGCGGCGCGAGCGTGCTCGGGTGGCCGTGGTCGAGGCCGGCGGGGAGATCGTCTGGGTAGCGGGGCTCGCGATGTCGGAGCGGCTCAAGGTGACGCCGGCGACGCGGGAGGCGGTCAGGTTGACGGTCGCCCGGGGCAATGGCGATCGGCAGGGCCCGCAATCCCCGGAACACCCATAATTAAAAAAGTGGATGGCGACGACGCGATCGGGGAGATCCTCGTGCCCGCCGAGGATCTGCGGCGGCGCGTGTGGGAGCTGGCGGCCGAGGTCTCGAGCGACTACGCCGGGAAGGATCTGGTGCTCGTCGGCGTGCTTAAGGGTGCCGTGTTCTTCCTGTCGGACCTGATGCGCGACCTCGACGTACCGTGTGAGGTCGACTTCATGGCCGTCGCCTCCTACGGCTCGGCCACCAAGTCCTCAGGCGTGGTCCGGATCCTCAAGGACCTCGACACGGTGATCCAGGGCCGGGACGTGCTGATCGTCGAGGACATCGTCGATTCGGGCCTGACGCTGCAATACCTATTGCGCAACTTGGCCGGGCGAAACCCCCGTTCCCTGGAGGTCTGCGCACTCCTAGTCAAGCCGGACCGGCAAAAGGTCGATCTACGGACGAAGTATGTGGGGTTCGAGATTCCCAACCGGTTCGCGATCGGCTACGGGCTGGACTACGACGAGCGCTACCGCAACTTGCCCTACGTGGCCGCGTTGAAGGAGTGAACGCACGATGAATGCTGGGGTGCGTACCTGTTCGGCGGGCTCTGACCAGATGCTACGCTTGACAGCTCAAGACTCCGAGTCCAGGCGCGGCAAGCGCCGCATTTTCTCTTCATGAGCAGGTTTTTCAAGAGCGCTGCCTTCCCGATCCTGATCGTGGTCGTGCTCGCGTTCTTCGCGCAGAAGCTGATTGGTAGTTCGAGCAAGACGGAGAAGCAGACCTTCGGCGACCTCATCTACCAGCTCGACCACGGCCAGGTGCAGAGCATGTCGCTGCACGAGAAGGACAACACGGCCAACGTCACCACGACCAGCGGGGTGAAGTACACGGTCGGCTATCCGGACGCATACGCGCCGCAGCTGATCGAGATGTCCACCAAGGACCTGAACCCCGGCGACTTCGACATCCAGGGCAAGGCGTCCAGCGGCTGGCTGTCGCTGCTGACCTACATCCTGCCCTTCGTGATCTTCATCGGGTTCTGGATCTTCCTGATGAACCAGGTCCAGGGCGGTGGCTCCAAGGTCATGTCGTTCGGCAAGTCGCGCGCCAAGCGGATGTCGGTCGACTCGCCCAAGATCACGTTCCGTGACGTCGCGGGGGTCGACGAAGCCGTTGAGGAGTTGCACGAGATCAAGGAATTCTTGGAGAACCCCAAGAAATTCCAGGCCCTGGGGGCGCGAATCCCCAAGGGCGTGCTCCTGTACGGGCCGCCGGGCACCGGTAAGACGCTGCTCGCCCGGGCGGTCGCCGGCGAGGCGGGAGTGCCGTTCTTCTCGATATCAGGGTCGGACTTCGTCGAGATGTTCGTCGGCGTGGGCGCCTCGCGCGTGCGCGACCTGTTCGAGCAGGCCAAGCAGAACTCGCCGTGCATCATCTTCATGGACGAGATCGACGCCGTCGGGCGCCACCGCGGCGCCGGCCTGGGCGGTGGCCACGACGAGCGCGAGCAGACACTGAACCAGCTCTTGGTCGAGATGGACGGCTTCGAGATGAAGGACAACATCATCTTGATCGCCGCCACCAACCGCCCCGACATCCTTGACCCGGCGCTGCTGCGTCCCGGCCGGTTCGACCGCCAGATCGTGGTCGACCGTCCCGACCGCAACGGCCGCAAGAAGATCCTCGACGTCCACACGCGCGGCAAGCCGCTGGCGCGCGAGATCGATGTCGACGCGCTGGCCGGCCAGACCCCCGGCTTCACCGGCGCCGACCTCTCGAACCTCGTCAACGAGGCGGCGCTGCTCGCCGCCCGCAACGGCAAGCGCGAGATCACCCAGGTGGAGCTCGAGGAAGGGATCATGCGCGTGATCGCGGGTCCCGAGAAGAAGACCCGCGTGATGTCCGACAAGGAACGGCGGATCACCGCCTATCACGAGATGGGCCACGCGATGGTTGGCCACTACCTCCCCAACGCCGACCCGGTGCACAAGATCTCGGTCATCTCCCGCGGCCAGGCACTCGGCTACACGATTTCGCTGCCGGCCGAGGACAAGTTCCTGACCACCCGTGCCGAGCTCCAGGACACGATGGCGATGACGCTCGGTGGTCGCGCCGCCGAGGAGATCGTCTTCGGCGAGGTCACCACCGGCGCGTCGAACGACCTGGAGAAGGTCACCGCCACCGCCAAGCAGATGGTCATGCGCTTCGGGATGTCCGAGAAGCTCGGGCCGCGCGTGTTCGGCCACGACCACGGCCAGCCGTTCCTGGGCCGCGAGTTCAGCGCCGAGCCCGACTACAGCGATGAGATCGCGCGCGAGATCGACGACGAAATCCGCAGGATGGTGGAGGCCGCGCACGTGCAGGCCAAGGACATCCTGAGCTCGCACCGCGACTCGCTCGAGAAGCTCTCCGAGATCCTGATCAAGCGCGAGACGATCGAGAAGGAGCAGTTCGAGGCGCTGCTCGACGGTCGCACCGAGGCCGACGTGTTCGGCGCCGAGGCTCCGCCCCCGCCCGAGGTGCCCATTCCGGGCACGCCGGCCGGCGAGCGCCGCGAGAGCCCGCGTCCGTTGCCTCGTCCCGGTCTGGCCGGCGGCACCGCCGAATAGCCGCCTGACGGCCTTCGTTCTCCGTTCGGGTCAGCTGGGGCCGCCCGAGCCGCTCAGCGGCGGGCTGAGCCCCGCGGCGAGGCATTCGGCCAGCCCGGGCCCGAGCTTGGGCGCCGCGGCCAGCTGGGGCGGTGTCTCGAAGCTGGCGCGCCGCAACTCGAAGTAGTCGGTCATCGGGTGGGCGTTGGCGTCGCGGAAGCTCATCGCCGGGAGGTTCCACTTGCGCTCGATGAACGCCGTGATCGAGGTGTGGTCCTGGGTCACGCGCGAGACGTAGCCGGGCCTGGCCCACGGTGAGACCACGATCAGCGGCACCCGGAAGCCGTAGCGGTCGAATGCGCCCGGGACGTCTTGGGCGGTCAGCAGCGGCCCGATCAAGTCGGGCGCGATCGCCGGTGGCGGCGGGACGTGGTCGTAGTAGCCGCCGTGCTCGTCATAGGTGAGGAACAATGCGGTGCGCTTCCAGGTGGGCGCGGCCATCAGGGCGTGCACCACCTGGGCGATGAACCGCTCGCCGAATTGGATGTCCTGTGGATCCTCCTCCGAGGTGGTGGCGTAGTTGGGGTCGATGAAGGTGAACTGGGGCAGCCTGCCGTGGGCCACGTCGGGCAGGAAGTGCTCGAAGGTCCGGATGCGCGGGGCGCGGGCCACGGTCACGGCGCCGGGGACGATGGCCAGGCTCGGCAGGTCCTGGAAGTAGATCGCCCAGTCGATGTCGTGGGCGTCGAGACGGTCGAAGATCGTCCCGTTGGCCGGCGGCTCCGGCGCGAAGGTGTCGTTGATCGTCCCCGATGAGGTGGCGGCGAAGAAGTAGCAGCGGTTCGGGAAGGTCTGGCCGAGGACCGAGCAGAAGTAGCGCTCGCCGATCGGGAAGTGCTCGGCCAGCGAGTAGGTGAACGGAATGTCGTCGCGGTCCCAGAACCGCATCGCCACCGGGCCGCTGGCCCTCACGAACCCGTCGTTTCTGCCGCCGTCCCAAGCCTCGTGGCTGGCGTTCCAGGTCTGGGTGGGCTTGCCGATCAGCTGGCACGGTGAGCTCGCGTGCTGCGCTGTGATCTCCTTGCCGCTCGGCTCGGGGTTCGCGTTGACGGGCCGGCCGTGCCGGAGCCTCCAGCCGTCGACGGAGGCCCGACCCGGGACCTGCGCGGGGACCATCCCGAGCAGGTTGTCGAACGAGTGGTTTTCCATGATCAGCACGACGATGTGCTCGATCTGGGGCATGCTCGGGGTGCCGGCGGGGTTAGACGGGAAGGGGAGGCTGTTTGGTGATCTCAGGCTTTGGGAGCGGACGACCGGTCTGGCCCACGCCGGCAGGCCGTGCGTCGCGAGCACCGCGGCGCCGCCGGCGGTCGCCTTCAGGAGGGTGCGCCGGGTGAGGCGGTCCGGGGACACGGCGGTGAAGGACACTACTCTCGCGGAATGCGCAACCGCCGTGAGAAGCCGAACCTCGTCGTCCGCGTCATCCTGGCCGCCACGCGCGTGTGGGTACCGGCGACGATCGCGGTCGTCGGAGTGGTCTTGATCGTTATCGGCCACGGCAAGACGGCCGCCGCGGGAGCCGGGGTGGGACTCGTGCTCGTGGCGATCATCGTGTGGATGATCAACTGGCTGTATCGGATCGGGGTGGCCAGCAACCGCGATCGCGAGCGCGAGGAGGAGGCCCGCGAGTACTTCGATCGTCACGGGCGGTGGCCGGGTGAGTAGTGGGGATTTCACGATCATGGGCGTGGTCAACGTCACGCCCGATTCGTTCTCGGACGGCGGTCGCTACCTGGACGCTGCCGCTGCGGTCGCGCACGGGCGCTCGCTGGTGGCCGAGGGGGCGGACATCCTCGACGTGGGCGGGGAATCGACCCGTCCGGGCGCTCCGGCGGTGCCCGAGAACGAGGAGCTCCGCCGCGTGATGCCCGTGATCGAGGGGCTGATCGCCTCCGGATGCCCCGCCCGGATCTCGATCGACACCTCCAAGTCCGGGGTGGCCGAGCGCGCGTTGCGAGCGGGCGCCACGCTGGTCAACGATGTGACCGCGTTGCGAGGCGATCCGGGGATGGCCGGCGTGATCGCGGCCGCCGAGGCCGAGTGCTGCCTGATGCACATGCTGGGCGACCCGCGCACGATGCAGGACGACCCTCGCTACGACGACGTGGTGGGGGACATCAAGGCGTTCCTTGGGGAGCGGATGCGGTTCGCGGTCGAGGCGGGGATCGCGCTCGATCGCATCCTGCTCGACCCCGGCATCGGCTTCGGCAAGACGGTCGCGCACAACCTGGAGCTGCTGGCGCGACTCGGCGAATTCCTCGACCTGGGGCGGCCGGTGGTGATCGGGACCTCCCGCAAGTCGTTTCTGGGCGCCTTGACCGGCCGGGAGTCTCCCGACGATCGGGTCGCGGCCACGGTCGCTACGTGCGTTCTCGCCTACGAGCGGGGTGCCCGGATCTTTCGCGTTCACGACGTGGCCCCGGTTCGTGACGCCCTGACGGTCACGGGTGCTACGGTCAGCGCGCCATGGACGACCCGGACGAGTACGACGAGGTAGAGGAGGACGACGAGGAGGAGGGTCACCCCGAGCCCGAGGTGACCATCGAGGTGAGCGGGCTCTCGCTGTTCACCCACGTCGGGGTGACGGCCGCCGAGCGCGAGGTGGGCCAGCGGCTGCTACTCGACCTCCGGCTGGACGTGGGGGAGTGCGATGCGACGGTCACGGACCGGATCGAGGACACCGTCGACTACGCGGAGGTCTGCGAGACGGCGAACCTGGTCGCCCAGCAGCGCTCCTACAAGACGCTCGAGCGCCTGTGCGCGGCGATCGCCGACCGGCTGCTCGAGCGCTACGACGTCGGGGCGGTGTGGATCAAGGCCGCCAAGCCCGAGCCGCCGATGGCCCTGCCGGTGAGCGAGGTCTCGGTCGAGGTGTGGCGCGAGGCGGAGTGACTTCTGGGTGACCCTCGGCTACTTGGGTCTCGGTTCGAATGTCGGCGACCGGCGGGAGCATTTGTTGGAGGCGGTGGCGGCGTTGCCGCGGCACGGTGTGGCGGTGGTGGCGTCCTCGTCGGTGTACGAGACCGAGCCGGTGGGCCTCGTGCTCGATCAGCGCGAGTTCTACAACGCGTGTCTGCGGGTGGAGACTTCGTTCGGCTCGGAGGAATTGCTGGACGCGTGCAAGGCGGTGGAACGCGCGCTTGGGCGTGTCGCGGGGGGCGTTCGCCACGGGCCGCGACCGATCGACGTCGACGTGCTGCTGCTGGACTCGCTTTCGTACTCGTCTGAGCGGTTGACCCTGCCGCACCCGGAAGTCACCTCGCGGCGGTTTGTGCTCGTGCCGCTCCTCGAGCTAGACCCGGCGTTGACGCTGCCGGACGGGACGCGGGTCGCCGACGCGCTGGAGGGCCTCGGTGGCCCCGGACAAGAGGTGCGGCGAGTGGGTGACCCCCTGCTTTAGGGTTCGCCCATGCTGCTGGTCGTCGACGTCGGGAACACCCAGACCCACTTCGGCCTGTTCCGCGACGGCGAGGCGACGGTGGCGGAGCACTGGCGCTTTGCCACCGTGCGCGACTCGACGGGGGACGAGCTCGGTGCCGCGCTCCAGAACCTGCTCGGCCTGCGCGGATTGTCGTTTGCCGACGTGGACGGTTCGATCGTCTCGACCACGGTCCCGCAACTCTCCGAGCAGTGGACCCTAATGGCCCGGCACTACCTGCGCGCGCCGATGCTGGTCGTCGGTCCGACGCTCAAGACGGGGATGCCGATCCGCTACGACAACCCGCACGAGGTCGGCGCGGACCGGCTGGCCAACGCGGTCGCGGCCTACGAGCGCGTTCGCGACACGTGCGTCGTCGTCGACTTCGGTACCGCGATCACCTACGACATCGTCTCGGCGGCCGGCGAGTACCTGGGCGGGATCATCACGCCGGGGGCGGAGATCTCGATCGACGCGCTCTACGACCGCGCGGCCAGGCTGCCCAAGGTCGAGCTCGCCCCGCCGCGCTCGCTGATCGGCAAGAACACCGTCGACGCGATCCGGAGCGGGATCGTGTACGGGTTCGCGAGTCAGGTCGAGGGAATCGTGCGCCGGCTGCGCGCCGAGCTCGGCCCGAGCACCCACGTGATCGCCACCGGCGGACTCGCCGGGGTGCTCGTGCCGTTCATCCGCGAGACGATCGACGAAGTCGACGACCTGCTCACGCTGACCGGGCTGCGGCTGATCTGGGAGCGGAATCAAGATCCCGCTCCAGCGCGCCCGGCGGAATCGCCACATCCGGTGTCCGCGCCACCGTCGCGGCCAGGATCAGGAACGTGATCCGCCGGCGCTCCTCGGGGTGCTCGGCCGCGTACGCCTCGTAGTCGTCGAGCAGGCCGCGGATCGCGGCGAACACCGGGGCGTCATCGATCTCGTCGGGAACGTCGCAGGCCAGCCGGGCGAGGGCGAGCATCTCGGTGGGGTCGACGCCGCGCATCGCTCCCATCGCGCTGAACAGCAGGAAGAACGCGACCCGGTCGAGCAGCAGGTGCGGGGCCTTGTCTCGCTCGCCGATGGCCGGCCCCGCGGGTAGCAGTGGCTCGCCCGCGGCGATGCGCAGGGACTGTCCGGCTGCGATCGAGCGGATCTGCTCGGGGCTCAGCCCGAGCTGGAGCGCCCAGCGCAGTTGGAAGGCCGCGGAGATGAAGGTGTTGCCGTACGGGGCGTCTGAGGCGAACACGATCTGCCCGGGCGGCACGAGCGAGAACAGCGCCTCGAGGTCCGCCGGGATCCACCAGGCGGTGTCGAACAGCAGGTTGGGGAGGTCGGCGGCGGCGCGCCAGATCCAGGAGAGGTCGCTGGTTCCGGCGTGAGCCAGGATCAGGCGGGCGTTCGGAAACTCCTCGGCCAGCTGGACCGCGTGCAGGCCAAGGGCGGGAATCCCCCGGCCGGCGTGGATCAGAACCGGGAGCGAGCGCTCGTCGGCCAGCGCGACAAGCGGCTTCACGCCCGGGTTGTCGAGCGTGAACTGCTCGGCGCGGGGGTGGAGCTTGATCCCGCGCGCTCCGTTGTTCAGGCTCCGCTCGGCCTCCGGAAGCGGGTCCTCGTGCGGGTTGACTCGGCAGAACGGCACGAGCAACCCGTCGGGAGCCTCGCGGGCCGCCTCGATCACGGCGTCGTTGGCCTGGCGGTACCCGTCCGGCTCGTGGAACGGGAACGTGAACGCCCCGCGGGCGCCAGCCGCGGTCAGGGCCGCGATCAGCTCCTCGGGGCTCTGCTTCATCCCGTCAGGATCGTTCTGGCCCAGGTGGGTGTGGGCGTCGAACAGCACGAGGTCCGGCACCTGCTCGAACACGACCTCAGCCCAGGGGCGTAGCGCGTCGAACAGGTTCATGCCTGGATTCGTACCATGAAACGGCTATGTCCCGGTCGCTTACCGATCCGTGGCGCCTGGGTGGCGTCGAGATCGCCAACCGCGTGGTGCTGGCCCCGCTGGCCGGCATCGGCAACTGGTTCGTGCGCCTGCAGGCCAAGCGGTTTGGCGCGGGCCTCGTGGTGTCCGAGATGGTTTCGAGCTTCGCGGTGCACTACCGCAACGAGCGTACCTGCCGCGAGCTCTTGCGGATCCATCCGGAGGAGCACCCGGTTTCCGTGCAGCTGTTCGGCAATGATCCGGACGTGATGGCCTCGGCGGCCGAGCGCGTGGCGGCGGCCGGGGCCGATCTGATCGACATCAACATGGGCTGCCCGGTGGCCAAGGTGTGCAAGACCGGCGCCGGCGCCGCGCTGCTCGAGGACCCTTCGCGGGCCGTGGCGGTCGCGAGGGCGGCCGCTTCCGGGAGCGGGCTGCCGGTGACCGTGAAGCTGCGCTCGGGTCAGCGGCCGGGGGACCTGAGCGGACTCGAGGTCGCGCGCCGGCTCGTGTTCGACGGCGGCGTAGCCGGGATCTCGATCCATCCCCGCCACGCCTCGCAGCGCCACAAGGGCACCCCACGATATGAGCTGGTCCGGGACTTGGTCTCGGAGCTCCCGGTGCCGGTGCTCGTCTCCGGTGGGTTGCAGACCCCCGAGTCGGTGCGCTTTGCCTTTGAGCAGACCGGCGCGGCCGGCGTGCTGCTCGCGCGGGGGTCGCTGGGCAATCCGTGGCTGTTCGAGGAGCTGCTCGGCTTGCGAGATGCCGGCCCCGGTCCGGACGAGATCCTAGACGAGCTCGACTGGGTGATCGGATGCGCGGTCGAGCATCTCGGCGCTGAGCGCGCCACGCGTTACCTGCGCAAGTTCTATCCCTGGTACGTCGAGCGGCTGGGCGGCGGCAAGGCCCTGCAGGCGGCGCTTCAAACGGCGCCGTCGCTGGCGGCGGCCCGAGAGCTGCTGCACTCCGGCGCGTTGCCGACCGCGGCCTGATCAACCGTCGCGACGGGAAGATAGGGGCGTCCAGGGCCACGGCCCCAGCCGGGTCACGCGGGTGTCTATACTCCTCCGCCCACACATCCCAGCTGTGGACAAATTCCCCGCTTAGCAGGCGGGTTTTTTCTCGTCCGGACCGCCGGCTCCGGCTGGCGGCGCTTTTGCATAAGGCGTCGCCGTGAGGTGCCGCCGATCCAATCCACTCAAACAGGTCTATGTATGCCTAAGGACGTCATCATCACACCCGAAGGGCTCACCAATCTCAAGGCTGAGCTCGACCACCTGACCACCACCCGCCGCCGCGAGGTCGCCGCCCGGATCAAGGAGGCGCGCGAGTTCGGCGACATCTCCGAGAACGCCGAGTACGACGACGCCAAGAACGAGCAGGCCATGCTCGAGGCGCGGATCGCCAGCCTGGAGGAGAAGCTGCGCTCGGCGACGGTGATCGACCAGTCCGATCTCGGCACCGATGAGGTGCGGGTCGGCTCGGTGGTCCACGTCAAGGACGATGGCGGCAAGTCCGTCAAGTACACGATCGTCGGGTCTGCCGAGGCCAGCCCGGCGGAGGCCAAACTGTCCAACGAATCACCTGTGGGCAAGGCGCTGCTCGGGCGCAAGCGCGGCGACGAGGTTGTGATCGCCACGCCAAAGGGCGAGCGGCACCTCAAGATCACCAAGATCGACGTCGCTTCCTAGCGACAGAGACCCGTCCACTCGCCCGGTGACGTGAGCACCGATCGAACCGAGGGCTCGGACGAGCTGCTGGCCGCGCGCCGGCGAAAGCTCGAGTCGCTGCGCGCGGCCGGGATCGACCCGTTCCCCCACGAGTTCGATGGGGTCGAGCCGATCGCGGCCGTGCGCGCCGCGCATGCGGAGTTGGCCGTGGGCGATGAGACGTCGGTTCGCCACCGCGTGGCGGGCCGGCTCGCGGCGCGCCGTGGTCAGGGGAAGATGGCCTTCCTGGATCTGGTCGACCGCTCGGGACGGATCCAGCTCCAGGCGCGGGTCGATGAGCTCGGCGGTGACGGGATGGACCGGCTCTTGGGGCTCGATCTCGGGGATCTCCTTGGGGTTGACGGGATCGCATTCATGTCCCGTCGAGGGGAGCTGACGCTGCGGGTGGTCGACTTCACGATCCTGGCCAAATCGCTGCGGCCGCCGCCCGAGAAGCACCACGGCCTGACCGACGTGGAGACGCGCTTCCGGCGGCGCGAGCTCGATCTGATCGCCAACGAGGAGGCGCGCGAGCTGTTCATCGTGCGCGCGCGCGTGGTTGCCGCCGTCCGGCGGTTCCTCGACGCCGAGGGGTTCATCGAGGTCGAGACCCCGGTTTTGCAGCCGCTTTACGGTGGCGCGCTGGCCCGGCCCTTCACCACCCACCACAACGCTCTTGATAGAACGTTCTATTTGCGGATCGCGACCGAGCTGTACCTGAAGCGGCTGATCGTGGGCGGGCTCGAGCGCGTCTACGAGCTCGGCAAGGACTTCCGCAACGAGGGCGTCGACTCGACCCACAACCCCGAGTTCACGATGCTCGAGTGGTACGAGGCGTACGCCGACTACCTCGATGTTGCGTCGCGTT
>Ga0335074_10003145_pt1 | contig 22470 bp, 14 predicted proteins | sample Lox_Sample_23_FD_206715 | JGI IMG/M metagenome (GOLD analysis project Ga0335074, IMG submission 206715) | Soil microbial communities from Loxahatchee National Wildlife Refuge, Florida, United States - Lox_Sample_2.3 | ecosystem: Environmental > Terrestrial > Soil > Wetlands | place: USA...
ACCGGCCGAGATGGCCGAATTCTGCGACGTATACCTGGACCTGCTGCGCCGGTTCGACCGCCTCTTCGACGCCCCGGCCCCGTACATCTCGGGCTGGCACCAGGCGCCCACCCGCGCTGGCCGGCCCGGGTTCGCCCTGCACCTCGAGCTGTTCACGATCCGCCGCGCCCCAGACAAGCTGAAGTACCTGGCCGGCTCGGAGTCCGGCATGGGCGCCTTCACCAACGACATCGCCCCAGAGGCGGCAGCGGCCACGCTGCGGAAGCTAGGAGAGAGGGCTCCGGCATGACGGGCAAGACAGGGACGGGTGGGAGTGGAAAGGGCAGGATGAGGCTGCTCGTCGTCGGCGGAGCCGGCTACATCGGCAGCGTGGTGGCGGCTCAGCTGGCCGAGAGCGGCCACGACGTGGTCGTTCTCGACGACCTGTCCACCGGGCACGAGGACGCCGTGCCCGCCGGTGTCGCCTTCCGCCGCGGCTCGATCCGCGACGACGCCGTGGCGGTGCTGCGCACCGGCATCGACGCGGTGCTGCACTTCGCGGCCAAGTCGCTGGTGGGGGAGTCGGTCGCGCACCCGGACCGGTACTGGGACAACAACCTGGGCGGCACGCTGGCGCTGATCGAAGCCATGCGCGTCACCGGGACCCGCAAGATCGTGTTTTCCTCGACCGCCGCCGTGTACGGCGAGCCGGAGCGGCTCCCGATCGCCGAGACCGACCCGGTCCGGCCGACGAACCCGTACGGGGAGTCCAAGGCGGCCGTGGATACCGCGCTGACCGAGTACGCGCGGCTGCGCCAGATCGGCGCGGTCAGCCTGCGGTACTTCAACGTCGCCGGCGCATACCAGGACGCCTCCGGCACCTGGCGCGGTGAGCGCCACGACCCGGAGACGCACCTGATCCCCACGGTGCTGGCCGCCGCGAGCAACGGCGAAAAGGTCCGGCTCTTCGGCGACGACTACCCGACACCGGACGGGACCTGCATCAGGGACTACATCCACGTGTCGGACCTGGCGCGGGCGCACCTGCTGGCCCTGGACGCCACGGAGGCCGGCCGGCATGCGATCTACAACCTGGGCAGCGGGACCGGGTACTCCAACCGCCAGGTGCTCGACGCCTGCCGGGAGGTCACCGGGCTTGACATCCCGGTGCAGGTGGCGCCGAGGCGGCCGGGCGACCCGGCCAGGCTCGTCGCTTCGTCCGAGGCGATCGCCGCCGAGCTTGGCTGGCACGCAGAGCGCGATCTGCACGGCATGGTCGCGGACGCGTGGACGTTCAGGCAACTCATGATGCGTGCGGCCCGGGGTGACCCGCGGTCCCGGACCGGGGGACTGGCCCGGTGAGCGAGTCCGCCGCCAGCCGGGCGGCCCGCTGGTTCACCGAGGGTTACGGCAGCGAACCGGACGGCGTCTGGCACGCCCCCGGCCGGGTCAACCTGATCGGGGAGCACACCGACTACAACGACGGCTTCGTGCTCCCGTTCGCGCTGCGCCAGGGGGTGCAGGCCGCGGCGTCCCGGCGCGATGACGGGATGCTCGAACTGCGCTCGCGCCAGGCGCCGGACTCGGCGGCGGCGGTGGCACTCGACGCGCTCGCGCCCGGCCGGCCCGATGGCTGGGCGGCCTACCCGGCCGGTGTCGCCTGGGCGCTGCTCGAGGCCGGCTGCCCGGTCGGCGGGGCCAGCGTCGCCATCGACGCCGATCTTGAACGCGGCGCCGCGCTGTCGTCGTCGGCCGCCCTGGAGTGCGCGACCGCGCTGGCGCTGACCGACCTGTACCGGCTGAGCGTGCGCCGGCCTGACCTCGCCACGCTGGCCCGGCGCGCGGAAAACGAGTTCGTCGGGGTCCCCACCGGGATCATGGACCAGTCCGCCTCGTTGCTGTGCGAGGAGGGCCACGCGCTGCTGCTCGACTGCCGCAGCGGCGAGAGCACCGCCGTGCCGCTCGACCTCGCCGCGGTTGGCCTGGTCCTGCTGGTGATCGACACCCGGGTCCGGCACGCCCTGGCCGACGGGCGGTATGCCGAGCGCCGGCGCTCCTGTGAGGACGCGGCCCGCGCGCTTGGCGTGCCGTCGCTGCGGGACGTGACCGATACCTGGGCTGTCGAGCGCCTGGCCGATCCGGTGCTGCGCCGCCGGGCCAGGCATGTGGTCACCGAGAACACCAGGGTCCTGGAGACCGTCGGCCTGCTGCGGGCGGGTGAAGCGGAGACCATCGGCCCGGTGCTGATCGCCTCGCACGACTCGCTGCGAGACGACTTCGAGGTCTCCTGGCCGCAGGCCGACGTCGCTGTGGCCGCGGCGGTCGCGGCCGGTGCCCTCGGTGCGCGGATGACCGGCGGCGGGTTCGGCGGTTCGGTGATCGCGCTGGCTGAGGTGCCGCGGGGCGGGGACGTCCGGGCCGGCGTCGAGGATGCGTTCGCCGGGCACGGCTGGAAGCCGCCGCGTTTCCTCGAGGCGCTGCCGTCGGCCGGCGCCCACCGGCTGCGCTGATTCCTGGACCCGGGGGCCCCGGCGTAGCCAGGGCACCCATCAGTACGGCTCACCCCAACCGCCACGCCAGCAGTCACTCACCGTGCCCGATCACGGAATTCGCGCCAGAACCCATGAGCGTGGCAGGCGACAACCCGCAGGTGCACCGGGAAAGGGGGACGTAGCGAACCCCTACGCGGGCCGATGGCGGCGTAGGGTGCAGTCGGTGATGGGCCTTCGCTAGCGCCAGGCCGAGTCGGGACGGCCGCAGCCGGCCGGATCCTGACCGCCGCTTCATGATCTGGGTTCCTGAAACGGTCCATGTGCATCCCAGGAACCCAGATCATGAAAGGCTGCTTTGGGACTGTCCGGAAACCAGGTTCTGGACCGCACTCAGCGGCCATAACCCAGTTAGGGCCGCTGCCAGCCCAGCCGATACGCCACCCCTGGCCCGTAACCCCCGCCGTTTCAGATCGTTAGCCCTCGGGAGGGGGTGATGCACACGTCAGCCCCGGACAACGACGACGAGGAGGACCAGGTGCCGGGCCAACCGGTGACCTTGGCCGCGTTCCTGCGCAGCGTCGAGGCATGTTCATCGAGTGGCGGCGGATGGAGCGCACCGGGCTCCGGCACGCGCGGGAATCCGTCCTGCCGCTGTGGGAGCGCACTCGCCTGTTCCGCACCTACTCCCCCTGGCTGGTCCCAGGGGCAGTCCAGACGGGGGCTTACACGCGGGCGGTGCTGCGGTCTTTCGCCGAGCGCCGGGAGCTGCCCGACGATGTCGAGGATGCGGTAGCCGTGCGCACTGACCGGCTGCGCCTGCTGCACGAGGGCGGCCGCCGCTTTGCTGTATTGATAGAGGAACCGGTCCTGCGGAACGTGATCGGCGGCGCCGACGTGATGGCCGGCCAGCTTGGTCACCTGATCACGGTCGCCGCGCTGCCCTCGGTGTCGGTGGGCATCATCCCGATGGGGCTTGACCGCGATGTACGCCCAGGCATTCGCCAAACTGTCGGATCTGGCGGCGGGTGGCGCGCACGCCCGCAAGCTGATTACTGCGGCGATCGACGCGCTCCAATGAACCTCCGCAGCAGTCCATCCTCGGTCGCCGACCGGTGTTCCTCGCTGGAGAGGCCGCGCGAAGCGCGGCGCTAATCCGCCGCTGTCCGGGTGGCGGCAATATCGTGGGTTGTCATGAAGTTCGGGGTCTTAGGACCGGTTGAGGTCTGGGCGGATGGCCGGCCTGTTGAAGCCGGTCATGCCCGGCAGCGGGCGGTGCTTGCGGCGCTGCTGCTGGACGCGGGCCGGGCGGTGCCGCTGGACGTGCTGATCGACCGGGTGTGGGGCGAGGACCCGCCGCGGTCCGTTCGCAATGTGGCGTACGGGTATCTGGGCCGGCTCAAGGCGCTGCTCGCCGCCGCCCGCGACCCCGGTGTCACGCTGTCCCGCCGGGCGGATGGTTACCTGCTGCAGGCCAGGCCGGATCAGGTGGATGTGCAGCGGTTCCGCGGCCTGGTCGCCGACGCGGGCCGGTACCGCATGCACGACCTGCTGCGCGCGTACGCCAGCGAACTGGCGGGCAGGCACGAGAGCGGCGATTCCCGGCACGCCGCGCTGACCCGCCTGTTCGATCACTACCTGCACACCGCGGCCACCGCCATGGACACGCTGTATCCGGCCGAACGGCACCGCAGGCCCGCCATATCGCCGGCGGTCATGCTCGGCCCGGCACTGACCGGGCAGACCCAGGCGCGGGCGTGGCTCGACGGCCAGCGGGCCGTCCTGATCTCGGTAACGGCGCACGCCGCCGAGCAGGGCTGGCCCGGGCACGCCAAGCGGCTGGGGCTTACCGTCGCCCGGCACCTCGAGGTCGGCGGTTACCTGGCGGAGGCGGTCATCCTGCATGGCTGTGTCCGCGCCGCCGCCGACACCGGCGACCGCGCAGCCGAAGCGGTCGCACTGGCCAACCTGGGCGTCGTAGACGGCATGCAGAGCCGTTACGACCAGGCCGCGGCCCACTTCCAGCGGTCGCTCGCTCTGTCCTGCGAGATCGGTGACCGGTCCGGCCAGGCTCGTGCGCTGTGCTGCCTCGGCAACATCCACGCGAGCCGGGGTCGCTACGGCCAGGCAGCGAGCGACTACCGGCCGGCCCTGGCCCTGTACCGCGAGATCGGCAACCAGGACGGGGAGGCCCGCACGCTGGACAATCTCGGCATGATCGACCGGTTTCATGGCCGTTATCCACAGTCCCTGAGCCATCATCGGCAGGCCCTGACCTTGTTCCGCACGCTCGGCGATCGGCAGGGCGAAGCCCGCGCCGTGTTCCATCTGGGTGCGACGTACCGGCGACAGGGCCGGCTCGACTTGGCCGCCACCCACCTGCGGGGGTCGCTGGCTCGTTCCCGCGAGGTCGGCGACCCGGATGGGGAGGCCCTATCGCTCTCCGAACTCGGCGTCGTCGAAGCGGCACAAGGAAGCCACCAGCAGGCCGCCAAGCATCAAAACCAAGCCCTGGACCTGTGGCGTCAGATTGGGAACCGCTCCGGTGAAGCCATCGGGCTCAACGGCCTTGGCGAGGTTCTGCTGGCCAGCAAGCAGCCCGGTGACGCGCGCCTTCAGCACACCGCTGCGCTGGCCATATCCGCGAAGATCGCCGACAAATGGGAGGAGGCCCGTGCGCACAACGGGCTCGGCTTGGCTCACCGCGCCATGGGCGATGCCGAGCAGGCCCGATGGCACTGGCAGCAGGCCCTCAGCCTGTTCACCGAGCTCGGCGCCCCCGGGGCGGATCAGGTGCGTGCACACCTGGACAACGTGGGCCCGGCCCAGAGGTTGGGCGCGGATCCGGCTCAGCCGGCAGGCCACAAGTAGGTGCTGTCATCACCGTTGCCGGTGGCCAGCGTCTTGCCATCCGGGCTGAACGCGACCGACGTTATGCCCGAGCCGACGCCCGGCGTCGCCGGGTCGGTGAGGGTGGCGGCGACGCGGCCGGTGGCTACGTTCCACAGGTAGGTGCTGTTATCACCGTCGCCGGTGGCCAGCGTCTTGCCGTCCGGGCTGAACGCGACCGCGTACCCGCTCACCACCTCCCCCGGGTCGGTCAGGGTGGCGGCCAGGTGGCCAGTCGGCACATCCCACAGACTGGTGCTGCCGTCAGTGTCGGTAGTGGCCAGCATCTTGCCGCCGGGGCTGAACGCGACGGCGTTCAGGCTCGAGCTCGAGGGGTCGGCCAGGCTGGCAGCCAGCCGGTGGGTGGCCACATTCCACAGGTAGGTACTGCCGTCCTCGTTACCAGCGGCCAGGGTCTTGCCGTCCGGGCTGAACGCGACGGCCCTCATCTGACCACCGCCGCCCGATGGGTCGTTCAGGGTGGCGGTCACCCGGCCGGTGGCGATGTCCCACAGGTAGGTGCTGCCATCGTCGTCGCCCGTGGCCAGCATTGTGCCGTCCGGGCTGAACGCGACCGAGTCCACGCCCTCGCTGTTCGGGTCGGCCAGGGTGGCAACGACACGATGGCTGGCCACATCCCACAGATAGGTATTGCCGTCGCCGTTGCCGTCGGCCAGCATTGTGCCGTCCGGGCTGAACGCGACCGAGTCCACGCTCGCGCTGCCAGCCGGGCCGGTCAGGGTGGCGGCGATATGGCCGGTGGCCACGGCCCACAGGTAGACATCGCCGTTAAAGTCAGCAACGGCCAGCGTCTTGCCGTCCGGGCTGAACGCGACCGAGTTCACCTCCGTATTGCCGCCGCTGCCACCTGGATCGGCCAGGGTGACGGCCGGGGAAGACCTGGGAGCCGGTTTGTCATGCGTGGAACCCGGCCCGGTCCTGAGCATCAGCACGGGCACGGCGACTGCGGCGATGACCACGAGCGCCGCTGCCGCCACGGCGGCGGCGACGAGCGGGCGACGGCTACGGCCGGGCTGACCGGGAGCTAGCGGCGGCGCGGGGCCATGAGGCGGGCCCGGGACGGGCGGCGGTGACGGCGACCGGGTCGTGGCGGCGGTTGCCCAGGGTGCTGGCCGGCCCGGCGGTGGCGACGCGGACGGCTGGGTGGTGACGCGGAGCAGGGCATCATGGGCTTGGTCGATGGTGGCGCGGCGGGCGGGGTCGCGCTGCAGCAGGCCGGTGATCGCGGCGGCCAGGCCGGGGCCGCAACGGGGTACCGGCGGGTCATCGATCAGGATCGCGCGCAGCGTGGCGCCGGTGGTGTCCCGCTCGAACGGGCCCTGACCCTCGGCCGCCGCAAACAGCGTCGCGCCCAGCGACCACAGGTCAGCAGCCGGGGTGATCGGCGCCGACTCGAACAGCTCCGGGGCCATGTAGGCCTGGGTGCCCATGATCCCGCTGCGGGTCAGCCGCGCATCACCCACGGTATAGGCGATCCCGAAGTCGGTCAGCTTCGCCTGCCCGGCCGGCGTGATCATGATGTTGGCGGGCTTGATGTCCCGGTGCACCACGCCCAGGCCGTGCGCGACCTGCAGCACCCCGAGCAGCTGCAGCCCGAACCTGGCCACGTCGAGGGCAGGCAGCGGCCCGCGCTGCATCAGCTGGGCCAGGGTGGGCCCCTCCACCAGCTCCATGATCAGGTAGACGGCGTCGTCCCCGTCCGTGGGCGGCAGCACGTCGTAGAGGGTGACGGCGCCCGGATGGTCAATTCGCGCGGCGCTGCGCGCCTCCTGCAGCGCCCGCAGGCCATACGTCTGCGACTCAGCCTGGCTGGGTCCCTGTGGCGGGCGCAGTTCCTTGACCGCCACCGGCCGGCCCACCAGCTGATCCTCGGCCAGCCACACCACCCCCATCCCGCCCCGGCCCAGCTCACGCTCCAGCCGGTACCGGCCGGCCACCAGCCGGCGCTGCACATGCGTCTCGCTATCCCGCACGATCTTCCACCCGTTGCCATCTTTTACAGAATGCACGTAATGCCATTACGGGAGCGTAGTCGTGGATTAAGCAGTAGCGCCAGTCATCGGAAATTCGCGCGGGCAGCCGGACGCGCGATGGCTCAAGTCTTCTCCCACGACCAGGTTTCGGCGGTCTCGGACGTAGAACCATGAGCTGCACGTTTACCGAGAACGTGACGTGCGCGGCCCGGACGAGCCTCGTGATTGCAGCTTTCCTCAACGTTTATTCAACATCAGCGGCGCATACTGGCTTGCCTGTGCGGCAGACATGCCACGCGGGACCATAAGCACGCCAGAAAGCCGTCTGCCGGCCGCCGGGGTCGCCGGGTTTAGGGAGAACACCAATGACAGATGTCAGTGTTGGCTATGAGGGAATGGACAGCGCGGCGTCGCAGCTGCAGCAAGGTCAGGAGGAGATGACCGAGCAGCTTCAGTCGCTGCGGTCGATGATCGACAGCCTGGTGGGTGGTGAGTTCCGCACGCAGCTCGCGTCTCCGAGGTTCCGGGAGTCGTACGAAGAGTGGACTCAGGGCGCGCAGCAGATGCTCGAGGGGCTGGACGGGATGTCGAGCTTCCTGAACCAGGCGGTCAGCGGTTTCCAGGAGCTGGACAGCAACCTGTCATCGGGGGCCAGCGGCCTGGCCTGACCGGCCCTGACAGATAGGTCTTCCGGCCATGACGTCGCTGTCTTTGGATGCCGGGGACTGGGAGGTCGTCGGCTATTCCGGCAATCCGGTGCCCGGTGACCCGGACGCGGTCTCATCCCTGGCCAATCAGTTCCTTGACCAAGCTAGCCAGGCGCAGCAGCGCGCCACCCGGCTGTCGTCGGTGCATGACAACAACGAGAACCACATGCAGGGCGACTACGCCGAGGTTTTCGAGAACGCCCTGGCCGCTCTGCCGGCCCACTCGGGCGCGCTCGGTGATACCTACCAGTCCTGTGCCGCGGCGCTGAGCCCGCTCGCAGCCGACCTGGAGGTCATCCAGTCGCGGGCCGCGGCAGCGCTGCAGAGCGGCACGGAGGCCGATGCTGCCTACCGGGAGGCGCTGGATGAGTACTGCTCGGTGGTGCCGCTGGAGTTCACCGGAACCGGGGTCTGGCGAGGGCTGAACGCGGGGACGGCGACGGAGTTCGCTCAGCCCATGGCCGAGGAGACCGAGGACCCAGAGCTCCTGGACTGGGCGGCCGAGATCGGTCAGTACGCGGGGCAGGCCGAGAACGACCGGCAGACGGCCATCGCGGCGATCGATGAGCTCGTGGCCAGCTACCAGGACACTAATAGCCGGTGCGCACAGGCCATCCAGAACGCCGCGTCCAGCGTGCCGTCCCCTGTTCTGTCTAGCTGACCTCAATCCTGGGATTCTTCATGGCGACCTGGTTCGGCTGCGACCCGGAGCTAGCGGCGTCGTCATCGTCGCAGCTGTCGGAGATCGAGGATGAGATCGACCCGGTGAGTCAGTGGTTCGGCGACGCTGACGCCGTCGGCATGCCGCAGGTCGCTGAGGCACTCGGTGCGTTCGCGGATGCGGCGTCCAGCCTGACCGAAGACCTGACCACCCGAGTGGGCGCCGCATCCGACCTGCTCGGCAGGCTAGCCAGCGGCACGCACGAGGTGGACGAGTCCCTGCTCGAGCGCTTGGGCGTACTGCCGTCTTCGCCCAAGCCCCCGCCACCGGGGCCGGTGACACCCAGTGGCGGGGGCGGGGACGGAGCTGGGGGTGGCCTGGATGGCGCCGGGTCTGATCCGGGTGCTTCGCGTGATCCTTTTTATGTTGTCCGGGCTGGGGACCCGGTGGATGTTGCCACCGGCGACGTGGTATTCGCGCAAACCGATGTCTCGCTGCCGGGTCTCCTCCCTCTGGTGCTTGAGCGATGCCACCGCTCGTCGTGGCGGACGGGCCGGTGGTTCGGCCGGTCGTGGTTGTCGAGCCTGGATCAGCGGCTGCTGGTCACCGCCGACCGGATCGTCGGGGCGTTCGCTGACGGGCGGATTGTGACGTGGACGTATCCCAACGGGTCTGGCGGCTCGCCGGTGCTGCCGGTGACCGGGGACGCGTGGCCGCTGGTGCGCAACGCCGACGGCTCGTGCACGGTGAGCGATCCGCGGCGCGGCCTGACGTGGCGGTTCGAGGACCGGCCGGGGAGCGACGCCGCCGTAGCGGACCGGGCGGAGCTTCCGCTGGTCAGTGTCACTGACCGGGTCGGGCACGAGATCGTCTTCCGTTACGGCCCGGCCGGTCAGCCGGTCAGCGTCAGCCATTCTGGCGGATACCACGTACGGGTGATCGTGACAGATGGGCACGTGACCGGCCTGGAACTGAGCGGCGGTGACGGCACCAGCGATGTGCCGCTCATGAGCTACCAGTACGACCCGGACGGAAACCTGGCCGGGGTCGTCAACTCGTCCGGACAGCCCTTCACGTTCAGCTACGACGGCGCGGGCCGGATGGCCGGCTGGCGCGACCGCAACGGGCACTCCTACCGGTACGCCTACGACGCCCAGGGCCGCTGCGTCCACGGCGAGGGCCCCGGCGGCGTGCTGTCGGGCACGTTCAGTTACCAGCCTGGCGTCACCCGGTGGACCGACCACGCCGGGGCGGTCACCGCCTACGAGGTCACCGACGCCGCCCTCATCGCCGCGGTCACCGACCCGCTGGGCAACGTCACCAGGTGGGAACACGACGAGCGCGGACGCATCACCAGCTGCACCGACGCCCTGGCCCGGGTAACCGGGTATGCCCACGACGACCGCGGGAACCTCATGACGATCACTCGCCCGGACGGCCTCCAGGTCACCGCCGAGTATGACGAGCAGTGCCAGCCGCTCCGGCTGACCGGACCCGACGGCAGCGTCTGGCGGCAGGAGCATGACTCGCGCGGCAACCGGACCATGCTGATCGCGCCGGACGGCACCGTTAGCCGGTTCGGCTACGACGACCGCGGGCACCTGGCCGACGTGACCGGGCCGGACGGCTCCGTAAGCCTGGTCACCTGTGACCCGGCTGGCCTGCTGGTGGAGGTGACCAGGCCGAACGGCGCGCAGACGCGCTACAGCCGGGACCGCTTCGGACGGGCGGCCAGCGTGACCGGTCCCCGTGGCGAGAGCACGGCGCTGACCTGGACAGTCGAGGGACGACCGGCAACGCGCACATTCCCAGACGGCTCGGTGCAAAGCTGGAGCTGGGATGGGGAAGGAAACCTGACCCGCCTGGCCGGCCCCGGGGGCGCGGCAAGTCAGTACGAATACGGCCCCTTTGACAAGGCCGCGGCCGTGATCTGGCCAGACGGGACGCGCAGCGAGTTCCGGTACGATCACCGGCTGCGCATGACCGGGGTTGCGCACGGGGGCCTGGCCTGGCGCTACGAGTATGACCTCGCTGGCAGGCTGGTCGCGGAAACCAGCTACAACGGGACCGCCACGACGTATGCCTACGACGCGGCCGGGCAGCTCACCAGCTGGGTTAATGGAGCCGGCCAGGAAGTCGCGTTCGGGTATGACCTGCTCGGCAACCTGACCGAAAGCTCTGCTGACGGGGTCCTGACGACGTTCGGTTACGACCGGGCCGGCCGTCTCGTCCATGCGCGCAACCCCGACGCCGAGGTCCGGCTGCAGCGTGATTCCCTCGGCCAGGTGATTGCCGAGACCTGTAATGGCCGCACGGTGGGGACCGAACATGACGCGGCTGGCCGCGTCACCCGCCGCATCACGCCATCCGGCGCAGTGACAAGCTGGGAGTTCGATCGCTTCGGGCAGCCCACGGCGATGACCGTCAGTGAGCACCAGATGGGCTTCGGTTACGACGCGGCCGGGCAAGAAATCCTCCGCGAGCTGCCCGGAGGCCTGACCCTTACTCAGGACTGGGATACCACCAGGCGTCTAGCCGTCCAGGCTCTGGCCCGGCCGGGCCAGCCAGCAGCGGCGGCCGGGCCGGACGGACCCTCCGTCCCCGGGCAGCTGCTGCAGCGCCGTGCCTACAACTACCGCGCCGACGGGTTCCCTGAGCGCATCGACGATCTGCTGGCTGGAAACCGCGCGATCAGCCTTGACCCCTCCGGCCGGGTCACCGCGGTGACCGGGCCGGACTGGGCCGAGCAGTATGGCTACGATCACGCCGGCAACGTCACCGCCGCGACCTGGGCCACTCTGCCTTCTGATCCCGGGCCTTCTGATCCCGGGCCTTCTGATCCCGGGCCTTCTGATCCCGGTGCCACGTGGCCGGACTCCGGATGGCCCGGTTCGCGCCAAGTCGAGGGAACGCACATCACCCAGGCCGGCGCCTTCCGCTACCGGCACGACCTGGCCGGCCGCGTCATCACGCGTCAGCGCACACGTGTCTCCAGCAGACCTGAGAGCTGGCAGTACCGGTGGGACGGTAACAACCGCCTGACCACCGTGACCACGCCGGACGGCACGGCCTGGCGCTACAAGTACGACCCGTTCGGCCGCCGTATTACCAAGCAGCACCTGACCCCCGACGGCCAGGTCGCCGGGGAGACCAGCTTCACCTGGGATGGCCCGCTCCTCATCGAGCAGGCCGAAACAGCCGGTTCCCGCGCGCACGTCACCACCTGGGACTACCAGCCCGGCACGTTCAGACCTGTCGCGCAGGCTGAACACGACTTCATGCCGGGCGCGCCGCAGCGGCAAACCGGTCAGCGGTTCTATGCCATCGTCACCGATCTCGTCGGGAATCCGGCTGAACTTACCGCGCCTGATGGGACGCTGGCCGGCTACCAGCAGCGCACTGTCTGGGGCAGCACTCTATGGCGGGGCAGCGCCCAGACCCCGCTGCGCTTCCCCGGCCAGTATTTCGATCCCGAGACCGGCCTGCATTACAACTGCCAGCGATACTACGACCCGGTCAGTGGCAGCTACCTTAGCCCTGACCCTCTTGGCCTGGCGCCCGCGCCAAATCCGCACGCCTATGTGGCCAATCCGCTGGCCTTCATCGACCCGCTAGGGCTCAAGGGCTCTCCCCTCATCGCCGTTTTTCAGGACCCAAATGTAGGGAGATCTCCTAGCGAACTCCCTGGCCCGCCGGCGGGCTACTGGGAACCGCCACCGCCGGGCAAGTTCTACCTGGATGATGATTCGCCATTCGCTGACCCGGATAACTTGACCAAGGCTGCGGATCAGGCCCTCGCGAGCAATATCGTGGGCGTCCTCCCGAAAGGCCCTCAAGCGAAGTTGATTCACAGCGGCGCGGACCCCGGGATGGGGCTCGTTGGAGCGGCGGGTCTGGCCCTGGGGATCTGGAAGATCCGGGACATCTGGAGGCTGACGCCGTGGGGGTAACGGGCAGGGCTGGTGAAAGCGGCACGCCGGCGGCCCGGGAGCCGGACTCTGGGGCTGACGTGGCGCAGTGGTGGCATTGCGTTAATGGCGGGGTCCTCTACTCCGTGCAGTTCGCCCGGGAACTCGACGGCGCCACGGTGGACAGGATCGCCCGCTGGCTGCTCAGCCAGCCGCCGTGGGCCCTCACTCAGCAGCAGGAATACGATGCGCTGGCCGACGCGCTGCGGTCGGATGCTCAGCTGACCGAGTTCATCCCGGAGCCGCACACGGAGGAAGCGTACCGGGATTTCCTGCGCCGGCTGCTGGCCCGCCTGGACGAGACCCGGCCGTGGCCAGAACTGCCGTTCCAGGTGCTCGACACGCCGCACTGGGAGAATTTCGCCGGTGCCAGGGCGGCCGCGCGTATCGGGCTGAGCGTGAAGAAGCTGCAGGAACGGCTGCACAGAATCATGGTCAAGCTGACCATAAATGGCAGCGACCGTAATGTGCTGATGCTCAGGCTCAGGTCCGGGGATGAGGTGGCGCTGGTCACTCCGTGGTGGCCTGGCAGCACCGACACCGCGGTACTCGAGCGCGGTCAGGCCAGTTCCGCGGAACAGCTGATCGCCGAATTCATTAACTGCACCGGCTTGGATGCCGATGAAATCAGGCCGCTTTAGACGACGAGAGCGACGGGGAGATTAATGTCCGGGAGCGAGGCGGGGATCAGGGCCCGGCTGGTTGCGGGCCGGTACCGGCTCGTGCGTGAGCTGGGCCGCGGGGGGATGGGCGTGGTGTGGCTGGCCGACGACCAGCTGGTCGGCCGCCGGGTCGCGGTGAAGGAACTGCGGCCGGCGCCAGGGCTGCCCGATGCCGAGCGGGAAGTGCTCGGGCGGCGGGCGCTGCAGGAGGCCCGCAGCGTCGCCCGGGTACATCACCCGGGCGCGGTGCAATTGCATGACGTGCTGCCGGCCAGTCCCGGTGATGAGGCGATCTACCTGGTCATGGAGCTGGTTGAGGGCCCGACGCTGGCCGAAGCTATCCAGCGCAACGGGCGGCTGCCCGATGCCGTGGTGGCCGGCTACGGGCTGCAGGTGCTGTCGGTGCTGGAGGCGGCGCACGCATTAGGGCTTGTCCACCGGGACGTCAAGCCCGGCAACATCATCATCGCGGCCGGGAATCAGGCCAAGCTCACCGATTTCGGCATCGCGCACACCGCCGGCGATCCCCGGCTGACCCGGACCGGCGTGCTAGGCACCCAGGCCTACCTTGCCCCGGAGCTGTTCGAGTCCGCGCCGATCACCCCGGCTGCTGACCTGTGGTCGCTGGGCGCGACGCTGTATCACGCAGCTGAGGGCAGCGGCGCGTTTGAGCGCGATACCACCGGGGCCACGCTGCGTGCTCTTCTGATCGACCAGCTGCCGGTGCCACACTGCGGTCCAGCCCTGGCTGCCGCGATCGGCGGGATGCTGCAGCGCGACCCGGCCCGCCGGGCCACCGTCGACCAGGCCCGCGCCCAGCTCCAGGCGGCGGCTGCCCAGCCCGCTGCCGAGACGCCTGCGCTGACGGGGATGACCCAGGACCACGCCGTCACCATCTTCCCGGCAACCGGATTGCCCGGCCAGGACCCGCAGGGCACTTCGCCGGCTTCTCCGGAGCAGCAGTGGGACCAGGTTCCCACCAGGCTTTCGGCGTCATCGGCCCGCTCACCGCGCCCGGGCGTCTCCGGGCAACCCGGCCCCGGCTCCATAGGGCCCTCGCATCGCCATACGGTGGCCTCAGGCCCGGCAAGCCGCCGCCTTCCCGCGAGCGCTCTGCTTGGCCTCGGCGTCATCCTCGGACTCGCCGGGCTGTTCCCGCGCTACTGGGCCGGGCTCACCCTCGTGTCGCAGCCCCGCGAGCTTATAAGGCCCCTGTCCTACATCGCCGTCTGGGCTGCCGCCACTGTAGGTGTCTTCGGCGGCAAGACCGTGGCCCGGTCCGCGGCTCTGCTGGGCGCAGGGCTCGGTGCTGTGTTGTTCGGCTTTTTCTTGGGCGATCTCGGATATGTGATCTCCGGGCAGGTCAAGCCCGGTCCGGGCTTCGTGCTCAGCGCGCTCGGCTGGCTCGCCTGCACCGCCGGATCGGTGTACGCGCTCACGGTTCGCGGCGGGCCGCGCGGCGGCTCGCCGCAAGGTGGGGTGACGCCGCTCGGCCTCGTGACGGTGGCCGCCTCGATCGGTACAGCCATAACGTTTTTGCCGTCCTGGACGAAAGTCACCTGGGTGCAGCACGGGATCTCGCACAGCATCACCGCGAAAAGCACTTTCGCGGCCGGGGGCCTGGAAGCCGCTGGGGTCGTCGCGGTCATGGTTGCGCTAATAGCGGTCGCGATCGTTGCCGCTCTGCGTCGCCCGATCGGCGATGGCTCCGTAATGCTCGCAGGAGCGGTCGTGCCGATGACCGCGGAAGCCATAACGTATCTCATTATCGACAGCGGAAAAGGCTATCACGAGGCTTCTCGAATTATCAGCCTCGGGGAAACTCCCGATTTCTGGATTTATTGCCTGTTGCTTACAGCGCTCGTTGCATCATGTGCCTGCATGCTCGTCACGCTGCCCAGAGCAAATGGCGACGCAGCAGCGCCGGCGAAAGGCTTCTCGCCATGACGTCGATGTCGCTGGATGCCGGTGACTGGGCAGTCGTCGACTACACCGGCAACCCGGTGCCCGGTGACCCGGACGCGGTCACGGTCCTGGTTCATCAGTTCCTGAACCAGGCTGGCCAGGCGCAGGAACGCGGTGCCCAGCTGGCCTCGGTGCACGCCAGCAACGAAGGCCGGATGCAAGGGGACTACGCCGCCAGCTTCGAAAGCATCCTCGAGCGCCTGCCATCAGACACGACCGCGCTCAGCGAGGCCCACCAGTCCTGCGGCGAGGCGCTGAGTGTGTTCGCGGGCGAGCTGGACGGCATCCAGTCGCAGGCTGCGGAGGCGCTGCAGCAGGGCACGGACGCCGATGCGGCGTACCGGTCGGCGCTGGATGACTTCTGCTCGGTGGTGCCGCTGGAGTTCTCCGGAACCGGGGTGTGGCGGGGCCTGAACTCGGCCACGGCGACGGAACTGGCCCAGCCGATGGCCGAGGAGACCGAGAACCCGGAGCTCCTGGACTGGGCGGCCGAGGTCGGCCAGTACGCGGGGGACGCCGAGGATGACCGGCAGGCGGCCGTCGGGGCGATCAACGACCTCGTGAACGACTACCAGGACTCCGTCAGCCGGTGTTCACAGGCGCTCCAGAATGCCGCGTCCAGCGTGCCGCCCCCGCAGCTCACGTGACCAGATTCCCGGGATTGCTCATGGTGACACGTAAGGATTCGTGATGGCGAGCTTGTTTGGCTCTGACCCAGAGCTAGCGCAATCGTCGTCGTCCCAGCTGGCCGGGATCCGCGATCAGATCGATCCGGTGAGTGACTGGCTGGGCGACCCTGATGCGATTGGCGTGCAGCAGGTTGCTGAGGCGCTGGGGGAGTACGCCAATGCCGCGTCCAGCCTGACCGATGACCTGGCCACCCGGGTGGGCGGCGCGTCGGAACTGCTCGGCGATCTCGCCAGCGGCACGCGCGAAGTGGATCAGTCGCTGGCCGACCGGCTGGGCCTGACACCAGCCCCCGGCCCAGCGTCACCAGGCGCGACAGCACCTGCTGGCGCGGGCGCACGCGACCTCGCGGGGGCCAGCACCTCTTCGGGGGCCCCGCGAGACCCGGACAACGTCTTCACCGGTGGTGACCCCGTCGACGTTGCGACCGGTGACGTGATCCTCAGGGAGACCGACGTCACGCTGCCGGGCATCCTGCCGCTGGTGCTGGAGCGCCGCCACCGTTCGTCGTGGCGTACGGGCCGCTGGTTCGGGCGGTCATGGCTGTCCAGTTTCGACCAGCGGCTCCTGGTCACCGCCGACCGGGTCATCGGGGCGTTCGCTGACGGGCGGGTACTGACCTGGACCTACCCCAACGGGTCTGGCGGCTCTGAGGTCCTGCCAGTGACCGGGGCCGTGTGGCCGCTGCGGCGCAACCTGGACGGCTCCTACACGGTGACTGATCCGCAGCGCGGTCTGACCTGGCGGTTCGAGCACCGCGCCGGGTATGAGGCGTCGACCGGAGGTCAGGGCGAGCTGCCCCTGGTCTCGGTACGCGACCGTATTGGCCACGAGGTCGTCTTCAGCTACGGCCCAGCCGGGCAGCCGGTCGCCGTCACCCATTCCGGCGGGTACCGCGTCGGCGTGACCGTAACTGACAGTCACGTGACCGCCCTGGCGTTCACCGGCGGTGAGGGTTCCGGCGACGTGCCGTTGCGCAGCTTTGAGTACGATGCGGCCGGGAACCTGGCCCAGGTCATCAACTCCTCCGGTCGGCCGCTGCGGTTCAGCTACGACGATGCGGGTCGGCTGACCGGCTGGCTGGACCGCAACGGACACTCCTACCGGTACGCCTATGACGCTCAGGGTCGCTGCGTTCGCGGCGAAGGCCCTCGGGGGGCCTTGTCCGGCACGTTCAGCTACGAGCCGGGCATCACCCGCTGGACCGCGATCGCCGGAGCAGCCACCACCTACGCGGTGACCGAGTCCGCCCTCGTCACCGCGATCACCGATCCCCTGGGCAACATCGCGAGGTGGGAGCACGACGCTCGCGGGCAGATCACGGCGCACATCGACCCCCTGGGCCGCATAACCCGGTACGCCCATGACGGTCGCGGGAACCTGGTCACGATCACCCGCGGGGACGGCAGCCGGGCGACCGCCGACTACGACGAACAGTGCCAGCCCTTGCAGCTGACTGGCCCCGACGGTGCTGTGTGGCGCCAGGAGTTCGACGTGCGCGGCAATCGGACCCGGCTGACTGCGCCAGACGGAGCTGTTATGCGGTTCGGCTATGACGACCAGGGGCACCTGGCCGACGTGACCAGCCCTGACGGCGCGGTGACCGTCGTGCGCTGCGACGCGGCGGGCCTGCCAGTCGAGCTGATCGGGCCAGACGGAGCTCAGGCACGGTATGACCGGGACGGGTTCGGCCGGGTCATGCGGGCTACTGCCCCGGACGGCGGAGTCACGAGCCTGGACTGGACACCCGAAGGCCGACCGATATCGCGGACGCTGCAGGACGGGGCGGCAGAGAGCTGGAGCTGGGACGGGGAAGGGAATCTCGTCCGACACGTAAGCCCGGCGGGCGCGATGACCCGTTACAAGTACGGGCCCTTCGACAAGCTCGCGACAATAAGTGGTCCCAACGGAACGCGCGGTGAGTTCCGCTACGACCATCAGCTGCGCCTGACCCAGGTGGTGCATGGCGGGCTGACGTGGCGCTACGACTATGATCCCGCCGGCAGGCTGATCGCGGAAACCGACTACAACGGCGCCACAACGTCCTACGAGTATGACGCCGCCGGACAGCTCACTCGTCGGGTGAACGCATCCGGCCAGGACGTTGCCTACCGGTGCGACGCGCTCGGCAATCTTGCTGAGCAGATCGCCAACGGTGCAGTGACGACGTTCGGCTATGACCCAGCGGGCCGCCTGACGTATGCACGAAATGCCGACGCCGAGGTCCGGGTCGTTCGCGACGCTCTGGGCCGGGTGACGTCAGAGACCTGCAATGGCCGCACCGTTACCACTCAGTACGACACGGCCGGGCGGCTCATCCGCCGTGTTGCCCCGTCCGGGTCAGCGGCTAGTTGGGAGTATGACTCGGCAGGACTTCCTGTCGTGATGACCGTCGGCGGACACCGGTTGCGCTTCGGCTACGACGCGGCCGGCCAGGAGATCCGCCGCGAGCTGCCTGGCGGCGTGACCCTCACTCAGGGCTGGGATCTGCGTGGGCGCCTTGTCAGCCAGAGTCTCGCCGGTGTGGCGCCGGCCGGATCGATGTCGGCCGGATCGATGTCGGTCGGATCGATGTCGGCCGGTCAGGGGCAGCCGGGCATACCCGGGGCGGGATTGCCGGAAGGCCCGGCGGGCGGGGGACAGCTCTTGCAGCGCCGCGTCTATAGCTATCGCGCCGACGGCTTCGTCACGGGCATCGACGACCTGCTCGCGGGAAGCCGCGCCATCGGCCTTGATCAGGTCGGCCGAGTCACCGCCGTAACCGGGCAGAACTGGGCCGAGCGGTATGCGTACGATTCGGCGGGAAACCTTGCCCAAGCCAGCTGGCCCGCGCCGCCGCCATCGGCTCCGGCTGCTGCCTGGCCTGACAGCGGCACCCAGGGTCCCCGCGCGATCACCGGAACGCTGACCAGCCGGGCGGGGAACATCCGCTACCGCCACGACCGGGCCGGCCGGGTCACCACCCGCCAGCGGGTACGGATCTCTCGTCCCCCGGAAACCTGGCGCTATCAGTGGGACGCTGACGACCGGCTGACCGCCGTCACCACCCCCGACGGCGTTACCTGGCGCTACCACTACGACCCGCTCGGCCGCCGCATTGCCAAGCAGCGCCTCGCTCCCGACGGGCAGGTCCTGCAGGAAACGACCTTCTCCTGGGATGGCGTCCTCATCGCCGAACAGGCCGAGACGGCCGACAGCCAGGAGGAGGTCACCACTTGGACTTACCAGCCTGGCACCTTCACCCCGCTCACCCAGGCCGAGCGCATCTCCGGGCGTGACGTCCCCCAGCAGGAGATCGACCAACGGTTCTACGCGATCATCACCGACCTGGCGAGCACCCCGTCCGAGCTCACCGCAGCCGACGGAACCCTGGCCGGATACCGGAGGCACACCCTCTGGGGCGCTACTCACTGGAATCCCGGCGGTGCCCAAACCCCGCTCTGCTTCCCCGGCCAGTACGCCGACCCCGAGACCGGCCTGCACTACAACCTGAATCGCTACTACGATCCAGGCCTTGGTTCCTTCCTAAGTCCAGACCCGCTGGGCCTGGCTTGGTCTGCGAACAACACTGCATACGTCGTCAACCCGCTAACCGAGTTCGACCCTCTCGGCCTGTTCTCCTGCCCGGTGAGCGTGCAGAACGAGCTAGCGCAGATGCGCCAGGAGATGAACATGAGCAGCGTTCAGGAGGAAGATGCGGAGTACGCGAGGCTCAAGGCACTGGGCAGCAGCACATCAGGGGTGAAGAATACTCTCGGCAAGATGGAGTTCGACGGCGGACGGGACCCGGTCTACGGCAATAACGGACAGGTCCCGGACCGGACGCTGGCATACCCCGGCAAGGGTTACCACATTATGCCTCAGTCCTTCCAAGACCAAGCGGAAGGCGACATGGTTTACGAGGCCATGAAGCGGGGCTACCTCGGAGGTAATGCGGCGATCTACACCGACCGGTATACGTGTACGTTTTGCCGTAACTCCATGAAGGGCTATGTCCGTCTCCTCGGCCTCGACACGATAACGGTCTATGGCCCCGCGGGCCGGGTCGGCATATGGGGTCCCGACGGTAGAATTGCTTGAGTGGTCACTGGCCCGTCCGAGGGAAATGAGGGGAAAGCCGATGGAGTACCTGGTAGAGACCCAATTTCCAGAGTACGCGCAGGCAGTTGTTACGGAGAAGGAACTTCCTGGAATATACGAGCAACTCAAAGACTCGGCCACAGTCACCTGGAACGACGGCGGGGACGACGTCCTTATCATCGCACTAGAGGACGATTACTCAGTGATCTCGCTGTTGACGGACGACACCCCCTACTACTTGACCGTCTCCAATGACGAGGGAGAGGTACTGGTGGATATGGCGGGCAATGAATCGGCTGTGCCACGCAAGGCGCTGGCTCCACGGAAACTCGGGCTCACCGTCCTGCTGAGAGCCGACGACCTGCCCGGTCTCCGCACGGACTACACCTGGTGCGAGCAATAGCAAACCGCACGCTGCCCACGCAGCTGCGCCCGCCGCAAGACCGTCAACGACATAAATAACCACTCCTACCTGTGGCGAGTCGGCTGAGCTGGTGCCGTGCGTCACCCAGCTGTCGCTAAATGGATCAGGGTGGGGGCGCCGGTGGTGGCGAGGTAGCCGCGGCCGGAGGAGCGGGTGAAGTAGTGGTCGGGTTCCAGGGCCAATTAGTGCGCACTCGCGTGGCAGGCTGCCTGCATGGATATCAGGGACCTCCCGATCCCCGGCCACCAGTCGCTGGCCAAGATCAATGCACGTCACCGGACTCGCTGGCCGATCTGGCGTTCGACGTGGTCTCTGCGGCCGCGAACCCGGTCATGGGGATGATCAAGCATCCCCGGCCCGTCCGGCTGCGGCAGCCCACCCTGGGCGGGCAGTCGGCCGTGCCGGTGATGGACCCGGCCACGGCCCTGGCCGAGATCACGAAGGCTGCCAGAGCAAACCTTCGGGGCAGCACGGTCCGACGACGTCTGTTCTTCCGTTACACGCTCCGGTGGGAAAAGCCACGGTGACCGGCCCGTCAGGTCCAGGTGTGAGTCTTGCCGCGATGACGGGTTCTGCGCTCATCGGCCAGCCGGCTGTCACGGCCTGGGCGCGAGGACGGCACGCACCAGAGCGTCAAAGACAGAATAGTTGGGGATTTTGCTGACCGCCGCCGACGTCCACGGCAGCCGTTTACCCACCTTATTCACATTGACGGTGCCGCGCCGCGCTGTCACCTCCTTGATCTCGTTCCACGGCAGCATTTTATCGCCCGTGGCGATGCCTTTCTCGCTGACCGTTAATGGCCCGAACGAGACCGTCTGGCCCGCTTCAAAACGCTGGAATGCCAGGGGAAGCTGGACGCGGGCCACGCCCGCGTCCAGGAGGCGGCCGATCTGCTCGATGGTCACCGGCGTGGTGACTCCGGGTGTGACAACGAGCCGCGTGGCCCGGCTCGGCCGGTCGAGGCGCTCACCGAGCATCCCGCCGAATACCTTGCCCTGGCCGCTGGCGAGCTGGAGCCGGTAGGTGTAGTGCATTTGGTACGTCGAGTGGATGTTGTGCTGGGTGACTTCCTTCCGCAGTTCCGTAATCTCCTCCCAGCGGATGCTGGTCTCCCCCTCCTGGTTGGTCACCCTGATCCCCCACCCAAACACGAGGACGCCTATCTTCACGCCGTCGGCGAGAGCCTTTCGTGTCTTGGACCCCAGACCGAAGAAGACTTTGCCGAGCCCTTTCCATTGGGGTATCCACTCGAACTGGGCTTGCTCGCCGCCGGGGAGCCGGCTTGCCGCCATCCGGCCCTGCACATGAGTCTCACTATCAGTCATCGGCCGTTCCTGTTGCTAGCTGGAACAGGGTGGGGGCGCCGGTGGTGGCGAGGTAGCCGCGGCCGGGGGGGCGGGTGAAGTACTGGTCGGGTTCCAGGGCCATGCCGAGTTGCTTGGCGTCGGCGCGCTTGGCCGGAGTCAGCAGGAGGCGGGTGCCGCTCATCAGGATCTCGTTGGTGACCCTGGCCAGGGACCGCCGCTGGCCGGACAGGATCGGGGTGGCGTCGGCGGCCAGGATGAGGGCGTGGTGACCGAACTGGGCCGGGCGGGCGATCTCCTCGAGCAGCGTTGGGCCGTCGTTGAAGCCCTGCTTGGACGGCTGCACCGTGATCCGGTCCGCGTCGTCGAGGAGGACGGCGTAGCGGCGCTCGCCGAACGGCGCGGCGGCCTCGCGCAGAGCGGCGTCCTCGACGGTGGCGGCGGTGACGACGTGGATGGCTTCGTCACCGGCCAGCATGCGTCCCAGCGGGGACTGCGGCGGGGCGACGGCGACCACGTCGATGCCGTTCCAGGCCAGCAGCTTGGCCAGGGTGGCGATCGCGGTGGTGCGGCCGGAGCCGGGCGGGCCGGAGATGAACATCAGATGCGGGCCCGCGTCGAACAGGTCGACGCCGATGGTGGCCGTGTCCGGGCCGCC
>Ga0335074_10003147_pt1 | contig 22460 bp, 19 predicted proteins | sample Lox_Sample_23_FD_206715 | JGI IMG/M metagenome (GOLD analysis project Ga0335074, IMG submission 206715) | Soil microbial communities from Loxahatchee National Wildlife Refuge, Florida, United States - Lox_Sample_2.3 | ecosystem: Environmental > Terrestrial > Soil > Wetlands | place: USA...
CTCGGCCACCGGGTGCTGGGCCCGCCCGGGTCGGGCCCTGACGGCCAAGGAGCCATTCATGGGCGTATCGGGAAGCGCGCCTGGCGGGCAGGCCAAGGCGCGGCGCTTAGTGGCACGCACCGGAGTTGCGAGCGTGCTTCTGCTGGCCGCCGCAAGCCTGGCAGCCAGCGGTTGCGCAAGCAGCACGGGAAGTGCGGGTGTGTCGAACTGCACCGCTAAGCACGGGGCTGCGGGCGCGGCAAAAAGTGCGCCGGGTGGCTCTGCTGGTCAGGGAGTCGCGTCGGCCTGGACACTGCCGGGCGCCGACATGCAGAACACGCGGGATGTCGCCAGCGCGATCACCGCCTCGGACGTCGCGCACCTGGGTGTGGCCTGGTGCGTGCCGATCGAGTCGACTGGCCTGGCAAAATCCGCCGGAATCACCGATGGCTACTCGACCACTCCAGTCGTGGTGAATGGCGTGATGTACACCCAGGACATCGAGTCGAACGTGATGGCGATCAAGCTCGCCACCGGCAAAGTCCTCTGGACGCACAACTACAGCTCGGACAACGGCGGGCCGGACGGCGTCAACGTGGCCAATGGCGTTGTCTACGCGGCGACCAATCACGCCGCAGTCGCGCTGTCGGCTTCCACCGGCAAGCAGCTGTGGAGCCGGACGCTGATCGGCAACAACCACGAAGGCATCGACATGGCCCCGGGCTACCGCGACGGCACGGTGTTCGTCTCGACCGTGCCGGTCAACCCGACCGTGGGCGAATATCTCGGCGGCGGCAAGGGGATCTTGTGGGCGCTGAACGCGCAGACGGGCGCGCCGGAATGGTCCTTTGACGAGGTAGGCAACCTGTGGGGCAACCCCGCCGTTAACTCCGGCGGCGGCCTGTGGGAACCACCGTCCTTCGACGCCCAGGGAAACATCTACATCGGCATCGCGAACCCTGGCCCGATCGGCGAGGAAGGGTGGCCCAAGGGCTACCCGCTGGAGAGCAGCCGCCCCGGCCCCGACCTGTACACCGACTCGGTCGTCAAGCTCAGCCCGGCCGGCAAGCTGCTCTGGTACTACCAGCTCACCCCGCACGACCTGTACGACTGGGACCTGCAGAACTCGCCAGTGCTCACCACCGCTAATGGCCAGCCGGTAGTCATCGACGGGGGCAAGGCAGGGATCCTGATCGAGTTGAACGCGCAGACCGGCAAACTGCTGTGGAAGCTCCCCGTCGGCGTCCACACCGGGCACGACAACGACGGGCTGCTCACCGAGAACGCCACCCCGACCTCGCACAACCCGCTGCCAGCCAAGTACGTCCTGGAGCCCGGCGCGCTCGGCGGGATCGAGACCCCGCTGGCGTCCAACGGCTCCACGGTGTTCGCCGCCGTCAACAACATCCCGTTTTCCATGACCAACAACGGCCCAGCGGAAAGCGGCAAGGAATTTGCAGCCTCCATCGCCAAAGGCACCGGCGAGATGGTCGCGGTCAACCAGGACACCGGAAAGGTGATCTGGGATGACAAGCTTCCATCGTCTCCGTACGGCGCCGCCACGGTCACTAACAACGTCGTGTTCACCACGACCTACAGCGGATACCTGTACGCGTTCAACACCGCGACGGGCGCAATCCTGCTGAAGACCCCGCTGTCGTCCGGGTCGAATGCTCCCGTCGCCATCGAGGGCGACTACGTGCTCGCCGGGGCCGGCCTCCCGAGTCTCACGAACCACCACCAACTGATCATCGCCTACAAACTCGGAGCCACGGGCAAGCTGCCCGTGACCGTCGGCCGGTAACCGATCGCGAGGGCATCCTTATGGACAAGCTGAACGCCTGCCAAGGAGGCGGAGATGGGTGAGCCAGCCATTGAGGTGCGCGGGCTGCGCAAGAGTTTCGGCACGAAGGAGGCAGTGGCCGGGATCGATATGGATATCGCAGCCGGCTCCCTCGCCGGGCTCGTCGGGCCGAACGGTGCGGGCAAGACCACGTCGCTGTCGATGATGACCGGGCTGCTCAGGCCGGATGGCGGCCGGGTCCGCATAGCCGGGCTGGATGTGTGGGCAGACCCGGTTGCTGCCAAGGCAATCATCGGGGTCGTGCCGGCCGAGGTCCGGCTGTTCGAGCGGCTGAGCGGTGAGGAATTGCTTGAGTACGCCGCGCGGTTGCGCGGACTGCCGGCCGGCGAGGCGCGATCCCGGGTGGCGCAACTGCTGGACGTGCTTGACCTGGCCGCTGATGCCAAGCGGCTGGTCGCAGACTATTCCACCGGCATGCGCAAGAAGGCAGCGCTCGGCTGCGCACTCATCCACAACCCGCGAGTGCTGTTCCTTGACGAACCGCTTGAGGGCGTGGATCCGATCTCCGCCGACGTGATCCGGCGTCTGCTAGCGCGCCTGGCCGGCTCGGGTTCGACCGTGTTGTTCTCCAGTCACGTCATGGAGCTGGTCGAGCAGCTTTGCGATCACGTGTCCATCATCAACAAGGGCACGATCGTGGCGACCGGCACGACGGAGCAGGTGCGCGGCGGCAAGACCCTGCAGCAGGCGTTCGTCGACCTGGTTGGCCCGCGGACGACTGACGAGGAGGGATTGTCATGGCTCGGCTCCTCGTCCAGCTGAAGCTGCGGCTGCTGACGAACGCGCTGCGCTCATCCACCACAGCCCGGACCACGTTCATCATCAGCACGTTCTTTGCCTTCGTCTTCGCGGTCGGCGGCTTCTACGTCCTGGCACTCTTCCGCGGCCTCAGCGCGTCGGTGGATCTGACCACGGTCATCTTCGCTGTGATCGCTGTCGGCTGGCTGATCCTGCCGGTCATGTCCTTCGGCCTCGACGGCACTCTTGATCCGGCCACGCTGGCCCTCTATCCGCTGCGAACCCGGCCGCTCGCCGTCGGGCTGCTCGCCGCGTCGGCGACTGGCGCCTGGCCGCTCGCGAACCTGGTCGGCCTGCTCGGGGTGACCGTGGGGCTGGCCAGCGGCGGGCTAGGCGTGCTCGTCGCAGTGGTCGCCGTGGTGCTGGAGGTGCTGTTCTGCATCACGCTGGCCCGGCTGGTGACCACCAGCATGGCCAGCATGCTGCGCTCACGGCGGGGCAAGGACCTCGCCGCGTTCCTGGTCATCCCGATCTTCGCAGTGTACGAGTTCGCCATCCAGGTAATACCCAGGGTGGCAGCCAAGGGCGGGATCACGGCGGCGAGCTTCCACGGCGTCGATTCCTGGCTGCGCTGGCTCCCGCCCGGCCTGGCGGCGCACGCGATCCAGGACGCCTCGACCGGGCGACCCGGCACCGCCCTGATGCGCCTGGCGCTGCTGGCCGCCGTCATTGTGGTGCTCGGCTGGCTGTGGATACGCTCGCTGAACCGCGCCCTGGTGACGGCCGACAGCTCCACTCAGTCCTCGCAGGTCCGAGCCGCTGCGCTACCACTAGCCCGGTACGGCCTTCGCGGGGCTGTCGCTGCCAGGTTCTGGATCTACCAGCGCCGCGAACCGACCTCGCTTGTCTACTGGGCCATGACCGCGGTCATCATGGTTGTCGTTTCCATAAGCTCCATCGTCGGACGCCCAGTGCATCCTGACATTGTTATTGCCAGCGCCGTCTTCGGCGCCGCGTTTGTCGGGTTCTTCCACGCGAACTCGGTCGGCCTGACCGGCCCGCCGTTCGTCATCGAGGCTCTCGCGCTGACCAGCCGTCGCTCGTTGCAGGCCTACTTCGCCGGTCAGAACTTCGCGCTCAGCGTGATCGCGGTACCGCTGCTTACCGCGATCTGCTTCGGCCTCGCAGCAGCCGTCCGGCATCCGATGGAGGGAGTAACAGCCACCGCGGTAGCCCTGGCCGGCCTCGGCGCGGCCCTTGGCCTGAGCAACATCTTCACCGTCAGCCTTCCCTACCCCCTGGCCAGGCGAACCGGCAGTCCCATGCCCCAGGCTGCCTCGGGATACACCTCCTACGGGGCCGGCGGCGTCTTCGGCAACCTGATCGGCGTTGGGGTGCTGGTCACGCCAGTCATCATCGCTGGCGTACTGACCGCTGCGGATCAGCCCGCGATCCGGATACCTGTCCTCCTCGTCTGCTCAGTTGCCTATGGCGTCCTGCTGGCCTGGGCGGGCGTCCAGTTCGCGGCTCGCGAGGCGGTGGACAAGCTGCCGGAACTATGCCAGATCGCGGTCCGCAGCACGCCCTAGCCGGATCAGGTCCTGACGTCAAGTCCGTAGCGCTCAGCCAGGGAGGTCACCGTCAGCGCCTGACCGGTCAGGCTCAGCAATTCGGAGTCAGGGTCCGGACTGAGACGTGCGCCAGCCGCGCAGCCTCGCCCACGGTGTACACCACTACGACGAGGCCGGCCTCCTGACACCGAGCGGGTGCAGTCCAGCTGCTACGACGAGATCGCGCCCGGCTTCTCGCGCTACGTGTACGACGCGATCACGGCCAATGCCGAGCGCGCTCGCTGAGCTTGACCATGAGCACGTAAAGAGTGTGCCGCCGGAGATACGGAAGCCTTCGCGATCATGGCTTCCCGTCTCAGAGCACGCCCTTGGTGCTCGGCACCGAGCCGCCCGAACGCGGATCCGGCGCCGCTGCGGCCCGCAGCGCCCGCGCAAATGCCTTGAACTGGGCCTCCACGATGTGATGCGGATTGCGCCCGCGCAGCACATCAATGTGGATGCAAATGGCGGCCGAGTGCGCCAGCGACTCGAAGAAGTGCCGGGTCAGCGTCGTGTCGTAGGTGCCGATCAGCGGCGACATGCCCTCCGGCTCGGTGTGCACGACGTACGGCCGGCCAGACAGGTCGACGGCTGCCCGCACCAGCGTCTCGTCGAGCGGCACTAGCGCGTCACCGAACCGGCAGATGCCCAGCTTCTCGCCGAGCGCCTCGCGCAGTGCCTGGCCGAGCGCGATCGCCGTGTCTTCCACGGTGTGATGGGTATCGACCTCAAGGTCGCCGCGCGCCTGCACCGTCAGGTCCAGCAGCCCGTGCCGGCCGAGCTGGGCCAGCATGTGGTCGAAGAACGGCACGCCAGTCTCGGCCCGGCCTACTCCGGCCCCGTCGAGGGTGAGCTCGACCAGCACCTGAGTCTCACCGGTGACCCGGCCGATGCGCGCCGACCTGGTCACGACAGCACCGCAGCCGGGTCGCCTGCTACGACTCTGGAAAGCTCGTTGACGAACGCGGCGTTTTCGGCAGCGGTCCCGATGCTGACACGCAGCCAACCCGGCGGGCCGGTTTCCCTGACCAGTACGCCGCGGTCGAGGAGAGCTGACCAGATCGCGTGGCTGTCGGCGAACCTACCGAACAGCACGAAGTTGGCGTCAGAGTCTCCGGCAGTCAGTCCAATTCCGCGCAGGCTCTGCACGAGCGCGTCACGCTCAGCCCGGATCGCGGCAACCGAAGACAGTAGCTCAGCTGAATGCTGAAGGGCGGCCAGCGCCACCGCCTGGGTGAGCGCTGACAGGTGGTAGGGCAGCCGGACCAGCAGCAGCGCCTTAACGACGTCGGGGTCTGCGGCAAGGTAGCCGACGCGTGCGCCCGCCAGCGCGAATGCCTTCGACATCGTCCGCACCACGACCAGGCGCGGATAGCGGGGCAGCAGCGCTAGGGCCGTTCCCGCCTGGTCCCTGGAGAATTCTGCGTAAGCCTCATCGATGATCACCATGCCGGGAGCAGCCTCACAGGCCGCCTCGATGACCGGCAGCGGGGTCGCCGATCCGGTCGGGTTGTTCGGCGAGGTCAGGAAGACCAGGTCCGGCTGGTGGCGGCGCACTGCCGCGGCGACCTCGGCGGGCTCCAGGCTGAAATCGCTGCTCCGCTCAGAGGCGATCCACCGGGTCGAGGTCGTCTGGCTGATCAGGGGGTGCATAGAGTACGACGGCTCGAAGCCCATCGCGCTGCGGCCAGGTCCGCCGAATGCCTGCAGGAGCTGCTGAATGATCTCGTTCGACCCGTTGGCTGCCCAGGTGCGGTCACCGGTGAGCCCGTGCCCGAGGTAGGCGGCCAGTGCCTCACGTAGCGCGACGGCGTCCCGGTCCGGGTACCGGTTCAGCCCGCCCGCGACTTTGGTGACCGCGGCAGCGATGTCGGCGACGAGCGCGCCCGAGGGCGGGAACGGATTCTCGTTGGTGTTCAGCCGGACCGGAACGTCCAGCTGCGGCGCGCCGTACGGGTGGCGGTCAGCCAGGTCAGCCCGTACCGGCGGGGCGGTCACTGGTGATCCTTGCCGGCCGGAACCCTGACGCGTACCGCCTGCACGTGGGCGCCCAGATCTTCGGCACCGCCCAGCGCGTCGATATGCGGTGCCACTGCCGCCAGGGCTGACTGGTCGCACTCGACGACGTGCACGCAGCGCAGGAAGGACAGTACCGACAGACCACCGCAGTACCGCGCCGTCCCGCCGGTAGGCAGCACATGGTTGGACCCGGCCAGGTAGTCGCCGAGCGACACCGGCGCCCACGCACCGACGAAGATCGCGCCCGCGTTTCGTACCCGACGGGCCAGGATGGCCGCGTCCCTCGCCTGAATCTCCAGGTGCTCAGGCGCCCAGGCATCGCAGACGGCCAGCGCAGCGTCCGCATCGTCCACGATCACGCAGGCGGACTGGCCGGCTAGCGCAGCCTGGACCCGCTCTGCGTGCTTGGCCTGCGAGGCCGCCCTCGCCAACTCGACGTCAACCCGGTCGGCCAGTGCCGCGCTGGTGCTGATCAGGAGGCAAGCTGCGAGCGAGTCGTGTTCTGCCTGCGCGACCAGGTCGGCGGCGATGAAGCTTGCGTCCGCGCCGTCATCGGCGACGATCGCGATCTCGGTTGGCCCGGCCTCAGCGTCGATGGCCACCCGTTCGCGCAGCAGTCGCTTGGCCGCGGCGACGTAAACGTTGCCAGGACCGGTGATGACGTCGACCGGCGCGCAGTCGGACGTCCCGTAGCCGAGCATCGCGATCGCCTGCGCGCCGCCGGCCGCGTGGACTTCGGTGATCCCGAGCAGCGCGCATGCCGCGAGGATGGCCGGGTGCGGCAAGCCGCCATACCCGGCCTGCGGCGGTGACGCCACCGCGATCTCGCTCACCCCGGCGACCTGGGCGGGGATGACGTTCATTAGCACCGAAGAGGGGTAAGCCACCAGGCCGCCGGGCACGTACACGCCGGCCCGGCGGACCGGCAGGTAGCGCTCGGTGACGGTCGAGCCGCTGGCAACGGCCGTCCAGGTCTCGGCCGGGCGTTGAGCCTGATGCACGAGCCGGGCGCGCCTGGCTGCCTCAGTGAGCGCCGCACGAACGGCCGGGTCGAGATCCGCGAGCGCGGCGGCCAGTGCCTCCTGCGGCACGACGGTGCTCTCCAGGTCGACACTGTCGAACCGAACCGAGTACTCCCGGACGGCTGCCGCGCCGCGCTTGCGTACGTCGTCGCACACTGGTCGCACCTGGTCGATCGCTGCGCCGACGTCGAGTGTGGCGCGCGGCAGCAGCGCGGCGAGGTCTGCAGCAGGCATCCGGGTCGGCGCCTGGCCGCGCAGGTCAACCCGCCCGAGCACCGAGTTACTTGACACTGTGTTACCCGACACGGGGCTTACTCGACAATCTTGCTGATCGGGATCTCCAGGATGTCGCGACCGCCAGCCGCTTTCAGCGCCGGGATCAGCCGGTTCACGCCGCGCTTGGGCACGACCGCCTCGACGGCGTGCATGTCGCCGCGGGCCAGCGAGGTGACCGTGGGCGAGGACATGGCAGGCAGGATGGCCGAGACCGCATCAAGGTCGGACGCGCTGACGTTGAGCTTGAGCAGGACGCTCCCGCGTGCGCTGATGGCACCGCGCAGCAGCAGTGCGACGTCCTCCATCGCCTCCCGCTTGGCCGGATCGGCATACGCGGCCGGATTCGCGATCAACTCGGTGTAGCTGGTCAGCAGCGTGTCCAGGATGCGCAGGCCATTGCGGGCCAGCGACGCCCCGGTCTCGGTCAGGTCGACGATCGCGTCGACGATGTCGGGCACCTTGGCCTCGGTGGCTCCGTAGGACGGGATAACCACGGCCTTGACCCCGCGTGCTTCCAGGTACCTACGGGTCAGTGCGGGGAACTCGGTCGAGATGCGGACACCTTCGGGCAGGTCGGCAGCCGACTGCCAGGACACCCAGGCAGGCACCGCGAGCACGACCCGAACTGGCTCGGAGGTGGCCTTGGAGTACTGGAGTTCACCTAGCGATGCGACGTCGGCGCCGGTCTCGGCAATCCAGTCCCGGCCGGTGATGCCGAAGTCGAACAGCCCCTCCTCCACGTAGGACGGAATCTCCTGCGGACGGAGGAAACGGACCCGGTCAATTCGCGGGTCGTCGATGCTCGCATGGTAGTCACGGTCCGACGACCTGCGCACCGTCAGGTCAGCAGCATCGAACAGATCGAGGGTGGCGCGCTCAAGCGAGCCCTTCGGCATTACCAGCGATAGCAACTATGACAGCCCTTCAAGCGCGGATCCCCGTGCCCTGTTTCCTGCGCAAGACTACCGTGGGGCCGGTGACGAGCAGATCAGCCGGGCGGCAGCCTGCGTTCACGCTGCCGCCTGCCGATCTCGGCCTGCGGATGGAATTGAACCTGGCTGAGCACGCCTGCCACCTGCACCGCCGGACGCCGGGCATGACCGTGCGCCAGCCGCCGGACCTGCTGATCGCCGACAGCGGGCTGGATGACGACACCTTCAACTTCGTCGGCGCCGCACGGTTCACCGCAGCTACTGCGCCTGCCCGGCTCGCGCAGTCGGTCGCGGAGGTTTCGGCGACCAGGCGGCAGTTCGCCTGGCGGGTCGGCCCGGCCTCGACCCCCGGCAACCTGGCAGCGCTGCTGACCGCGGCCGGGCTGCCGCCGGCCAACGCTGAGCCGGCTATGTGGCGCTCCCTGCCTGACCTGCCCCCGGCTTCGGCAAGCCCGGTGTCGGCAAACAGCACCGTGTCATCTAGGGCAGCGTCAGATAGCGCAGGGGCGGACCACGCCGGGGCCGTTCCGGGGCTGGATATCCGCCTGGTCGCCCGGCCGAGCGAGTTGCGCGACTGGTCCTGGGTACTCGCCGCGAACTGGGACCCGCCCGCGCCGACCGTGGTCGAGTTCTTCGCGCGGACCGCCGAGTACGCCCTGTCGCCAGCCAGCCGGGCCCGTTACCTGGTTGGCTACTACGAGGGCCGCCCGGTGTGCACGGCGGAAGTATTCAGCCACGAAGGCGTCGCTGGTCTGTACAACATCTCGACTCTGGCGAGTCACCAGCGGCGCGGCTTCGGCACCGCCATCACGCTGGCCTGCCTGCTGACGGCCGGCGAGATGGGCGCGGACATCGCCGTGCTGGCGGCGTCGGATCAAGGCGAGCCCGTCTACCGCCGGCTCGGCTTCCAGCCGTTCGCAATGGTGACCGAGCACGTGCTCTAGCGAGTCCGGGCGCCTGCCCCCGGCCACGTTTCATGGGTTCGTCGACCACAGATCTGGATATAACGCGCGTCGGGACGTATTAGACGCATGAAACGTGGCGGCAGCCGCATGAAACGTGGTCGCGGTCGCATGAAGGGTCGCAGCGGCCCCATGAAACGTGGCGGCGCAATGCGAGCAAACGCCTCGTCGCGGAGTTCGACAACGGGCGGCTGCACAGCTGACCCGATTCGCCCTAGGCTGCTCAGATGGCCGACGCTGACGTGCTGGTAGTTGGAGCCGGGCTGGCCGGGCTGGCCGCTGCCCGTGACCTGGTCGCTGCGGGGCGCTCGGTGCTAGTGCTTGAGGCGAGGGACCGGGTAGGCGGCCGGGTAGTGTCGCAGGACATCGGCGACGGGAAGATCGTCGAGATGGGCGGCGAGTACGCGGGGCCGGGCCAGGACAGGGTCTACGCGCTGGCCGCGGACCTCGGGGTGGCGACCTTCCCGACCTACGACACCGGGCGTAAGGTTCTGCACTTCAACGGCAAGCGCGCGACCTATACCGGCGGGATTCCGCGGATCAGCCCGTTCGTGCTGGCCGATATCGGCCGGGCACAGGCCCGGCTGGAGGCGCTGGCCAGGAAGGTGCCGACCGAGGCGCCATGGACTGCCGCCGGCGCGGAGCGATTGGACGGGCAGACGTTCCAGAGCTGGATTCGCCGGAACGGTGTGAGCAAGAGCTCCCGGATCCTGCTGGCACTCGGCGTGGAGGCTGTGTTCGCGGCCGAGCCGGGCGATATCTCGCTGTTGCACATGCTGTTCTACGTGCATTCGGCTGGGTCGTTCCAGCGGCTTATCGATACGACCGGCGGCGCGCAGCAGGACCGGTTCACCGGTGGCTCGGCACTGCTTGCCGAGGGGCTGGCTGCGCGTCTCGGGGACGTCGTCCGGCTGTCAGCTCCGGTGAGCAGGCTCGAGGTGCGCGGTGACGCGGTGACAGCGACGACGACGGCCGGCCAGTTCGAGTCCCGCCGGGTCATCGTTACAGCGCCGCCGCACCTGGCGGGCCGGATCGAGTACTCGCCAGCACTGCCGGCCTGGCGCGAGCAGTTGACCCAGCGCACCCCGATGGGCTCAGTGATCAAGTGCCAGGTGATCTACGACGAGCCGTTCTGGCGTCAGGACGGGTTGTCCGGGCAGGCGACTGGGGACGGCACGGGAACGCGGGTGGTTTTCGACAACTCTCCGCCGGACGGGACTCCGGGCATCCTGCTCGCGTTCGTGGAGGGCGACGAAGCGCGCCGGCTCGGCCGGGAACCCGTCGCGGTAAGGCGCCAGGCTGTGGTGGACGCGCTGGTCCGGTACTTCGGCCCGCGAGCCGCCAAGCCGGAGGGCTACCTCGAGCTCGACTGGCAGCAGGAGAGGTGGAGCGGCGGGTGTTACGGCACGCTGTTCGGCCCCAACGTGTGGACTCGGTACGGGCATGCGCTGCGCGAGCCGGTCGGCCTGATCCACTGGGCTGGCACGGAGACCTCCCCGGTGTGGACCGGTTACATGGACGGGGCGATCCGGTCCGGAGAGCGCGCCGCCGCTGGGGTACTTACCGCCCTGTAGCTAGCCCGCGCGGGGCTCGGCTAGCCCGCCGGGTCCGGCCTGCCGACCGGGTCGAGCCGACCCGCCGGTTCGGGCGCCGCAGTAGCCGCACTCGGGACCGGAGCCGGGCGGCGCAGCAGGGCTGCCGCAAGCGCCGCGGCCACGCCCGCTCCCGCGGTCGCGTACCAGCCGTGCCTGAAGGCAGTCAGCTCGGCCGCCGCGGCGTGCGGGCTGCCGATGACGGCGACCAGCATGGCAACGCCCACGGCGAAGCCGACCTGCCGCAGCATGTTCACCACGCCCGAGCCGGTGGCGAACGAGGGCGGCGGCAACGACGAGGCTGCAGTCGACATCAAGGACGGCAGGGTCAGCCCGACGCCAATCCCGGTGAGGAGCATGCCGGGCAGAACCAGAAGATAGTCAGGGCGGAGCTGAACGGCCACTGACCACCAGGCGATGCCCGCCGCGAACAGCGTCGCACCTGCCCCGATCACAACGCCAGGCCCGTACCTGGCCAGCAGCCGTCCGGTGACGCCGAACGAGAACAGCGGCACCATCAAGGGCCCTGGTGCGATGCCGAGACCTGTCTGAAGGGCTGACCATCCCCAGCCGTCCTGCATCCACAGCACGATGGACAGCAGCATCGCGCCGAACGAGATGGAGAACAGCAGCATCGCCAGCGAGGCGCCAGAGAAAGCGCGGACCCGGAACAACTCCGGCTCGATCAGCGGGTTGTGATGCCGCGCGCAGCGAAGCGCGAACAGCCCGAGCACGATCACCGACGCGGCCAGCACTCCGACGGTGGCTGCCGAGTCCCAGCCCCAGGCGCCGCCGCGAACTAGTCCCAGAGTCAGTGCACCGACGCCGGCCGTGACCAGAAGGGCGGACAGCTCGTCGGGGCGGGGGCCCGGGTGCCCTGGCACATCCGGGAGCTTGCGCCAGCCGATGACGAGCGCCGCCACGCCGACCGGCACATTGACCAGGAACACCCAGCGCCAGCTCGCGGCGACCAGCAGGCCGCCGATGACCGGCCCGAGCGCCGCGGCCATGCCGCCGGTGGCAGTCCAGGCGCGAACTGCGGCACCGCGGCGCTCGGACGAATAGCTGGCCAGTACCAGACCGAGTGAGGTCGGTGTCAGCAGAGCCGCGCCCGCGGCCTGGACCAGCCGGAAGGCGATCAGCATTGGCACGTTGGCGGCTGCGCCGCAGGCCGCCGACGCGGCGGTGAACACGGCGACGCCGAGCAGGAAGCCCGCTTTGCGGTTGCGCTGGTCGGCCAGGCGGCCAGCCAGCACCAGCAGCGCCGCGTAGATGATCGCGTAGCCGTTCAGTACCCAGGACAGCGTGCCGAGGCTCGGCTCATGCAGGTCGACCGCGATCTGCGGCAGCGCCACGTTCACGATGAACATGTCCAGGCTGGCCATGACCACGCCAGCGCACACGATGACAAGGGTCCGAGCAGGCTGGCTTAGTGATGGCATAGCCAGACTGTACGTTGCTGGCTTAGACTTGCACAAGTCAGCTACAGTCAGTCTCATGGATTCGTCATCGCCAGCGGCGCATACAGTCCGGCTGTCCGGACCGCTGGCGCCGCGCGCCCGGTGGCAGGCGACCGGGTGCTCGATGGCGCGCGCCCTGGACGTGGTCAGGAGCAAGTCGGCGCTGCTGATCTTGCGTGAAGCCTTCTACGGAACGACGAGATTCGACGACTTCGCGCAGCGCACCGGCATCAGCGAGCCGGTGACGGCGGCCAGGCTCGCCGAACTCGTCGAGGATGGCTTGCTGGCAAAGCAGCCGTACCGCGAGCCGGGCCAGCGCACGCGGCTGGCGTATCTGCTGACCGACAAGGGCGCTGAGCTCTTCCCGGTGCTTGTGGCGCTGATGGAATGGGGCGACCGGTGGCTGGCGCCGGACGGGGCTCCGGTGGTACTGACACACCGGGACTGCGGTGAACCGGTGCACATTGAGCTGCGATGCGCGGCCGGCCACGAGGCCAGCGTGGAGGAGCTGGATCTCACAGTCGGACCGGGGCGGCAGGCATCTAGCGCGTAGCTCCTGATGGTTTGCGGTGATCTGTCGCGCCGTCGCCGGCGAGTAAGCCCGGCGTCCCGGGTACATCCGGCGTCATGGGCGTGCACCAGCCAGCCGGCACCGGCCCGGTGGCCAAAGCCAGCGGCTTCATCAAATCCGTCGACCGGGCACAGCGCGACCGGCCATGGATAGCTGTCCCGGTCGCAACCTTGAAGAAATTCAGCGATGATCGGGCCAGCAACCTCGCCGCCTTGGTCGCCTACTACGCATTCGCCTCGATTTTCCCGTTGTTGCTGGTGGGCGTGACGGTTCTCGGGATCATCGCGAGCAAGAACCCGACCGTAGGCAACCACCTGCTGCATGCGTTGCATAACTACCCGGTCATCGGCACCGAGCTGAGCGGCACTATGAAGCACGGGCTGGACGGCACTGGCCTCGCCTTGGTTCTCGGTGTCTTGTTCACCCTGTATGGCGCTCGCGGCATTGCCAGGGCCATTCCGAACGCGCTGAACAGCGTGTGGGAAGTACCGATTTTCCGGCGCCCCCGGTTCCCTAAAAGCCTGCTGCGCAGCCTGGGTCTGATCTGCGTGATCGGGCCGGGCCAGATCATCACGATCGCGCTGTCCACGGTGGCCGGCGGCGTCGGACACCTTGGCGGAGCGGGTGGCCAGATAGCAGCGATCCTGGTGTCGCTGATCCTGAACATCGGCCTGTACTGGCTCGGCTTCCGGATCGCGACCGCTGCCGAAGTCGCCACCCGCGATCTGCGACTGAGCGCGATCCTGGCAGCCATCGCATGGCAGATCCTGCAGCTCGTCGGCGGCATCTTCGTCAAGCACGCCAGCAACTCCGCGTACGGAACCTTCGGCATCGTGCTCGGCCTGCTCGCCTGGCTCTATTTGCAGGCACAGATCACGCTCTATGTGACCGAGCTGGACGTGGTCCGGGCCAGGAAACTGTGGCCGCGCGCGCTCGTGCCCCCAGCGCTGACCGAAGCTGACTTGCAGGCATACCAGCTCTCTGCCGAATCCGGTCTGCTAAGGCCCGACCTGGAAGTCGAGGTTCGCCCGGCAAAGGAGCCGGGCGGCGCGACCGCCATCTCGCAGTACGCGGCGCAGCATGATCCGGGAAGGTTATGCAGGTCAGAGGATGCTCAACTCGCCCGGATCAGGAGAATCAGCGGTGGCTCCGGTGTAGGTTGCCAAGTCATGGCCAGGACAGAGCCGGACACCAGGCGCACAGCGTTAGACGTGTTCGAGAGCGTAAGCAGACTCATGCTGCGACTGTCGCTGCAAGCATTCCCGGTGTTCCTGACCATCGGAGCTGCCCAGATCATCGCGCGTCATTTGTAACCAGACCGTGAACGCTGACGGCGACGAACCTGCGGCCGTGTACCAGGTCTGCCGCTTGAGTGCACGGGCTGCCTCGTTTCGCCCTGAGATCGATCTGCTGGGCAACACGATCCGGGTGCTCGCTGAGCAGGTAGGGGCAATCGACGCCAGCAGACTGGGTAACCTCGTGGGCCGAGTCAGCCCGGAACAGCAGTGGGGCATTGACGAAGCACTGATGACGGTCTTCGGCCTGCGCTAGTCCGCCCGCAGTAAGCTGCCACTGGCCATTAACCGCAGAGCCGGGAGGCGCCGCCGTGCCACTGTTCGCCAATCAGTCCAACCAGAGCGCAGCGACCTGGGAGCCGCAGGCCGCCGATAGCCGGCTTGCTCAGACGGCCGGCGCCAGCCCGGGCGGCGTGTTCACCTCCGACCTGTCGGTCTCCGAGTACGTCCTGCTGGGCGAGGCTGGATTCGAGCCGCTCGGCTTCGTCGTCGGCTCGTCGATCTACCACGTCGGCCTGCAGGTCGGTCGCTGGAACCAGAACCAGGAACTTCAGGTCCTCACTCAGGCCATGTACAACGCGCGCGAGCTAGCCATGGCCCGGATGCGGGCTGAAGCCGACCACCTGGGCGCCGACGGCATCGTCGGCGTGCAACTGCGGATGCAGATGTACGCCTGGGGCCAGGGCTGCCTGGAGTTCGTCGCAACCGGCACGGCGGTGCGCCACCTGGCCGGCACCGGCGCCCACCGGGCGCCCGACGGCCGGGCGTTCACCTCGGACCTGTCCGCGCAGGACTTCTTCCGGCTGCTCGCGGCTGGCGCGGTCCCGGTGGCGTTCGTGCTCGGCACGTGCGTGTACCACATCGCGCATCAGGGCGTGATGCAGTCCCTGCGGCAGACCGGGCAGAACCAGGAGATGGTCCAGTTCACCCAGGGCGTCTACGAGGCCCGCGAACTTGCGCTCGATCGGATGCAGGCCGAGGCGGCGCAGGCGCAGTCGTCCGGCATCGTCGGCGTGACAGTCGAGGTGAAGAACCACGTCTGGGGCGAGCACGCGACCGAGTTCCTGGCCACTGGCACCGCGGTCCGCCGCCTCAGCGACGAGCACCGGCTGCCCGAGACCTCGCCGAAGCCGACCTTCACCCTCGGCCTGGACGCCTGACGAGCGGTGTTTGATTAACTGCCTGCCTACCTGGGCGGGACTGGCTGCAGCTGAGGCGCGCTGACCGTACAGGTGACATGCGCTTCGGGCTCCACCACGGCACCCTCGGGCCGCAGCACGTCGTTGTCGACGAAGAACGCCGCAAGTGCCGCAGCGATCAGCAGCACCACTGCGCAACCGATCGCCGCCAGATCAAAGCCGTGATCGAAACGTGGTGGCTGGTGGTAACTCGCTGCACCAAGGCCGACGGCCACCGGGAGCGCGGCAACGGCCACCAGGCTAGCAGCTCGTGCCACCGCGTTGTTCACCCCGCTGGCCACCCCGGCATGCCGTACATCGGCGCTCGCCAGCACGGTCGCGGTCAGCGGCGCGACGGTGAGGCACAGACCGAGGCCGTACACGACCACAGCCGGCAGCACGTCTGCGACGTAGCTGGCGTGCACCCCGATCCGCGTCATCAGCAGCATGCCGGCGGCCAGGCCGGTGATGCCGATGGCCATCGGCCAGCGCGGGCCGAACCGTTGCGCCAGACTCCCCGACCGGGCCGACAGCGCCAGCATCAGCACCGTCACGGGCAGCAGCGCGGAGCCGGCCTCCAGCGGCGAGAACCCTGACACCACCTGCAACTGCAAGACGAGCAGGAAAAGCAAGCCACCGAACGCGCCGTAGACGAGGAACGTGACGACATTGATCACCGTGAACTGCCGGGATGCGAAAACGTCGAGTGGCAGCATCGGCGCCACTCGCTCCGGCGACCGGGTGCGGCGGCGCTCGATCACTACGAAGCCCGCCGCAGCGGCGACGCCGAGCAGAGCCGCTGCCACGATGCCTGCCCGGCTCGACCGCTCCGGTGCCTCGATGAGTGCATAAGTAATGCCAGCAAGTGCCAGCACCGCGAGCACTGCGCCCGCCACGTCGAATCCGCCCCGCACCGAGGAATCCCGGCTTTCCGGAACGTGCCGTGCCGTCACCGCGACCACTGCAGCGGCGAGCGGCAGGTTCAGCAGGAACACCCACCGCCAGCCAGCCGCCTGCACCAGCCAGCCGCCGAGTACCGGGCCGACCGCGGCGGCTACCCCGCCGAGTCCTGACCAGGCACCGACGGCGCGCGGCCGGTCATCGGCAGTGAAAGTCGCCTGGATGATTGCGAGCGACCCCGGCGTAAGAAGCGCGCCACCGATGCCCTGCAGCACCCTGGCGCCGATGAGTACGCCGATGTCGGGCGCTAGCCCGCACAGCGCCGAAGCCAGCGCGAACCAGACGACACCGGTCAGGAACACCTTGCGCCGCCCGATCCGGTCGCCCAGCGAGCCACCAAGCAGGATCAGGGCAGCGAGCGTCAGGATGTAGGCAGTGACTGTCCACTGCAGGCCTCCGAGCGAGGCGTTCAGATGCCGGCCGATCGTGGGCAGCGCTACGTTGACGACCGTCGAGTCCAGCAACACCATGCTGGAACCCAGCACCGTGGCCGCTAGTACCCAGCGGCCACGTGCGCTGCTGAGCCGCAACTGCGGGGTTTGCGCGGTGGTGTCGACCTGACTCACACCACGATCGTCTCACCACTCCCGCTCGTCGCGGCCGATTGTTTTAACCGGTTGCCTTCGGGCGGCGTCGCACTGGCGCTCCGGCCGGGTGCGGTTGGCGGTGGCTGCCCCGAAGCTGACCCCTGGCCCGAAGCCGGTCCCTGGCCTGCTTGCCCGGCACCGCCTTCCGTCGTTGTTCCGCCGCTCACCACCCGCTGCGATCCTGGCGGCATGGCCGGCGTGGTCGTTGCTGCCCTGCCTGCCGCCGCCTCGGGCACTCCTTCTTCGGCTCCCGCCATGGTCATCGCGGGTTGCGCCCTCGCTCCGGCGCCCACGCCCACCTCGCTGAACAGGAGGAAGGCGCCTGCGGCGAGTATCCCGCCGACCAGCGGAGCGACCAGGAACAGCCACAGCTGACTCAGCGCCAGCCCGCCGACCACGATCGCCGGACCGAAGCTACGGGCGGGGTTGACCGAAGCGCCGTCGAACGGGATCCCGACGATGTTGACCAAGGCCAGCGCAACGCCCATGGCGGCGCCAGCCGCTGGAGCAACTGCATTGATGCGGGTGGCGCCCAGTATCACGAGCACCAGGACAGCGGTCAGCACCACCTCGATCAGGAAGGCGCCGCCGCCTGAGGTGTGGAGCAGCGACAGGCTGTTGTAGCCCGTAGCGCCGAGGCCGATCCTCGACCTCGAGTAGAACGGCGAGTTGACCAGAACCCCCCAGAGCAGCATCGCGCCAAGCAGGCCGCCGATCATCTGGGCGATCCAGTACCCCACCATCTCGATGAGCGAGATCCGCCTGGCCAGCCAAGCGCCGAATGACACAGCCGGGTTGATGTGACAACCAGATATCGGACCGATCACCGCGAACAGGCCGGTCAGCACGAGGCCGAAGGCCACGCCGGTGATCAGGAGCCCGGCGGCGACGCTGCTGCCGAAGGCACGGAAGCCGAAGGTGACCGTAGCCATGCCCGCGCCGAAGAACACCAGCAGACCAGTGCCGATAAGCTCAGCGGCGAATCTGCGCGCCATCGACGCATCAAGCATGGCACCGCCGCCACCTCCCGGTGCTCCTATTTGCGGCCAAGCGGGCCGGCGCCCGGGTTGCGACTGTCCGGCGCCGGGCCCGGCCTCCGTTGCCGTCGGCTTGACCGACATGTCCCACCCCCCGATTAGCGTTTCCGGGACCTTTGCCAGTCTGGTATGCCCACTCACGAGAGGCGCAAAGCTGCTGAGCGTTAGAGGCCGGGCCAGGTGTGCACAGGGCGATTAGTGCCCATTCGCTCGATGTATCCCTGGGTCATCCGGCGCAGTGCCCCGCGCCGGTCGGCCTGGCCGCGCTCAAGTCGCTGCACCGTCTCAACCTGCCAGGTCGCGCCCGTCCGGCCAGTGAGACAGCGCTGCTCGATGATCCCGAGCATCCGGTCCGCATCAGCCGAGTCGACGCCCCACTGCCGCAGGCCCTCCCATGCCTGTGGCAGCAGCCGCCGCAGCGTGAGCTCGGTGACCGGTGCCTCGCCCATCCCTGGCCAGTAAACCCTGGCGTCGATCCCGTGCCGGGACGCCTCGACCAGGTTGTCGGCGGCAGCCGCGAACGACATCTGCGTCCATACCGGCCGCTCGGTCTCTGCCAGCGCCCGCACCAGGCCGTAGTAAAACGCTGCGTTGGCGACGACGTCGGCGACCGTCGGCCCGGCAGGCAGCACCCTGTTCTCCACCCGCAGGTGCGGCCGGCCATCGTGGACCGCGTAAACCGGCCGGTTCCACCGGTACACCGTCCCGTTATGCAGGGTCAGCTCGGCAAGCTGCGGCGCTTCCCCGCGATCCAGGGCGGCTTCCGGATCCTCGTCCTCGCGCAGCGGCAGCAGTGCGGGAAAATACCTGATGTTCTCCTCGAATAGGTCGAAGACCGAGGTAATCCACCGTTCGCCGAACCACACCCGCGGCCGGACACCCTGCTGCTGAAGCTCCTCCGGCCTGGTGTCGGTGACCTGTTCGAACAACGGGATCCTGGTCTCCCGCCAGAGCTCGCGGCCGAACAGGTACGGCGAGTTAGCCGCGAGCGCCACCTGGATGCCGGCCACCGCCTGGGCCGCGTTCCAGTAGCTTCCGAACGCCTCCGGGCTCACCTGCAAGTGGAACTGGACGCTCGTGCAGGCAGCCTCGGGCATGATCGTGTTGACATGCGTCAGGAGACGCTCCGGGCCGTCGATGCAGATCCGCATGTCCTCACCACGGGCAGCGATCATCTGCTCGTTCAGCAACCGGTACCGCGGGTTCGCAGACATCGCATCGTCGGTAACGTCGCCCTGGCGCAGCGTGGGCAGGATGCCGACCATGACCAGGCGGGTGCCGGTGCGCAGTGTCCGGGCGGCAGCACGCGCGAGCTTGCCGCTGACGTCTCGCTCGAGCGCGCTGAGCGCATCACCGGTCAACTGCTTGGGCGGCTCGTTGATTTCCAGATTGAACCGGCCAAGCTCGGTGGCAAAGCTGGGATCGGCGATGGCTGCCAGGGCTGCGGTATTGGTCATGGCCGGCGTGCCGTCGGCGTCGACCAGGTTCAGTTCGATCTCCAGGCCGACCTGCCTTGGCTCGGTTTCGAACCTGGACTCGCGCAGCATCCGGGCAAAAACGTCAAGGCATTGACGAACCTTCTCCCGGTACTCTCGACGATCTTCCTGACTAACAGTGATGGACGGGACATCCCGGCCCATAAATGACCCCTCCAACTGCTACCTGGGCGGGGGACTCGGTTACACATTCGCACGTAACAAGGCGCCTGACCAGGTGTGTCCCGTCTCGTCGTGAAGAGTGTTGTCCGCAGCGGCTCGCCCGGAACCGGCTCATCTGAGCGAGCGGCTAACCCCAGGCGGCCGCCGCAAGCCCAGGGTCAGGCCGATGGGGGCATGGCGCCGCCCCGATTGGTGACGACGTGCTGCGGATCGAGCTAGCTCTGCGCAGCCCGGTGGCCAGCCACGGCGGCTGCCATGCGGCGAACTGCCTCGGTGATAAGTTCCGGCGAGGTGCCGATGTTCAGCCGGGCAAAGCCGTTCCCCTGCACGCCGAAGTCCCGACCCGGGCTCAGCGCGACCCGGCCAGCGGTCAGGAACGTTGCAGCCGGGTCGTGGCCAAGCCCGAGGTCGCGGCAGTCGAGCCAGGCCAGGAAGCTGGCTTGCGGGCGCTGGTACCTGACCGCCGGGAGCTGCTCGGCCAGCAAGACCGCGAGCAGCCTGGCGTTGTCGTCGATCTGCGCGACGGCAGCGTCCAGCCATGACCAAGCGCTGCGCAGTGCCGCGATAGACGCATGCACGCCCAGATGGCTGGCCAGCAGCGCATCCCAGCGCTGCGTCAGGATCGCGGCGCCTTCACCGTCTCCGGCGACAGCGATGCCGCACTTGAGACCCGGGATGTTCCAGCCCTTGGACGCCGAGGTGAAGACAATGGCGCCACGCGCAGCTGGATGGTCGATGGTGTGGAACGGCACGTGCCGCGCGCCCGGCAGCACCAGCGGCGCGTGGATCTCATCGACCAGTAGCGGCACGCCGCGGCGGTCGGTTAGCTCCGCAATCGCGATCAACTGCTCGTACGTCCAGACCCGGCCGACCGGGTTGTGCGGGTTGCACAGCAGGTAGGCACCTGTCCCCGGCAGTCTCAGTGCGTGGTCGAGCGCGTCCAAGTCGAGGTCGTAGCTGCCGTCAGAGGCGACCGCCAGCGGCGCCTCGACGATCCGCCGGCCGGCTAGCTGGGTCCGGAAGAAGAACGGCGAGTACACCGGCGGGTTGATCACGATGCCGCCACCTGGCCGGACGAGTGCCTGCATGACTTCGGTGATGCCCGACATCACATCCGGGATGGCGAAGACCATATCCGGGTCTGGCGACCAGCCCAGCCGGTCGGCCGCGAAGTAGGCGAACGCCTCGCCCAGATCGCCCTTGTCAGGGTAGCCGAGGTCGCCGGCGGCCACTGCCGCTCTGATCGCGTCCTTTATTTCCTCCGCCGGGTCGAAATCCATCTCGGCGACGAACGCGGGCAGCACGTCCGGCGGGTAGGTGCGCCACTTATGACTCGTCCGAGCGCGGAGCTTCGCCAGCGAGCAGTCACCAAGAATCGGGTCCACCATGCGGATGGTAGTGCGCGCTGGCTGCCTCGCTGATGTCAGCAGTCAGGTAACGATCTATGACGGGGCCGATCGCTGCGGCAAGCTCGTCCGGGCTTGCCTCCGCTACCGGCCCGAATCCCAGCACATAGCGGCCGACAGCCAGACCGAGCATCTGGGTGGCAACGAGCGAAGCGCGGAACGATGTGCGATCAGGGTTCGTTCCCTCCGCGACGCTCGCCAGCGGTCCGAGGATCGCTTCGGCCATGAAGTCGCGCAGCGTCGTCGCGGCCTGCTCGCTCGTCAGCGCGGACCGCAGCATCGCCTGAAACGAGCCGCGCATGCCCGCGCTTTCCCACAGCGCGAGCGCCGAGCGAACCATGTGCGTGCCGAGGGAACTACCCGGCTCGCGGCTCTCCAGCGCTGCCGTGATCGCCTCACTGGGAATGACCGGCAACTCCATCGCCGCGGCGAACAACCGTTCCTTGCTGCCGTAGAAGTGATGCACGAGTGCGGGGTCGACGCCCGCGGTCGCGGCGATCGCCCGGATCGTTGCGCCGTCGTATCCGTGCTCCGCAAACCGGACCCTGGCCGCCTCCAGTATCGCGACCTTGCTGCCACTGTCGCCGGACCGGCGGCCGGTCCGTGAGCGCGGTCCCTGAGCTGGCCTCGTCACCCTGGCACCCGGTCGGAGTTCGGCAGCCTGAGGAGTTCGAAGAAGCGCTCTTCGAGAGTCCCCGGCTCACTGTGAACGCGGTAGCCGGCCGGCAGCACTTGCCGCACCTGGTCCGGACCTGCGCCCGGCACCCGCAGCGCGCGGCCTGCCAGCGACACCGGCAAGCCCGCGCGCTCAAGCAAGCCGAACGCAGTCGCCCAGTCGCCGGAGTCCACGACAGTGACCTTCGCGTCGCCGATGATCCGCGCGGCGGTGCCGGACGCGACCACGATGCCATCCGCCATGATGATCAGCCTGTCGCACTCTTGCGCTTCTTCCAGGTAATGGGTGGAAACCAGCGCGCCTGCGCCTGATTGCACTGCCGCTGCGATTGTCTGCCAGAGCCGGGCCCGGCCGAGCGGGTCCACGCCCGAGGTCGGCTCGTCGAGGATTAGCACATCCGGCCGGTGCGCAAGTGCCTGTGCGAACGCGACACGACGCTGCACGCCAAGCGGCAGCTGGCCGACCGGCAAGGCAGCGCGGCTGCCCGCCCCGGGCAGGTCGGCCAGAGCAGGACTGCTCACAGCGCTGCCGCCGAATACCGCGGCGGCAAACGCCATGTTCTCGGCCGCCGTCAGGTCGTCGTACAGGCCAAGGCCCTGCGGAACGTAGCCGATCCGGCGCCTGGTCAGGCGGCTAGG
>Ga0335074_10003148_pt1 | contig 22455 bp, 15 predicted proteins | sample Lox_Sample_23_FD_206715 | JGI IMG/M metagenome (GOLD analysis project Ga0335074, IMG submission 206715) | Soil microbial communities from Loxahatchee National Wildlife Refuge, Florida, United States - Lox_Sample_2.3 | ecosystem: Environmental > Terrestrial > Soil > Wetlands | place: USA...
GTCCCACCGAATAGGGCCACCAGAACCACGATCGCTGCAACCACGATCCAACCGATGTGGCGTCCACCACCCTTTGTTGGACGCGGTTCCAGCGCCGCGCTTGCCTGCGGCTGTGACAGCCGAGGCGTCAGTGCAGGACTCGGCGTCGGAGTAGGCGAGATCGGCTGGAGCGCCGATGGCGGCACAGGAGCCGCTACCGCCTGGGCCGCTGCCGCGGCGGTCGCCACACTCACCTGCGACAGCGCATTACGCATCGCATCCGCGGTCTGAAAACGATGACCCGGATCCTTCGCCACGGCCATCATGATGATGTCGCTGAGCGCCTTCGGCAACGTGGGCACGACCTCAATCGGAGGCTTCGGAATCTCCTTGACGTGCGCCTCCATCACCGAAAAGCTGCTGGTCGCGCTGAACATCCGGTGGCCAGTCACCATCTCGTACAGCGAAACACCCACCGAATACAGATCGGAGCGCGCATCCGTGGGCTCCGACTTCACCTGCTCCGGAGACATGTAGTCCAGTGATCCCAGAGTGGTGCCTGTTGCAGTCATTCCCAAGTCCTGGGTTGAGCGTGCGATGCCGAAATCCATCAGCTTTACCACGCCCTTGGGCGTCAACATCATGTTCGCCGGTTTGATGTCGCGATGAATCACTCCTTTGCCGTGCGCATAGCTGAGCGCCGTCAGCACCTGCCCGGTGTAGTTCAACGCGTCCGGCGATGGGAACGGACCGGCGTGCAAGCGTTCGGCCAGAGTATCGCCCTCCACGTACTCCATGATCATCACCAGCTGATTCTCGGCAGTGAATGCTGTCCTGAGCTGCGCGATGTTGGAATGATCCAGGCTGGCCAGTAACTTGATCTCGCGCATGAAGCGATTGGCCAATTCGCCTTGCTGCGCCAGGTCCGGCAGCAGCACCTTCATGGCCTCGATGCGGTCGGAGATCAGATTGCGAACCAGGTAAACCTGCCCCATGCCTCCGTGACCCAATTCGCGGACAATTTCGTAATCGCCAATCTGCTTGTGTGCTGGTTCCGGCATAGCTCCGCCCTCCGCATAGCAGAAATGCGGCGCAATTATGCGCTCCTTAAACTTGATGGGTCAAGAACAACGTGCTGGTGATTCCCGCGCCTGCATGAAGGCGGACATTCGTTGCAGACGCGGCCGTGAACGCAGCTGGTGGCGGCAAGATACTGGGGGCGCGGTTCTTAGTCGGAAACCGGCACGTCGCGGAAGGTGTACTCCGAACCCTTAGGATTGCTGACGTCCAGATACAGCGTCAGAGTGCGCGCATCCTTGTCGTTATCGGGAACTTTGATGCTGTATTTCACCTTCGACTGCGCCGGCACATTGAAGTCGTGGGTGTCGGAAAAACTGGGCTGTCCTTTGCTCCATAGGTCAAAGCTGTTCCCTTTTCCATCGACGACATCCACTCGATACAACGAGACCTTAGAATCCTTGTCGCGCTGATTCGAGATGTAGCCCCAGCACTCGATACCAGCAGAATTGGCGCGCGCGCAATTTTCCATGCTAAGCAGAATGTTGTTCTGGGCGCCTTCCGCCGCCTCCCGATGCAGCAAGGGCTTGGCGGCATCGCCCTTGACCGCGGCTTGCGCAACCTGCATCTGTGCATCCGATTTCTTGCTGTGGAACGGAGCATAGTATGTCCATGCGAAGATGGTGCAGAGCGCTACCAGAGCCGCTACCGCGATCCAGGTCGTCATCGACCTTTTCCGCGAGCCCACTTCATCCAACGTAGCAAAGGATGGGGGAGCCGATGACGGCAACATGTCGGCCGGCGACGACTCCGTTTGCGGAACTGCCCCAGCTTCGGCCGATTGCGCGACCGGTATAGGCGGGCTGACCTTCGCCTCAGCGCCATCAGTGGTCCGAGCTGCACCGGCAGCTTTCTCGAGTGCCGGCTGTGGAATCCGGTAGCGGTCGGGCAAGCTGGCGATTTCCGGCATCTCCGGGGCCGCATCCGGAAGATCCTTCAGAGCTGTGCTGTCGAAAGGACACACTTTGTAGCGATGCGGATAAGTCCTGCCGCACTCTTCGCAATATTTCAGGGGAGGCGGAGCTGCTTCCGTTGTGGACAGCGCTTCCTTACTCGTACTAACCGCGGGCGGTTGCTCCGGCGTGGTTGCTTCCGAACGCGACGCGAATGCAGTTTCGCTCGCCGCAGGGTCATAGCAAAGCGAGAGCGCATCTCTGAAATCTCCCGTATGCACAGCTTTCTCGAATTGCGCTTTCACTTCCTGCGGCAGTCGGCCCACGCGGACGGTAGAAGAAATAGACCTGATGGGAATCGCTGGTGCTTCACTTGTTGGAGTCGCCGGCAATTCGGTTGTTGCAGCCGATACCTGAACCGCAGGTGCACTCACGGTTGCCCGCTCTCCGGGTACCCAGAAGCTCTCCTCAAGGCTCGCCGCGAATTCGTAGAGCGCGGAGCAGTTCGCGCCCAGCTCAGCCAGCGTTGCCGCGTCCTTTTCTTCTTGCAGATTGCACACCCAATGCACCCACTGGCTTGCTTCTGGACCCGGAACTGCTTTCTCCTGCTCGTTGCGCGCGGCCAAATCCCGCAACTGAGTCACGGCTTTCACCCGTAGCGAATTGAGCGCCTCAGCCCGAGCGCTGGCGCGGTGTTTGACACTGCCCGCTTCCAGCTCGCTCGCCAGCTCTAGCAGCTTGCTGCGCCGTTCCTGGATGCGCTTCTCGTCGGCCGCGATCTCCAATGCCAGAATCAGGTGCTCCAGAGCTTCGCGATCGTTCCATTTAGCCTCGGCACTCGTCGCGCGAATGAGGTCACGTAGCACAGAAGCGTGTTGCCGCGCTTCCGCCAGCCTCTGCTTCAACTGATTTTCGTCATCGTCTAACCCTGATCGTAGCCGCTCGACCTGCGACTGAATTGTCAGCAAAAGGCTGTCGAGTTTGGCTAGCTCAGAAAAGAATGGGGAAGACATAGAATTCACTCATGACTGGCCGGTTGTTTACGAGATTCTAGCAAAAGACTACAAATCCATTGCTCAGAAATAGCCCTTAGGTGCGCTAAAGCTAAGGCGCTCCTTCTTCTTCGGGTTTCCGGCATCTGATTTTGATACAAACTGCCTGAGCACTGAAAGTCCCAAGGAATTCAGCGGGGCGGCTGCGCGCAAGAAAGAAAATGGAGAACGCGTGCCAGTTGCTCCGCCACCAGCCGGTTAGTGCTGGCTGTGCGATTGGTGGCGCTGTTCACACTGCCGGGAACACACTGACGTGCCCGCCTTAAGTTGCTTTTGCGTAGCCTTTTCATGCATCACGGGAGCGCGCACAAGAGCCATAGATTCTTATACATAGGCGACCTATGCTAAACCTATGAACAGGGGACTTGTACATGCACTCGTCGCAATCGCCGTGATTCTGTTTGCCCTTTTCCTATGGGATCGCGTCGATTTCATGCGGCTGGTTTCATGGGTGCGCGGGTTAGTGTCAGACCACACCGAGGCGGTTGTTGTGACGGTGCTGGCACTTATCGGAGCTAGGATTGTCATCCGCCCACCGCACCCGATGAACCGGCTGTGATCCAATTCCAGGGCAGCTTACTCCTCCCCTTGATTGAGCTGCCCATCCTACTCAGCGTTGCCATCGAGTCCGAGCTCGGCCGCGCAGCCCCGTATCACCGCGTTTCCTTGAATGCACCTCGCCTCTTTTCAGATTTTCGTGACGCAGCCGGACTTCATATCGCGCATTGAGGCAGCGGCAGCGATAAGCTATCCACATGTAAATATTTGGTGAAGGGTCAACGAATTCGTGCTCCCTCCACCATCCTGGATGTTCAATTCATCGCGTCCGCATTACAATGTACGTCTGTTCTGTGCCCAAACACCCTATGAACACATCGGCAAAACCCGCGCCAGTCAAGAGCAGGCGTCTGTCTGCTCGAACCGCCTCAGCTTCTGAAGCTCGCAACAGCAACGGCTTTCACGGCATTCGCTCGCTCGATGATCCTGCACTTTACATCAATCGCGAGCTGAGCCTGATCGACTTTCAGCGCCGTGTCCTTGAGGAAGCGCAGGACAGCCGCAATCCGGTGCTGGAGCGGCTGATGTTTCTTTCCTTCGTCGGCTCCAATATCGACGAGTTTTTCATGGTGCGGGTCGCGGGCCTGAAGCAGCAGATCGAGAAGGGCGTGATCGAAACCGGTCCCGATGGCATGACGCCGGCAGAACAGCTGCGCGCCATTCGGGCATCGGTCATTCGCCTCTTTCGCAGCGCTCACGAATGCTGGAGCAAAGAGCTCTTACCCGCTCTGGACGCTTCCGGAATTCACATCCTGAACTATGCCGATCTGAGCGAAGAGCAGCGAGCGACCGCCAACTCCTATTTTCAGCAAACTGTTTTTCCCACCCTCACGCCGCTGGCCTTCGATCCCGGCCGTCCGTTCCCTCACATCTCGAACCTCAGCTTGAATCTTGCGGTCATGCTGCGTGGCCGGGAAGGCGAAGAGCACTTCGCCCGCGTCAAGATTCCCGATACGCTGCCGCAACTGGTTCCGGTGAGCGGCGCCGCCAAGCCGAAGAGCCGCACCAAAACCGTGACGAAAGAGCTGTCGTTTGTCTGGCTGGAGCAGCTGATCACAGCTAATCTCAGCGAGCTTTTCCCTGGCATGACCATCGAAGAGGCGCATCCTTTCCACGTCACCCGTGACGCCGACTACGAGATCCAGGATCTGGAAGCTGGCGACCTGCTGGAATCGGTCGAAGAAGGTGTGTGGCAGCGGCGTTTCGCCGACGTCGTTCGGGTTGAGGTCGATGAGGCAATGCCGGCGCCAGTGCTTGAGATCCTCACCAAGAACCTGGAGCTGGAGCGCGAGGATATCTACAAGATCACCGGTGGGCCTTTGTCCCTGGTGCGGGTTCGGACTTTAACCAAGATCGACCGGCCCGACCTGAAATTCCAAACCTTTGTCCCGGCAATGCCGGTCGCGCTGGTGAAAGACGCGGAAGACGAGGACATCTTCGCCACCATCCGGCGGACCGACATCCTGCTACACCATCCCTTTGATTCCTTCCAACCGATTGTCGGGCTTTTGCAGCAGGCCGCACGCGATCCGAACGTGTTGGCCATCAAGATCACGCTTTACCGTGTTGGACGCAACGCTCCCGTTGTCGATGCGCTGCTTGAGGCGGTCGAGAATGGTAAACAGGTCGCGGTGCTGCTGGAATTAAAAGCTCGCTTCGATGAGGAGAGCAACATCGGTTGGGCGCGCAAGCTGGAAGAATACGGCGTGCACGTGGTCTACGGCCTGATGGGACTGAAGGTGCATTCCAAGGTTTTACTGATCGTCCGCAAGGAAGGCGACATGATTCGTCGCTACGCCCACCTTTCCACCGGCAACTACAACAGCGTGACCGCGCAGCTTTACACCGATATCGGCATGCTGACCTGCGACCGCGAGGTCGGCGCCGATTGCACCGACCTCTTCAACTTCCTGACCGGATACTCGGCCAAGAAATCGTATCGCAAGCTGCTGGTTGCCCCAGTCACCCTGCGCAGCGGCGTTGAACATCTGATCGAGCGCGCAATCGAGCACCAGAAGAAAGGCGAGGGCGGACACCTGATCTTCAAGATGAATGCGCTGGTCGACAAGAAGATGATTCGCCTGCTCTATCAGGCGTCGCAGGCCGGCGTGAAGGTTCAGCTGCTGGTTCGGGGCATCTGCTGTCTGATTCCCGGCATTCCCGGCATCAGCGATAACATCACTGTCACCAGCATCGTCGGCCGCTTTCTGGAACACAGCCGTATCTTCTACGGCAAGAACGGCGGTGAAGAAGAGGTCTACCTTGGCAGCGCCGACTTGATGCCGCGCAACCTGAATCACCGGGTTGAGGTCGATTTCCCGGTGCAAGACAAGAACCTGATCAAGCTTGTCCGTGATGAAATTCTGGCAACTTACCTGAAGGATCAGGCCAAAGCCCGGCACATGACCTCAGAGGGTAAATACCTCCGCAATCCGAACTATGAGAGGAAAGATGCGTTCAACAGTCAGGAGGCATTCCTGGCGCGCGCTGCCAAACGCCAAGCTGACGCAGCGTTGCCACGACGAAACTCCTGACTCTCCAGGAGCATCGTGGCTGTAAGGTTCTAGCGAAGATCGAAGAGACACGCGACAGGAAATTCAAAGAGGCGCTGCGAGTGACCGAGGAGATGCGTCACCGTTATCTGCCCTCGGCGCCCGCTGACAGGAGAAAATCACAATCCCAGCGAGGGAGACATTCGCCTATGGCGGGCCCGGTGCTGGTCGCAACCTCCGAGATTGCTGCGTGACGAGTCTAATCCGTACCCGCATGCGCACTGCTGGTACGCCTGGAATGTCGCGGTTTGCGCTTTCCTCAACCCAGCATTTTCGACTTACCACGGTGCCATTTCTACTGCCCGGGATCTCTCACTCCAACCAGAAGTCGCACCCTCCGAGTTAACATAAGAAGACCCGGGTTTAGAAGAACATCACTGCCTGCGGCTTGAAACTCATGTCACTTCGGTCCTCCTTCATTGCCGGCAGACACGGCAGCTTGCGACGGCAAACACCGCGAAGCTGCCCATTAGCCCGGCACATCTTCGTCGTGGTCTGCACGGTGGTCGTGGGCCTGGCTACGTTGTCAGCGGCTCAGTCAACTTCCACCTCTACCTCGAGCACTGAAACCTACACCATCACCGGCACGGTCGTGAATTCTGTCACCGGCGAGCCGATCCCGAGCGCGCTGGTTCGCACCAACGGCATGGTGCAACGCACCGTGTTCACCGACGGCGAAGGTCACTTCCAGATCGACAGTTTGCCAGCCATGCAAGTCAGTGTGATTGCGCAAAAACCGGGTTACACCCTACCGAGTCAGGACTTCCATTCCTGGTTTGAAGTAGGCCCCAGCACGCCTGCCCTGGTCGTGAAACTCGCACCGCAATGCGCAATTTATGGCCACATCACTGATCTCTCGGGACAGCCCATCGAGCACATGCCGCTGCGGCTCACGGCCAAAAGCTTGCGCGAGGGGCGCAAGACGTGGGAGCCGCGCGCCATGACGGAGAGTGATGAAGACGGCCATTTTCGCTTTCCCAACCTCATGCCGGGCACCTACTATGTCGCCGCCGGACCGCTCGATGCGGAGCCTCGCATCCTCGCCGCCGGCGAGAAGGCGAAGACCGGATTTCCGCACGTCTATTACCCGGGTGTTCCGGATTTCGGTTCGGCGCAGGCAATCCAGCTGAGTGCCGGCCAGCAGATGGAGGCAGACTTCTCGCTCGGCACGGTGGAGATTTATCAAATCTCCGGCAGCATCGCCGGACGTCAGCCGGAGCAGGGCGTCGGCTTCCAGTTGCTCACGTTGTCGGGCGACGACATCTCGCTAGCCAGCAGCTTCAATATGGAGACCGGCACATTTAAGCTGGAAGACGTTCCCGCCGGGTCCTACATTGTCAGAGCCATTTCGCAGGCAGATTTGCAGCCCATGCGCGCCGAGGCGCACGTAAATGTCGCAACTAATATCGAAGATCTGCGGCTTACGCTGGCTCCGACCGTCACCATTCCGATCACGGTTCGCATGGAGGCCCGCGCTTCCTCGAGCGGCAGCTCTCCCTGGAGTCCCGATCATCCTCCGGTCTCGGTACGACTGATCCCGGCCGATCCCAATACGGCTGAACAGTTTTCCACCTACGAACAGCGCAGTGGACATTCCACCATGGTCTTGCAGAATGTCGATCCAGGGACCTATACGGCCGTGCTGATGCCGCAGCCTCCGTGGTATGTACAGTCGGCAACCTATGCGCAGACTAACCTTCTTTACGACGATATGCTGGTTTCCAGCGGCCAGAGTTATCCGATCGAGATTACCTTGCGCGATGACAGCGCCAGCCTGACTGCAACGGTGAAGACTTCCGCTGGATCGCCAGGGAATGCAACGGTGGTGGTCGTCCCACAGCCTGCCGGCAAAATGACGCCGCGCGTGGTGCGAGGGGGCGGCAGCGAATTTAGCGCGTACGGGCTGCCACCCGGCGACTACCTCGTCTTTGCCTTCGATCGCATCGATGATCTGGAATACGCCAATCCCGACGCATTTGCGCCCTATGAGTCACAGGCTGCGCATGTAACCTTAACGCCAAATCAGAAGGCGCAAGTGTCGCTGGATTTGATTTTGGTCGGAAACGGAGAGTGATCTCGCGGTGCTAACTGGAATCGCACTCGTACTGGTGTTAGTCGCGAGCCTCTCGGCGCAACAGGCGTCGCCACGGCCACCGGAGCCTCCGGCGCCGCCGCAGATGTCCGTTGCTTCGGCACCGGCTCTGCACGGCTTCCGTATCGCCGGAACGGTCGTGAATTCCCTCACCGGACAAGCAGTACCCGGAGCGTCTGTCGCTATCGCTCCCACTAGCGAAGGAACAGATCGCGACATTTCCAAGTCGGTCACCACCGCAGCTGACGGAAAGTTCTCATTCACCGGCCTGAGCCAAGGCAAGTTTTCCCTGATGGCTACGGCGCGCGGCTTCGCGCTGCAATATTTCGAACACCACGATCCCTTCGCGACCGCCATTGCCGTCGGTCCTGATCTGGATTCCGATCATCTCGTCTTCCGCCTGCAACCCGATGCTTCAATCGAAGGCCAGGTCACGGACGAAAACAATGATCCCGTCCAGAACGCTCTGGTTCGACTCTTCCAGACCACGACGGAGGAGGGTCAGCAGAAAACCGTTCCAATCAATCAGGCCCAGACCGACGACCTGGGTGAGTATCGCATCGGACATTTGGCTCCCGGAACGTATTACTTGTCGGTTTCGGCGCGACCGTGGTACGCGCAGAATTTCAGCCCCAGAAAAACGAATCCCGATGCCGATGCGCGCGCCGCCCAAGATGCCGCGGCGCTGGACGTTACTTATCCTCTGACGTTTTACGGCGGATCAACCGACTCCGCCAGTGCTACTCCACTGCAGTTGACCGCCGGCGAGAAGACGACGGCCGACATCGCCTTGCATGCAGTTCCGTCGTTGCATTTGCGCATCCACACCGGATCGAATGAATCTTCCGTTCTGGGCAAAATGGTCTTCCCGCGCATCTCGCAGCGCATCTTTCAGGGCTATCTGGATTCTGTCTTCAACGCGCCGGATTCATGGATCGCGCCGGGAGTCATCGAGATCTCGGGCTTGGCGCCCGGGCACTATGTCGTCGAAATGCCGCCTTCGACAGGACTGAACGATAAGGGCGGTGGACGAGCCTGGTATCGCGAAATCGATTTGGCCGGTGATGCCGACATCACCGCCTCTGATGGACCTGGTTTTGCAACCATCAGCGGCAGCATTCTGTTCACCGATGGTCGCGTGCCGATTCACGCCTCGATCCGGCTCTCTAATCCCGATACCGGCGAGACCTTCCGCAGTGAGATCAATGAGCGCGGGCAATTCGATTTCAATTCCGACGACATCCGTCCCGGCCGCTACGAGCTGGCGTTGGAAGGCGCGAACGGAGTCTTTCTACAGCGGCTTTCGGGAACGGGAGCCAAGGTCGCGGGCCGCACGCTTGAGATCACCGGCGCTGGCGCAGTCCGCATCAGCGGTCTCGCTTCGCATGGAGCAGGTCTGGTGCAAGGCACTGCCCTGCGCAACGATCAGCCCTTCGCCGGCGCGATGATCATTCTCGTGCCGCAGGATCCGGCGAACAACAGCACGCTGTTCCGTCGCGACCAAAGCGACAGCGACGGCACCTTCAGCCTGCCGAACGTCGTGCCCGGTCAGTACACGGTGATTGCGATTGCCAACGGTTGGGATCTGGAGTGGGCGAACCCTGCGGTGTTGCAACCGTACCTAAAGCAGGGCGAGCATGTTGAGGTGCCGGTTAGCGGCAGGCTGCAGGTCAAAGTGCAAGTGCAGTAGTGGGCCGGATGCTCCAGGTCTCGCGCCTTTCGAGACCTCGGTGAGTGCCAGTCCGCGCAGCTCCCGAGCGGATTTCTGCTATGCGATAGAGAGAAATTATTCCCGGGTCTCGAACAGCGCGAGACCCGGGGCACCCGGATTGGGTGGGTGGTTTCTGACAGAAGATAGTTAAACCGTTACCGCCTGTTTCGCCTGCGGCGCAACGAAGCGGATCGCCTTCGCCTGCAGGATCGTTTCGATGCCGCGCAGCGCATCCAGCACCTTCTCGGTGATCTCGCCATCCACCTGCACTACGGCCACGGCCTTCGACTCTGATCCACGACCGAGCGAGAAGTTGGCAATGTTGACGTTGTGCTGGCCCAGCACCGTACCCACGCGTCCCACGACGCCGGGCACGTCGATATTCCGCAAGTAGATCACGTTGCCTTCAAGCGGCGCTTCCACGTGAATGCCGTCGATCTCTAACAACCTCGGCTGGCCGTCAGGCTGCACGCAGCCAGCCACCGTGTTCTCCTGCTGGCCGCTCTTGAAGGTCATCCGCAGCACATTGGCTGCAGAGCCGCCGGCATCGCGAGCCTGCTTGCGCTCGGTTAGCCGGATGCCGCGCTCCTCGGCAATCGACGCAGCATTCACCAGGTTCGCCCGCTCGTGCGCATGCGCGATCTGGTTGAGCGTGCCAGCGACAGCAGCGTTGCGGATGAGCGCGGTCTTCCACTCGGCGATGTCGCCGCTATAGGTAAGGCCGATCTCCTCCACGCCGCCTTCGCAGGATTGCGCCAGAAAAGTTCCCAGCCGCTCGCCGAGCGCGATATACGGCAGCATCTGCTGGTATTCTTCCTCGCTGATGGAAGGCACGTTGACTGCGTTCTGGATGACGCCCTTGAGCAGATACTCGCGCACCTGCAGCGCGATCTGCACGCCAACCGCTTCCTGCGCTTCGTGGGTCGAGCCCGCGATGTGCGGGGTGAGGATGACGTTCGGCATGGTCGCCAGCGGCGAATCCTTCAGCGGCTCGTGGCTGTAGACATCCAGCGCCGCGCCGCCGAGCTGTCCCGATTGCAACGCCTCGATCAGCGCCTGGTCGTTTATCAACTCTCCGCGGGCACAGTTGACCAGCTTCACGCCCTTCTTCATCTTGCCAATCGAATCGGCGTTGATCATGCCGTGCGTCTGCGGCGTGAGCCCGACGTGCAGCGTGATGTAGTCGGACTGTGCATAGAGCTCATCCAGCGGCAGCATGCTGACGTTCAGCTGCTGCGCGAAGCTGGGCGCAACGTAAGGATCGTGGGCGACGACTTTCATTCCAAACGAAAGCGCACGGCGAGAAACTTCCACACCAACACGGCCCAAACCAACGATGCCCAGCGTCTTACCGCGCAGCTCGGTGCCCTGTAGCGTCTTCTTCTCCCATTTGCCGGCAGCCATCCCCGCATGCGCGCGTGGAATGAACCGCGCCATCGACAGCATGAGAGCAAACGTGTGCTCGGCGACCGCGACCGCATTGCCGCCGGGAGTATTCATGACCACGATGCCGCGCTTGGTAGCAGCATCGAGATCGACGTTGTCGACGCCCACGCCGGCGCGTCCAATGACGCGCAGCTTGGACGCCTTGTCCATCATGGCCGCGTCGACGAAGGTGGCCGATCGCACCACAATAGCATCCGCATCGGGCAGTTCATTGGCGAGCGTCTCCTTGTCGGGTTGAACCACAACCCAGTCAGCGTGCTCGGCCAAGACCTTCAGCGTAGAGGGTGAGACTTTATCCGCGATGACGATTTTCATACTTTCGCCACCTCGGCGAATTGCCCTGCAAACACCTCTTGCACGGCGCGCACGCCTGCGCCCAGTTCGAAATTATGGGATGGCGCAACCTTCAGCAGCACATGCTCCAGCGCGCCAATGACGCCAATCGCGTCCAGATAGTCGTAATAGCCAAGATGCGCGATGCGGAAAAGTTGTCCCTTCATCTCGCCCTGGCCATTGGCCACCACCATCGAGAAGCGCTCGCGGAATTCCTTTACGATTGCCCCGGAATCGACGCCCTTCGGCGGCAGAATCGCCGTAACAGCGGCTGCCGGAGACGTCGGTGCAAATAGTCCAAGTCCAAGCGCCTGCGCGCCGGCGCGAACCATCGCTGCAGAAGTTTCGGCGTTGTGGATGAGAGCGTCCCGCCCATCGGCGAGATTGCCGTTGCCGGCTTTGCGAATGTAATCGAGTGCCGCGCTCAGGCCGACAACCAGCGCAACCGCCGGAGTGTATGCGGTCTCACCTTTAGTCTGCGACTTGCGCTCCTTGCGGAGGTCGAAGTAGTAACGCGGCTGCTTGGCCGTTTCCATACGCTGCCAGGCGCGTTCGCTGATGCTGAGATACGCCAGGCCCGGCGGAATCATGACCGCTTTCTGTGAGCCGCCGATGATGATGTCGATGCCCCAGTTGTCGACTTCGAAATGCGTGGTGCCGAGGCCGGTAATGGCGTCGACCACCAGCACTGTGTCGCTTCCTTTTAGCAGCGACGCGATCGCTTTCACATCATGACGGACTCCGGTGGAAGTTTCCGTCGCCTGCATATAGAGGACCGTGGCGCCGTCGAGCTTCGCACCGACTTCGCGGAGATCGAAGGTCTCGCCATAGGGTGCGGTGATCAGTTCCACCTGCAGGTGAAAGGCCTTGGCCAGATCGCGCCAGCGCTCGCCAAACTTGCCGGCGCTGAGCACAACCACTTTGTCGCCCGGCGAGGTGAGATTGGAGATCGAGGCTTCCATGGCGCCGCTGCCGGAAGAAGCCAGGATCAGAACATCATTCTTGGTGCCGATGAAGGTCTTGAGATCTGCCACGGTGCGGCTGAAGATCTCGCGGAACTCGGCAGTGCGATGATGCATGTCCGCGGCCGCAATCGCGGTTTGCGCGGCCGGAAGAAGAGGAGTAGGACCGGGAGTAAAGAGACGAGTCTTACGTAGCATAGCGATTCCCCTGCTCGTAGATTGCCGGCCGGCTTCGGGTTCCCCGTTCGCGCCACTGTGTCGGAGTTCCCGAGAACGGCGCTATTGCGTCGGCGGGATGACTTTGCGCAAGACGGGGCGGCAGAAGCGCCGGACAAATAACTATAGAACTCCGCAGGCAGGTAAGCTACCTCAGTTTGGCCCGTGCTGTGTGGCGTGAATCACAAGCGGACGTGATTAATCGGCTGTCGGCCGACGACTATAATTGCCCCATGACTCTGACCCAACGCGTGCAGAAAGACATGGTTGACGCCATGAAGAGCAAGGAAGAGCTGCGTCTCTCGACCCTGCGCATGATGAAGGCCGCGCTGATGAACAAGCGCATCGACAAGCGCGCCGACCTGGAGGAGAAGGAGGAATTGCAGGTCTTCAGCACCATGATCAAGCAGCGCCACGACTCGATCGAGGCGTTCACTAAGGGCGGACGGCTGGAGCTGGCGAAAAAAGAAGCAGACGAGATCGTCATCATCGAAGCCTACATGCCCAAGGCCATCGGCGAGGAGGAAATTGTCGCGACTGTCCGCGCTGTCATCGCGGAGATGGGATCTCCCACAATGAAGGATATGGGCGCGGTGATGAAGAACGTGATGGCGAAGTTCGGAGGCGCACGAGTCGATGGCAAGGTCGTGAGCGAGGCGGTAAAGAGGGAACTATCCACGGGCAGCAGATAGCGACGATGCCCCGCCAATCATCAATGGAGCAACCACCTCTGATCCTCAGACCCAGCACCATTGCCCTTAATGAGGACGAGTCCAAGCCGGAGCGGCAACGCTGAGAACCAAGACCGCGGGCATGAAGTGAGGATATCTCCGTGTTTCACATGAAGCGCGAGGACTTCAACCAGGCAGTCGGCGAGGCTTTGGACTCGTTGCCGCGAGAGTTTAGCAGTCGCATTCGAAATGTCGCGGTCCTGGTTGAGGACCTGCCTCCTGGTCAGATACTGTCGCAACCCGGCCAGCCACGCCGGATTCTGTTGGGACTCTTCCACGGTGTGCCGATGACGCAAAAAAGCTTCTTTCAAGGGCCGATCGGCAGTCCCGACTATGTCGTCCTCTATCAGAAAAACATTGAGGCTGTCTGCTCGACCGAGGCCGAGGTCCGCGAGCAGATTCGGCGGACCGTCATCCACGAACTGGGGCATTACTTCGGAATGACTGAAGAACAACTGAAAGATGTCTAGTCACGACGTGATGACCGTGATCTCCAATAAGTAGTTGCCTATCGCTTGCCATTAAGGCTGGCCGTGGAATTGTTGTAATCTGAAACCAGCCGGATGTCGTACCAGGACACACTTGAACAACTTTACGCGCTTGGCCACGAGCTAGCCGCGACGCCGTCGCACAAGTTCGATCTGGCATACGTACGCGAGATGCTGGATGAGCTCGGCCATCCCGAGCGGCGCTTTGCCAGCGTGCTCATCGCAGGCACAAACGGCAAGGGCTCGACCGCGGCGACGTTATCGTCGATCCTGCGGGTTGCCGGGTACAAGACCGGGCTTTACAGCTCGCCGCATTTACTGCGCATCAATGAACGCATTCGCGTGAATGGCGAGATGATCTCCGACGCGGAGTTTGGCGCGATCCACGACCGGGTTGAGCGCACCGCCCAACATCTACTGCATTTGGGCAAACTGCCCTGGCATCCCAGCTTCTTCGAGATGCTGACGGTAATGGCTTTCGAATACTTCGCCAGCGTCGGAGTTGCGATCGCCGTGCTCGAGGTCGGAATGGGCGGCCGGCTCGATGCGACCAATGTAGTCGAGCCCGTAATCTCGGTGATGGCGGATATCTCGCTCGATCACCAGAAATATCTGGGCTATACGATTGGCGAAATTGCGCGCGAAAAGGCCGGTATCATTCGCGATCAAGGTGTTGTGGTAACTCTGCCGCAGCATCCGCAAGCCAACGATGTCATTGGGCAAGCGATTCTGGATCACGGCGCGCGCGGCGTCAGTGCGGCGAAATATGTCCCACCGGTGTCGCCGGGGGCTGCGATTTATATGTCTGGTCACGGAAATTCCGTGCTCGGCCGGAATCGATATCCACTCGCCGTGAAGAACGAAGAGATCATAGTCGATTCCCCGCTCGTCGGCCGTCATCAACTGCGAAATATTGCGTTGGCGATTGCGACCGCAGAAGAGCTTAAGCAGTTCGGCTTCCCGGTCACGGCAAGGCAGATCGAGCAAGGCATTCGTGAAACGCATTGGCCGGGACGATTTCAGGTGCTTCCGCCATCGAATGCAACAGGTCAGGGCGGGATGGTGTTGGACGTAGCGCACAACCCTGCAGGCGCATGGGCATTGCGCTCGGCTCTGTCGGAAAACTTCCCTGACCGCGAGTTGATCATCGTCTTCGCGGCGATGCGGGATAAGGCAATCCAGGAGATCGCCGATATCCTGTTTCCGACCGCCGAGCAGGTCGTCTTGACGCAGGTCAACAATCCGCGCAGGGCGACCAGCGGCGAATTGCGGCAGGCAGCTTCACGAACTGGAGCTGCTTTGCACGAGGAACCGAACGTAACGTCGGCCTTGGCGCGAGCGCGCGAACTGACCAGGCAACAGAGCATGATCGTGATAACCGGATCGATCTTCCTCGTCGGCGAAGCGATGAGCGCGCTGGGCATTGCAGCATGACAAGATCGTGTTCACCACGGAGGACACGGAGTTCGGGAAAATTGTCATCACGACAAGGCCGGTCGGGGCCGCCGTTACGCGCTTCTTTTGCGCGTGAGAGGGTGGGTTCCGGCCGAGGGGCGATTCTGCTTTGGCCGCCGTCAAAAAGTCCGGTCCCTCGCACCAAGACCGGGGCTCATGATGACGACCTTCACGGCAATATCTGCGCTCTCCGTGCCTTTGTAGTGAATAAGCTTTTGAATGAACCCTGCTGATCGACAACTCGCACAACAATCGCGCCGCCGCGCTTCCCTGTTTACGCGCCTGCGATCGTATTTCTTCTGCCTGCCCGTTGTGTACTTATACACTGGGGTTCTGGGCACGGTGGCGCTGCTGGTTTCGTTGTTCGACGGCAGCGGATGCATGCAGCACCGGGTCGCTCGCCTGTGGGCGCGCCTGATTCTGCGAACTGTCGGCATCCGCGTGCAGATTGAAGGCCTGAACAATGTGCACCCCTCGCAACCCGCGGTTTATGCCGCCAACCACCTGTCGGCGATTGACATTCCCGTGCTCTACTCGCGCTTGCCAGGACAGTTCCGCATCATGGCCAAACGGTCGTTGTTTCGCTACCCGTTTTTGGGATGGTATTTGAAACGCTCTGGCCAAATTCCGATTGTGTTTGGCGACGCACACGCCTCGCTGCGCTGCTTGAACCGCGCTGGTGACGCCCTGCGCAAAGGCATGCCGCTGATGATCTTCCCCGAAGGCGGCCGCTCGGAGACCGGCGAGTTGCAGGAGTTCATGGGCGGCGCATTCTATGTCGCCATCCGCGCCCAGGCGCCAGTGGTGCCGATGGCAATTATCGGCACGTACGAGTTGCTGCCGATGAACAGCTTCCATATGATTCCCGGCGAGGTCGGTCTGGTCATCGGCGAGCCGATTCCTACCACCGGTCTGCGGCTGCGCGATATGGAGAAGCTGGCCGCGCAAGTGCGTCAGGTGATCGCCGAGCTATATGATTCCCATGCGAAGCGAACATCGCCTGCGCCGACGAATGAGTCCACTGCAGTGGTGAAGACACAGGAGGAGCTGCGACCGTGAAAAGAACAGTTGTCAGCTATCAGCTGTCGGTTTGTTCGCTTTCGCTATTAGTTTTTGGTTGTTCGCTTTTGGCCGTTAACCATCTGCGGTTAGCATAGTGCGGGAATCCGCGAATTCTTGAACCCCGAGATCCTATGCGGAAAGCACATTTGCTGATAGCTGAGAGCTGATAGCCGACAGCTAATTGCTGATAGCTAATCATGGGACCCTGCATCGCCATTCCGGTGCCGCATTCAACTCGGCCGCTCTACACTCGGCTTTCCTTGCCCCAATACGAGAACGCGGTGCGCCAGGCCGGAGGCGAGCCAGTGATCATCGACGTCAATGCTGCGCCGTCGGAGATCGCTCAAGCGGTAAAGCGCTGCGACGGAGTGCTGCTGCCTGGCAGCCCCGCCGATGTAGATCCCGAAAAGTACGGGGCACCGCGCCATCCTGACACCGCGCCCGCCGATTCCTTCCGCGACAACACGGATGAGCTGCTTTTGCAGGATGCCTACAACATGCGCAAGCCGGTCTTTGGCATCTGCTATGGGTTGCAATCGCTGAACGTCTGGCGAACCGGCACGCTGGATCAGGCTTTGCCCAAAGGCGTGAATCACCGAGCGGGACGCAGCGTGGCGCAGGCACATCGTGTGGCCGTCGATTCGGACTCGAAGTTGGCTGCGATCCTGCGTGAAGCCGGCGCGCTGCCGACATCCCATCGTGCCACTGTCGGACGTGCCTGTGATGCCGGCCCGGCCACAGAGGACCTGGTCATTCCGGTGAACTCCAGCCATCACCAGGCACCGGACGTGCTCGGCGACGGATTGCGCCTGGCGGCCTGGTGTCCCGACGATGGTGTGAAGGAGGCGGTCGAGGGGACATCGCCCGACCACTTCGTGCTCGGCGTGCAATGGCATCCCGAGCGCACTTGCGACAGCGAGCCCGCGTCGCGCGCCATGTTTCACGCATTTGTGAAGGCTGCAGCCCAGTGGCATGAACGATTGGAACGAAAGCAGCAGGATTTTGAGTCCGTTCGATAAGCTTGTTCAGCATGGAGGCACGGAGAACACGGGGTTTGTTATTTCCAGCCTAAGCCATCCCTAACAGTAACTTGTCATCACGCGCGAAACTGGGCCCCTGCGCACGCCGCTTTTGTCGGGCGCAGGGGTGATGAAGCGAGGAATCTGCTTCTCGTCAGCACGGGCAGAAGGCAGATCCTCCTCGGCCTGAGAGATTCGTCGTAATGACGACCTGCGTTGTTAGGACCGGTTTGACTTCTCTTATCCGTGTCTTCCTCAAGAAACTCCCTGCACTTCGTGGCTCCGTGGTGAACACCTCTTTGTCTTTGTCCTTGCTCCTCACATCGATTACTCTGGTCTCCTATGCTCGATCTCGCCTTTGTTCGTGATCATCAGGATCTGGTTAAGGAAAAAATCCGTCAGCGTGGCATGAATCCCGAGGCCGTCCTCGGGGATTTCTACGCGATCGACCTCGATCGCCGTTCGGCGATCACCAAAGCCGAAACACTTAAGGCCCAGCGCAACAAAGCGACAGAAGAAGTTGCCCGCCTTAAGAAAGAAAAGCAAGACGCGACTGCGCTGATCAACGAAACCAAGGACCTGCGCGAGAAGATCGCCGAAGCCGAGAAAGTGGCCGAAGAGGCGGACACGCGGCTGCGCAACATCCTCATCGGCATTCCCAACCTGCCGGACGACAGCGTGCCCATCGGTACGAGCGAAGCGGACAATGTCGAGGTTCGTCGTTGGGGAACGCCGCCGCAATTTGACTTCACGCCGAAACCGCATTGGGAGCTGGGCGAGGAGTTGGGCGTGCTCGATCTGGAGCGGGCCGCCAAGCTGACGGGTGCGCGTTTTGCCGTGTATTGGGACCTGGGAGCCAAGCTCGAGCGTGCGCTGATGAACTTCATGCTCGACCTGCACACGCGACAGCACGGCTACACCGAAGTGCTGCCGCCGTTTATGGTTAACGCCGATTCGATGTACGGCACAGGGCAGCTGCCGAAGTTCGAGGCCGATGCTTTCAAGGTTCCGCACGGTGACAAGAATTTGTACTTGATCCCGACCGCCGAAGTCCCGGTGACAAATCTTTATCGTGATGAAACGCTGGACGGGGCGCGGCTGCCGATTTCGCTGACTGCCTACACGCCGTGCTTTCGCAGCGAAGCCGGATCGTACGGCAAGGATGTGCGCGGCATCATCCGCCAGCATCAGTTCCAGAAAGTCGAGCTGGTGAAGTTCACCAAGCCGGAGCAGTCGTGGGACGAGCACGAGAAGCTCACGCACGACGCCGAAGAGGTGCTGCAAAAGCTCGGATTGCACTATCGCGTGATGGTGCTGTCAACCGCGGACCTTGGGGCGTCGTCGGCCAAGACGTATGACCTGGAGGTGTGGCTGCCGGGACAACAACTGTATCGCGAGATTTCTTCCTGCTCAAATTTCCTGGATTACCAGGCGCGACGGGCGAATATTCGCTATCGTCCCGAAGGCGGCAAAAAGACGGAGCTGGTGCACACGCTGAACGGCAGCGGCCTGGCCATCGGGCGCACCTGGGTTGCGATCGTCGAGAACTATCAGCAGGCCGATGGCAGCGTGATCATTCCCGAGGCGCTGCGGCCGTATATTGGCACCGACCGCATTACCGCGAAGAAGTTCTACAAGCAGTTTTGAGTTTCACGTTTCGAGTTTCAAGTTCCTGAAACAACACCCTGCCACTGCGGACAAACCGCAGATCCCTCGGCTGCGCTCGGGAAGGCAATCCAGGGAAGATGGCCGATTGGCAAGAGTAGCGAATACGAATCGATTCGTACTTTGAAACTCGACGCCTGAAACTCGTACTTACGTCTTCGCGCCGACCTGCGCCTCGATCTCTGCCATCAGTTCCTTCGTCACGGGCGTCGCGATCCCGAATTTCTCACCACCCCGCACGATCGGACCGGCAATCGCATCCAGCTCGAGCCTACGGCCGGCAATCAGGTCCTTGGCCAGCGAGCTGCGCATCGCACTCGGCAACGGATCCATAGTGCTCTTGATCGCCGCAGCATCGATCTCGGCGCCCCAGGCGTTCGCCACTGCAACCGCCTCTTCGACTGCTGTGTACAGAGTGCGCTTCCACTGCGCATCGGCGAAGACGCCGCCCTTGTCCATGCCTGACGCGGCGGTCACCAAGGCAAACGGCGCCAGGAAGCAGAGCTTGCTCCACAGCAGGGTCTGTTCATTGGCAACAAAACCGCAGATAAAGCCGAGACGTCCCTGCAAGCGGGCGAGGACTTCGCCCAGCAGCACGTCGCCGCTCGCGGCCACATGCAGGCGAACGATGTTTCCCTGCACAAATTCGCCTTCGGTTTTGCGATCGGCGCCGACGGCGATGGTCGCCGGGATCACGCGATCGTTGCCGAAGCGCGAACGCAGCAATGCAACGTGGTCTGTGCCATTGAGCAATGGCACAACGGCGCCCGGCGTCGCTGCTATCGACTCCAGCGCAGATTCCAACTGGTAGGTCTTTGTGGCGATCCACAGGACATCCACGGGCGCGGTAAGCCTCGCGATGGGATGCGCCGCAGCCGTAATCGTGCGCTCGGGCTGATGCAGCGTTAATGTCTGCGGATATCCGGGCAATTTCTCCGGACGAACGATGAGCGCGACGTCCTCGCCAATGTAGCCCAGGGCCGTAGCCATCAGCCCGCCAATTGCACCTGCGCCCAGAATTGCGTGTTTCATGCCATCTCCCGATCAAGGTTGCGACGCTCCGCCGACATGATGAACAAACCACACGTGCCTGCCAGATCGACGATTACACTGCCTAAAATTTGCGACTCGTTCTTCACCTATCGCGATGCACCGTCTCCAACGAGAATGCCGGCAGGCAGACGGCGATATACTCCGCGCCATCGGCTTGCGGGGTTGAATACTGTATCCACTCGCCGGCGTGCGCGACCACCGCTTGTCCGGCGTGAACCTCGAGTTCGCCGGCATGGGATTTCACATGCAAAACACCGCGTAACACGATGGTGAACTCGTCGAACTCGGGCGTCTGTCCCGGCTCGATCCATCCTTGCGGACTGCGCATGTGCGCAACGCTGACCGCAGCGTCCTTCGAGTTGACGCGGCCGATGTATTCGTCGATGAGCTTGGGTTTGTTGCCCGCGGCAGTGATTCGCGTGGGCTGTGGGATGAGAGTTGGCATGTCTCTTGGATTCGGTTGTGAGTTTCAGGTTGCAAATGCCACTCTTAAGTTTCGGGTTGCGAGTTTCAAAGCAGCCGACAGGCGACCCGGCCTAAAACACGGCGATAAACTATTCTGGTTCACTATGAATGATCAAGCTTCAAGTGCCATCGCTTCTCAAGCCGCGACCGAGCCGAGGCCAATTACGGTCGCCGACGCTCAGGAATTTCTGCATAGGGCAGAAAAACGGTCACAGGATTTGTCGGCGGATGCCAGTCGCGCGTCTTGGGTGCAAATGACGTACATCACCGACGACACCGAGATCCTTGCAGCCGAAGCGAACGAAGCGCTGAGCTGTAGCAGTGCGCGCAAGCTTGGAGGGGATGCTCGCACCTGGTGTTAAGCTAATTGCTAATTGCTGCCGTTCACGCCACCCGGGCTACGGAGCGCCGAGCGGCACGCTGCAGGAAGCGCTTCATGACATTTGCCCACATCACCTTCTTGCGCTCGGCACTTTCCTTGATCACCCGTCCTTGAAGAAACATCTGCAGCAGAACCTTCATTCTTAATGTCGCCAACAATCCCTGCTCCTGCGCGCTCACGCCATAGGCTTCCGTAAACGCGTCCTGCACGACGGTAATGAGGTCGAGATTGCAGAAAGGATATTTTTCCAAAGCCTCGACCGTGGCGAGAAAGGTTGCAACATCCATCAGGGACGGGCCTTGACGGTTAAGAGTGGCAAACTCGCAAAAGCCCACGCCGTCCTCGGAGACCAGCACGTTCAACGGTACGAAATCCTGCAACCGGGCGGAGAAGCGCAGCGGGCGCTTCTGCTTGTGGAAAGCGGATTTCGCGCTGATAAGGATTGCATCGGTTGACTCCGCCGGCAGCCCATCCTTTTGCGCCCGGGCACAAAGCCTTTCCATGTCGGCCAACAGGCCGTCGCCGTCGATTGCCGCCGGAACTCCTGCCGTAGCTCGGTGGAACTGTTGCAGCCACTCCCCGGCTTGTCGAGCGGCGATCTCGAGCAATCGATGATTGCCGTTGTCGGGTAGCAAAGCCACTTTCATGATGATACTTTGCAAGGGCAAGCCATGAACTTTGGTGCTGACCACTGCCCCCAGGTCGGAGAAGTCGCCGATGGGTCGCGGAACACCCTTCAGTTTGCGGCGACTGGCGGTCTGATAAACAAACTGCAGGTTCTGCATTTCGTTGCGCGCCAGTTCCTGCTCGTTTCGCTGACCCGAGCGGCCGCGATAGATCTTCGCATTCACACGCTCGCTGCCCTGCGGAAAGTCGAGCACGATTTCGTAAATGTAGTGGTCCGGTTTTGGTGTGTGCCCGACCACGCGGACGCACTTTACCTCCGCCCGCTGTGGAAAGTAACCAGCACCTAGAGTGCGCAAATGATCCACGATATGGTCGAGAGGGTTGTCGGCCATTCATTTCCCCTGGGAAGCGGACGCACCAGCCGCGTCCGGATTTAATCTCTGATAAGTGAGATGCACCGCAGCGTTTAATCGCAAGGGAGTGACTATGCTCAGTTAGCTTTTGGCCGAATTTGGCGCAAGGTTTGTTTTCGGACCGTAGCAGGTTCCAAAAATCGGTTTGACGCTTGGATGCTGAGCGGCCAAAGTTGGTACTTTGATGCACAGGTTAGAGCGACGGGAACACACACGAGCAGTAG
>Ga0335074_10003149_pt1 | contig 22452 bp, 16 predicted proteins | sample Lox_Sample_23_FD_206715 | JGI IMG/M metagenome (GOLD analysis project Ga0335074, IMG submission 206715) | Soil microbial communities from Loxahatchee National Wildlife Refuge, Florida, United States - Lox_Sample_2.3 | ecosystem: Environmental > Terrestrial > Soil > Wetlands | place: USA...
CCCTGTCGAGCGCTGGCACCGGGACGCCAAGATCTTCACGATTTTCGAGGGCACGTCGGAGATCCAGCGCATGATCATCGGAAGGGCCGTCACCGGGCTTGACGTGCGCTAATAACCGCAGGTCGTGGCGTTGGTGCGGATCTTGAAAGGGCTCGTGAACTCCGGTTTTTGCAGGTTGGCCGTTTGCCCGTTATTCCTGGTTGGTTCCCGTCAGTTCCCGATAGCGTGCTGAGTTGGTGCTGACCCCCTAACTGTTAGGGGTATCGCCTAGTCGGCCGAGAAGCCTCGAGAGTCCGGGGATCCATGGCAGTAGTACTCGTTCCGATGACGGCAGCGGCCGAGCTGAGCAAGTTCGAGTGATCTAGCGCAACTGTGGCGAAGATGCATAATGCCGCCTGATCGACGCCGCGACTCGGAGGCCGAGGTAGTCGACTGAGGAATCGACGTCCGCAAAGCTGTTGTGCATCCGTCAGATTCGGACGGCCGCAATGTCGGTGGCTGACTCTACGCTGCCTTCGTCGCTCCCTATCGTGCGGAAGGATCAGGAGTGAAGGCAGTCATGCTGGGCGCGGTTGCGCAGCGAGCAGACGGCGGAGCCTGATCATGCCAAAGAGGAGCCCGCAGCAGCGCACCGGGTTCAGCGCCGAAGCTTTCGTGGGCAAGGCAGTAGCCGACGCCGGGCACGTTTGGAACGACACGCGGCGCGACTTCGGCATCGACGGCCACATCGAGTTCGTCGATGCCGCGACGCAGGTCAGCGGTTATGCGGTGGCGGCCCAGGTTAAGGGCACTGCCGCGGTGTTTCCCGGCGAGAATGAGACGGGTTTCCGTTTCGCGTGCGAGGCGCGCCATATCGATTACTGGCTGCGATGCGGCCGCCCGACGGTACTGATCTGCGTCAACGTTCGTGATCAGCAGGCCTGGTGGAAGCGCCTGGACACCTGGTTCGCCGACCCCGTCCGCCGTGCCCGCCGCGTAGTCGAATTCGACAAGGCCGCTGACGTATTCGACGTGTCAGCGTTCAGCCTGCTGTCGGCGATAGCGGTCCCGGTGGGGGAATCGCTGCCGAGGCTGGAGGGCAGCGAGCAGCTGGTGTCGAACCTGCTGACGGTCACGGGGTTCGCCCCGCGCATCTGGTCGGCGTCAACGCCGTGCCGGGACCGGGCCGACGCCTGGGAGCGGATGCGATCCAACCGCGCATTCGAGAGCGGTTTCCTGCTGTCGAGCGGAAGGATCCATGCGTTGACCTCGCTGGAAGATGGCCCGCTGGGGGTCCTGTGCGACGGCCCGGTCACCTCGGTCCCGACACAAGACTGGGCAGCCACGCAGGACGAGGATCTGCAACGGCGGTTCGTGGCGCTGCTGAACTTCACGCTGCGGGCTGCACGTCACGACGAGCTTGTCTGGCATCCGAAGAAGAAGATCGTCTACTACCAGGCGTCCGCTGACCTGTCCAGGCGGAAGGTCCGGGGCCGGTACAAGGGCAGCAAGGGCCGGGCGTTCTTCAATCCCTACTACGGCAGGGACGACGCGGAGAAGGTCAGGTACTGCCGGCATTATGCGGCAGGGCTGTACTTCCGGCGCTGGGCAGGCCAGTGGTACCTGGAGATCAACCCGACCTACCACTTCACCATCGACGGGCGCCGCGACTCTTACTACGACGCCGAGTACGTCGCCACGATCAAGCGGATGGAACGCAACAGCGCCGTCTACCAGCTGGTCCGCGCGTGGGCGGACTACCTCCATGGCGAGGACACCCTGTTCAAGATCAGGGACGATCGGATCGTGTTCGGCAGCCTGCTCACCATTGACGCCGACGCCGCGATCGACGAGAAGGCGTGGCTGCCGTCGCCGGAGCCTCCCCCTCCGGCTCCAGCCGAGGCCGGCCTGCTGGCCGGTCTGTGGGATTCGTCGTGAAGGCGTCGCTGATCGGCGAGCCGGAACTGGAATTCCGAGCCAGGAACCGGCATATCGACCCGCGGTACGGCGTCACCGTGTACGGGCCTGCCGACGCGGACTCGCCGTCCGCGCCCCGCGACATCTCCGTTGGGATCGTGGGCCCGGCCGCAGCCATCGACGGGATGCGCGGCTGGCTGGAACGGTGCCGGACGTGGATCGAAGCCAAGGGGGCCAAGCCTGGGCAGGAGAACCTGCACCAGCCCTTCCCCGGCTTCAGCACGGACACGAGCTTCGGCGCAGGGCTCGTGTTCGATGACGCCCTAATCCGCGAGATCCCCGACCGGCAGCTCCGCCTGCTCGCCAAGGCCAACGTGAAGGCCGCCATCGCCGAGGGCGCAGGTATGTACGCCGACGCCGCCCGGTCGCTCGCCGAGACTGGCCGGTGCCGCGTCATCCTGTGCGCCCGGCCCGAGGAGATCCGCGAGCACGACAGCCAGCTGCCTGAACCCGGCGGTGACGACGCCGACGGAGATGAGGAACCCGGCGAGACCGAGATCGGCCGCGACTTCCACGACGTGCTCAAGGCGCAGGCACTCGGTCTGGCGTGCCCGTTGCAGGTCATGCGCAGGGAGACCTGGGAGGGCACCATCAGGCGCGGCGATGTTCCTCGCATTCTGCAGGATGAGGCCACCCGAGCGTGGAACCTGCACATCGCGCTTTACTACAAGGCCGGCGGAACCCCCTGGCGGATGCCGCGCCGCGACGCCGACCTGTCCACCTGCTACGTCGGCGTCAGTTTCTACCGCACGACCGATGGCGAGGAACTCCACACCGCCGTCGCTCAGGTCTTCAACGAGCGTGGCGACGGCGTCGTCGTGCGCGGCGGAACCGCGACAATCTCCAAAACCGATCGGCGGCCCCATCTAACCGAGACCGACGCCCGCAAGCTGCTGAGCGATGCCCTCGCGGAGTACCGGCGCACTCACGGTCACCAGCCCGCCCGCATCGTGCTGCACAAAACCTCGCAGTTCGCCTCCGCCGAGGTCACCGGGTTCCAGGTCGCGGCCGACGAGCGGGAGATCGACTTCTTGGAGCTGATCTGGATCCAGCGGCGGGGCGCCCCGCACCTGTTCCGCACCGGGCAGCTCCCGCCGCTGCGAGGCACCACCGTGAGGCTCGACCAGCGCACCCTCCTGCTTTACACCCGCGGATCCATCCCCTATTTCCGCACCTATCCCGGGCTGTACGTCCCGCAGCCGCTCCTACTGCGGCCCGTCGGGGACGGTACAGATCTCCGGGTCGCGGGGACCGATGTCCTGGCATTGTCCAAGATGAACTGGAACAACGCCCAGCTCGACGAGCGCGACCCGCTGACTCTCCGAACCGCCCACCGGGTCGGCACCATCCTCAGACATGTGCCGCGTGATGCCCAGATCGCCACGCGCTACGCCTACTACATGTAAAGGTGGCTGCACGGCGCAGAAGACTCAGGAAGCGCCGTCATGCATCGGCACGGAGCCAGCCGCACAAGAGACTGAGATTCGTACAATCAGCCACGGCTTATGAAAATGGATCCTGAGCTCGGGGCGTCTCGGATCACCACCTTTCTTGGCGTGGACGACGTGTCCGTGGCCGCTGGGCGCAGCTCGCGCTTGACGCCGCTGAAGCGCCGTCGCAGGGATTCTGCTGAGCCTGGCGCCTTGAGCGACAATGGGACCCAATGACATTCGCGATGCGAGTGGCCGCCGCAACGAGGGACTAGACCTGTTCACGCACGCGCAGTTCCGTGCGCTGCGTCAGCCGCGCTCGTTGCCGAGCGAGTGGCTACCAAAATGCGTCCGTGCGCTACATCGAACCTAGGAGTTGACGGGAGTTGCGAGCGAGCTGCTGCGTCGTCTCGTGCAGGCCGGCCCCCCAGATCTCCGCAATCGCCTGAGCGAGTGCGGGTACATCCGCGGGAGTCGCGGGTCGGCGGCCGAAGCGGCAATAAGGTCCGTCAGTTTCGCATAGCACCTTCCCTTGGGGGAGGTGGGCGATCAGTTTGCGTCCATAAGGACTGCGTGCCATCGCCGGGTTCACCGAGAACCACAGGCCCTCGGCGATCGCGCGTTCGGCGGTCGCATGGCTGCCGCTGAACCAGTGCAGGATTGTGCGACAGGGCACTTCCTTTAGGAGGGCAATGGTTTCGTCGGCTGCGCCGCGGCTGTGGACGGTGAGGATTTTGGATCGGATTTGGTCGTGGCCGAGGACAGCCTCAAGAGCGTCCCGCTGCCGACGTTTCTCGGCTGCAGTGATCCCAGGCCGGTAATCGAGGCCGATCTCACCCACCCAGCTAGTGTCCGGCAGCATGCGCAGGAAGCGGCTCAGCTGGCCTGGTGCGGCGGCTGCGGCGCTTGCCGGGTGCAGGCCGAGGGCAACCGTCACGTCGGCTCTGCGAGTGCCGAGTCGGGTACGGAGGCGCCGGTAGGCATCGGGATTGTCGGTGACAGCGACGATCTCGACATCCGCTCGCCGTGCATCGGACAGAACGGCGAGCGGAGCCCGGTACTGGTCGAGATGGCAGTGGGTGTCCAGAAGTCGTGTCATGACAGTCGCGCTACGGCACGGGCCAGCGGCCCTGTGGCGCCCTCGGCCAGCCATGTCCGCAGTTCATGGTTGCCGCGGCGCCAGACGCTGAGGTAGTGCGGATGGGTGCCAGGCGGAAGCGGCGCGTTGCGCAGCAGGTCAGTGTCTGGGCGCTCGGCAAACGCTCCGTTGAGCACGGCGCGCAGGTCTGCGCCTCGGCGTTCGCCCACGTTCTCGATCAGGCCCGGTTCGATGAGGACATCCCACGCAACGGTCTCATTATCCCAGCCGACCGTGGCGAGGGCTGCTCGCCGGATCAGACACGGGAAGCAGTAGCCGCAGTTGCCTTGCGGCCGTCGTTGCATCCGGGCGGCCTCGGGGTGTGAGCAGGACACCGTCTCGGGCGCGAGCTCGTGTAGTAGAGCCTGATTCTTATTGTCCCGGAGCATCTGTCCTTTGGTCTTGTACTGGTAGGGATTGATCAGCGGATTCGAGACACCGACGGCGGGTGCGGCCTCGCTGAGAAGATTCAGGTAATGGGGGTGGGTGGTGCGGGTGCTGGCGCTGCCATCGCGGGCACGGGTAAGCGGAACGTTAAGGGCGATGTAGCCGTTCTCCGGCACGTAAACAGGAACGTCAGGTCCGCTGGCGGAGGCTAGGGCCAGGGCCGCGGTGAGGAAGAGGAATGACCGGCCGCGGGTGGTGGTTTCGGTCACCTGCGGACTAGGTGTGCGCTGTCGTGAGTTGGTGGGCGCGGGTCTGAGCCAGAGCCGCCGCAGCAGCACCCGGTCGGATCCGTAGTGTTCCGCGAGGCGTGCGTGCAGCTCCGGCTGCTTGCTGGTGGCCTGCCCGCCGTCGTAGTGCGACACCAGGCCCAGGCGCGTGGAGGGATCAGACTCCAGCAGGTCGATGACTCCGCATAGCGAATCGAGTCCGCCGGAGAACAGACTGACAGCATCGACTGAGGCGACGGCGTTCTTCTCAGCAGGCAGCGGTGCGAGAGCGGCTAGGGGATCGGCTGGCTGGCTGTGGGCGGCAATCTGCCAGTTGTCTCCCGTGAGAAATCGCAGAGCCTGGGGCAGGGTGCTGCCGTTGAACCTGGCCGACTCCTGGGCGGGGAAGCGCAGGTGCAGCTCACGCGTCCAGGCATCGGGGGAGTCGGCACGTGCCGAGAACTTGTCCACGCAGTAAGCTGCCGCGCCCAAGAGCAAGAGGTCAGCGGCAGCGCGCGTCGGCCGCCATCCGGCGAAGAATCCGGGCATGCACTCGATGTTTGTCGCAGCCGAGCCGGGTACCCAGTCGAGGGCGACGTCGGTGTCGACTGTCGGTAGCTGCCCGGCGTCAGTGAGGACCTCGAATTTGGTCACGATCATCCTTCTTGCGGCAAGGACTGCAGGATCTCGTATACGTCGCGGATGGCGTCGTCCGCGAATTGCGCGCCGTCTTGACCGGACCAGTCGAAGGCCAGCGGGTCGCTGGGCATCCGGAGAGTGACCAAGTCCTGCACCATCTGGATGATCTGGCGATCGGCTTCGTGTACGGCGGCTGGATCGGTCAGCCTGGCCAGCCGCTCTGCCAGCACGGGTACCCGGTTGTAGATGTAATGGGCCAGGAACATCGTGAGCAGCGTTTCAAGCATGCCCGACGTCACATTGACACCGTCAAGTTGCGTCCAAGTCTCGGCATCGCCGAAAAGCTCATCCAGCACATCGCAGGCGGCGTCACGCGCTGCCTGCGATTCGACATCAGCGGCATCGCCAGCAATGAGAGTGATGAGGCCGTCAAGAACGTCGAACCGATCTTGCCCGACGAGGCCCGCTAGGCCCGCCTGCGTGAGAGTCGGGCCAAGGCCGGAGCTCCCGATGCCGGCGAGCAGGCCGCCGAGGCGCGCAACCCCCCTCGATCCCGCGCGGGCACCGGCAGCCGCTGCCGCTGCGCCGCCGAAGACGGCGACATGCCGGGCGAGGACCCGTCGTGCGTTGACCCGAGTACCGCCCAAGCCTCCGGCAGCGTTTCGCGCGTAATTTGAAGCAGCGAACTTGAGCGGCGTCCACGCACCGCCGCTGCCCTCTGCGCGATCCGTCGAGGTGCCCACGTTTGCTCTCAGCCGCCGGGGCGCGGCCTTGCGGCGGCGACCGCCGCGGATCGCACGGCATCAACGCGGCTTCCCACCCAGCCTGCCAGCAGGACGGCACGTTCAGAGCCATCGGGTAGCCGGCGGATGACGCCCGGAATGCGCAGCGCTCCAACCGAAGTGTGCGGGATGCGGCCGAGGAACTCGCAGACCGTCGGCACGAGGCGTGGCACGCGGCCAGCCAGCTCGGCCGCGGTGCCGAATGCGGTGCTGTCCGGTCGGCGAGCGACTACATCCAGGAATGCCAGTACCACATCATCCTGATCGGGCTGGGATAGCCCTGCGTATGCTGTGATCGCGTCTCGGGCGACCGCCGGAGCCTCGGAAGACAGGCGGGTCAGCAGGGCCTGCAGGTCCGGTCGCAGCGCGGCTGCTAGCGAGCCGACGACGATGTGGTCGCGGAAGTAGGTGAAGTAGGGCCGCAAATCCACTGCTGACAGATCCGGCGGAAGCTGCAGCCAGCGCCGGATCTCAGGGCGGCCTACCCAGTCACGGATCCGCTCGGCTTCGTCGGGCGGGGTGGGGACGGCGTCGCTAGCCGGCGACGCTCCCGCTCGGCCTTGCCTGGCCGAGTTTTGGGCCTCCTCGGCCTCGCCATGTGCCTGTGGTCTTGTACTGTCACCGGTGGAGCGCGCGAGTGCTTCCGCAAGCCGGACCTCGCTGGAGGGACCACCCTGGACTTGGTGCTGCCAGTCGAAGACGGACTGCAACGCATCGCTGTCGCGCTCCTCGAGCACCATGAGCTTGGCGAGCACATCGGACCTGAGTGCAACTCCGCGCCTGGCAGCCGCCTTCTGGCGCCACTGCAGGTCGTTGAGGAAACGCTTGATCGACCGGGGGTTGCCTGCAAGTCCTTCAGCGAGTGCTGGGCTGATGTCGTTCGCCCATTCGAGGTCGGCGGCAAGCTGGGCGTTCAATAGGCCGCCGAGGACATCTTCGGCAAGAGCCCGGTTGTAGACGGCGGCGAATGGCGCCGCGGCCCGGCGTTGCCGGACCGATTCGCAGACGGTCACGAAGTCAGATCTTGTGAGATGGAGCGCCGTGACGAGCAAGCTCACGTAGGCGGCCGTCTCCACCGGCGACAACGCTGGCACCGTGACCTGGAGCTGCAGCATCTTCTCGAGGTACTCATGACCGACCTTGCGCCCGCCTTCCATCTGCAGCTGCCGGTACCGGGCGTCGATCGAAGCCTCGATGATCTGCCGGTTCGCGGCGATGACGTACGCAGTTTTCGGCGCGTTGAGGAACAGGCGGATGGCCTCGAAGGTATCGACGATCGTCTCTGGCAAGCATCTATCGAGGTCATCAACAAAAACGATCACCGCGTCGACACCCGCCAGATTGTCGACCATGGCCGCATATCGCTCGTGAAACTCGGTGACATCGCGGATCTCAGCAGCGGGATCAGTTCCTGAGTTATCGGGTCTGTCGGTGAGAGCTTCGGTAGCCATCGGAATCGCCGTCTGCGCGAGCCCTGAGGCCAGGTCCACGGTTGCCTGCGCAGCGTGCGGGTCAACCGCCGCCAGCACGGCCGGAGCAACAACCGGCGCCGCAGCGACAGCTAGGCGGCCTGCGGCGCGGCTACGATGCCCAAGTCTGCGAACGAACCGGCGCAGCGCCCCGATTTCCTCGACTTGGGCCTCGTCACCGCTGGCCCGTTCCTGGCACGCGTTCAGCACGGCTCGCATGATTGCAGTCTTGACGTCGTCGTAGTCCTCATACCTCCACGGGCTGAACTCAACACAGACATACGGCGACGCAGTGTTTTCCTTTGCGAGCTCGCCGAATGCCTGCTTGAGCAGGCTGCTCTTGCCTGATCCCCACCCGCCGAGCACGCCGACAGTGAGCGGCAGCAGACCCGTATCGGTGATCGCCACGACAAGCTCATCCACAAGCACGTCGAAACCGAGCAGGTCGATGTCGCTCTCGTTGTCAGGCCACACTTGACGATCTCCCCCAGTTGAATCCAGAACCGGACGGATGCCGACCTTTGCGTGAGGTTGTTAGGCGGGGCCCGCTGTCCGGAAGCCTAGGCGTCTCGCCTCCTCCATCAGGCGCAGTGCCTGCGCGGCCTGCTTGCCGCTGATGCTCCATCCTTTGCTGAGGTACTGGCCGATGGTGAAGGCGATCTGCCGCTGCCATGGCTCGAGGTTGTGAGTTTCCTTTGCCCAGCGGGCAACAGCGAACCAGTCTGTGGCCGGGATGGCTGTGACAGCGCCGATCTGCGAGAGGTCGGCCTCGGATGTGGTTGCGGCATGGCGGCCGCCGGCCGGGACTGCTGATGGGTCGATCAGCTCGAGACTCAGCTGATCGGGCAGCTGCCATGCAATGTCGAGCACCTTGCTCCAGCACTCGGGGCGCTTGGCCCACTCAGTCACATTCGCAACTCGGACCGGGCGTGTTATGACTGCGTGAACCTGCATGCAGAGATCATCGATGGCTGCAGCGAGAGCTGGGCTGAGCCTTTGCTCACGCCAGATCCGGTCGAGGTCGATGCGCTGGGCGGTCTGGTGCGCGAGCCTGGCGATGGTGTACGTGACGATGTTGGCGCGGTAGCCGCCGAACTGATGCGCTTGCACGATCTTCTCTGTGGCGCGGAACAAAATCGCTTTGGCGACGAGCCGCTGGCAGTAAGCGATGTCGACCTGCGGCGCCTTCTCGCCGATCCGCATCATGAACTCGCGGAAGTTCTTCTCGGCGCCGCGGCTGACGACGTGCGGCAGTTGCGCCCAGGACTGCTCGAACTTGGCTGCGTCGGCCTTGGTGAACTTCTGGCGCAACGGGTGCAGCGTCCTGAACACGCGCTGACGTGCCGGTGTTCGCTCCCGCGCGAGCGCGTCGGCGTACTGGCCGCGGGCACGCTCGTAGAACCACCGCGTCTCCTGGCCGCTTCCGTCGGCCGCTGGAGCCCACAGCGACCGGGTGACCTTCTCCACTTCTACGTGGAAGGAATGGTTGGAGCTGAAGTCGACCAGGGTGACCTTGTTCTGGGTGTTGGAATACTTGGAGATCTCAGGGACGATGTCGTGGAGCTGCTCTGCAGGGACAACGGTGAGCTTCATCTGGACGAACACGCCGGAGATATCGGCCTTGTCGCGGACGTGCGCGTAGTGAATAGATGCGGTCGTCTGCCCGCCGTTGACGATCTGGAGGTCGTGAATGCGGCGGATGGCGCGCCCGCCGTCCGGTAGCGAGCAGAACTCGACGTTTGAGGCAGTCGCGGTGATGCCGTTGTTGTATGCGAGGAACAAATCCGGTCCGGTGAGCAACGTTTCACGGATACCTCGGTTCACCGCGCCCTTGGTCTGGAGGAAGGATCGGACATTGAGCTCCAGCAACCGGGTGCCGTACTGCCCGTAAAGCCCCGCCAGGGTTGTGCCCGGCATGATGGCAAGGAAGACAGAAAGGTCTGGTCCTGCAGGGGGCGCGGCGAGACAAGGGAGCGGCTGGTCGAAGTCGACAACGATGGGCTCGCTAAGCGTGCCCGAGGTGGCCATCCGGTGGAACCTGGACAGGTCCCAGATCTCGCAGCCGGCCGGGACCCCCTCGATGATGAGGTCCGGAAGTGTCGCGACCGAGGTGGAGCTGTTGGTGAGCAGGAAGAGCCTCAGTCTTGATGTTTCCGGGAGCTTTTTCTCCACCGCGAGGCACATGTCGTAGACGTCAGAGGATTCCTCTACCTCGTGCCGCAGCCCGTCGCGGCACCGCTGGACGAACGTCGCCAGACGACGGAACAGAGCCTCGGCCTCTGCCTTGGCCATCCTGGTGTCGAGCGGGTGCTGGCGGAATGAGCTGACGAACAGGTCGAGCGTGTCGAGGGACTCGTTGCTGCCGTACCCGCTGACTTCGACGCCGTGCGCCCTGTAATAGGCGGTGAAGGTGTTCTCGGTGACCCCGGCCTGCTCAAGGTCGTCGAGCGCGCGTCGGGTGAAGATCTCGGGCGTCGTCGCGTTTTCGGCCTCGGCTGTCGCGAGCACGTCCGCGACTAGATCCTCGGCGTAAGCCGAGATTGTCAGATCGCTCATCTGTGGGTTCCTCCCGCGATGGCCGCAGCGACCTGCTCCGGTGTCATCAGAAATCGCTCCAGCCCGGCAGTTGAGATGTGGTATCGGCAGTCGCCCACACCGGCCCGCAGGTCGGATTCGGTGATTCGCGGGAATTCCTCTGTCACGCGCCAGAAGCGCTGCTTACGCACCGTGTAGCGGGGCTCGTCGTAGAGCGCGCGGTGCTGTCTGAGGTAGCCGACGCGGGCGAGCAGGTCATCCATCAGAGCGACAGCCGCGGCGTCACTCACCTCTGCCCGCGCGCAGTCGACCGCGGTGTTAAGACTCTCGCCTCCGCCGCCTCGGCGCTCGTCCAGTGACAGGTGCGCGAGTATGAGCATCGGGGAACCTTGACAGTCGAGTTCCCGCTCATTGGCGATCACGATCTTCTGCGGCTCCTTGCCGGAGCTGGTCTTGACCTCGATCGCCGCGAGCGGGAGCTGAAAATCCTGATTCGCAGCGGCCGGTCCTGTCCACGCCGCTACCGCATCCGCAGAAGGCAGCGCGGTCAGCAGCCGTTCGCGCAAGATCGTCAGCTCCCCGAACAGGCCCCGGCGGGCCTCTGGCGTCAGGCCTGTGTCGGTGAGCTTTTCGAGCATGCGACGCCAGTGCTCGAATCGGCTGACCGCGGCGAGTACGGCCTCGACGGGGCCTGCGGCACTTTGCACAGCTGTTGCGATGTCGTCGGCCAGGGGGTTGAAGACATCTCGGAGGCTGTCGTCGATCAGTACCACGCGAAGCTCGCTGGCCGGAGTGGCGGCGAGCCGGTGGATCTGCATCTCGAGCCCGCGAGTCCTTGGCAGGACGCGCAGCTGCCGGACTGCTTCGTCAGCTGCCGCCGACGGGATCCTGAGCGTGATCATGCGGTGCTTGTCAGGATGCCCGACGGCGATGAACATGTCATAAGCCGAGTCTGGATGTATGCGGCGCACGGTGACGCCGTCGGCGTGCTGGTCGGCCGCGAGGTGCTGCCACTCCCGCTCGGTGATGGTCATGATCCGGTTTCCTCGTCGTCATCATCCATGCCCTGCAGTGCTTGCTGGCGCCAGATCTCGTTGACGACGTATTCGGTCTTGGCCGAATGGTCGGAGAAGGGGAAGCTGATGGCGAATCCGACTAGGGGCGGCATCTCCCGACCGTCGGCTGCCAGGGGGTTCTTCAGCGGGTAGATGAGCAGCAGGGCCTGATCGGGCCGCCGCTCACGCCGGAGCGGCGTGCCGGTGGGGACTTTAGGGTTCTTCGGCTGCCCGTTCTTGTCGAGCTTTCCCTCCGCTGCCTTGCGGGTCGCGGCCATCGCGCGATCCCGCTGGTCGCGATCAAGGTCGGTCGACTCGTCTGAGGGGCTGACGATACGGCGGATGGTGTAGCGACCCTCCTGGGTCGGGTCGTTGAGCGGCTCGCGCTTGATCAGGCCGATCTGATGAGGTCCAATGTCTGCCCGTTCCCCGGTCCTGCTGCTGACCAGGCGGACAGTCCAGCGCCCGAGTTCTCCGACGCGCTGGCATCGCCGGATGTACTCGGCGATGAAGGCCGGCCTGACTCGGTGGGCGTAACGGTCTGCCATGTACTCGGCCATGAAGCCGTCGACGATGTCTTCGGCGGGCACGTTGCGCCAGACCCGGCTCCCAGAGTCCGAGACCGAGGGCTGAGTCGCGTCCAGCCTGCCGATGAACTTCTCCAGGACCTCGTAGTTGCGCCGGACCGCGCTGTCCGCCAGGTCGAAGATGACGGTTTCCGGGATGTCACCGGAGTAGCTGAGCTTGACCTTGATGCCGCGGCGCATCTTGTTGGCCGCAGTGATCGCAAGGCCGGCTGGCGAGGCGCGCACGCGCAAGCCGAATTCCTCGGGCTTGGCTTCAAGCGCGGCCATCTCCTCGAACTCGCGGCGCAGCTCGTCGTTGGCCGAGGTGATCTCCGTGTAGGCCTCGCAGAGTGCCTTGGTTGTATACAGCCGGCACAAGTCCTCGTAGCCTGGGCGGTAGCCGAACCAGCGACCCATCTGCAGCAGCGTGTCGTATGCCTTGGACGCGCGCAGGTAGTAGCTGACACTGAGCCCCTCGAGCGTCAGGCCGCGAGATAGCTTGTTGCCGCCGATCGCAATGACGGACAACCCGTCACGTCGGTGCTCGTAATACTGCAGCGCATCCCTGGACGTGCCATTGACGATTCGCACCTGGATCTTCTCGGCCGCGGGCCGGACGTTCGCCCACACTTCTGCCCAGCTGACGGCCATCACCTGATCGGCCGGGAACCAGGAACTGGTGGGAACGAAGTCCCGCTCCCACAAGGAGCGAAGCTGCTCTTGCATGGGCTGGCGAGCACCTCTGCTGTCGCCGTAGCGGATACGGTCCGTAATCAGCCGCAGTTCGTCATCCACCATCGCCGCGACGCGGTTCTGCACGTCCTGGAACCGCGTGACGTGGATGAGCATCGAATTATGCTCGTTCGCCTGGCCGCGTGCTATCCGCGCAGCGCATACGAGAACGAACGCGCTGAGGGCTTCGCGGAGCGATGCTGGTAGCTGGCCGGGCGGTATCCAGTCCTTGCGGTGCCGGTCGGGCATCCAGCCGTCGTGGTCGGTCACTTTCCGGATGATTGGCACGGGCTCGACGTCCTCGTCGTCCATGTCGCCGGACTGCAGTCCGAATACGCGCTCAGGGCCCAGGTAGTTCGACGGCGGAGGCAGGCTCTCGATGAAATGACGAGGGAAGATGTCCAGGCCGTAGTGCTCATGCTCGGTGGCCGGATCGATGTAGATGTTGGCGAACGGGGTGGCGGTGTACCCGACGTAGGCGGCCTTGTCGAAGCTCTCGAGCAGCTCACGGATTCCGGCGTTGATCGCTGACGGCCTCGTGTCGTCGTCGAGGGCGGCGACGTTGACCGATGCGTTGTCCGCCTCGTCGTCGATCACCAGGAGCGGCACGTCGTGGACGATCTTCCTGCCGCCTTGCCCAGTTGGCCGGCCCTCGACCTCCACCACCCATTTGCGCAGGTAGTTCAGGATGCTGCGGTGCTTCTTGATGACCAGGACGACAGGGTAGTCCCCGATCGGCATGTTGGCGGTCTCGGCGCGAGACCGCTTGAAGTCTCCGTTCTCGGCGCTGTTGGTCAGGGAGGCGACCTTGAGCCTGGCCGCTCCGGGCATGGCGCCGACCCCAAGGTAGGAGGTGCCGCGTGCATCGTCGTAACGCTGCTGGTACTGGGTGTCGAATCCGATGAAGCCTTCGTCGATGCGGAGTTGAGTCTGGCTCCTGAGACCGTTATCTATGCCGGCCAAGACGACGATGAGCTTGTAGCCCGCGTCAGCCGCCTTGCAGATCAGGCCGATGTAGTTGGCGGTCTTTCCTGACTGGACGTTGCCGACGACTAGACCCTCCCGGTGCCATCGGCCCTGCCGGTTGGGATCTTCGAGCTTCCGGAGCACCCGGTCAGTGCTGTCGTCAAGCCGCCACACCACCCGCCTAGGCGTCAGCTTCACCTCTTCGAGGAAGCGGCGGTATCGGTCCCAGAAGTCCCAGTTGCGCTGGCCTTTGGCGGCGGGAAGCCACTCGACATGGTCGGTGCTGTCCTGGAGCCCGGTCGATGCCTCCTGCCACACGGTCACTCGGCTTTCGACCTCGCGCCGAAGGGCTGCCGGATCGACCTCATCACCTCGCCGGGAGAGCATCGCATGCACGTCGTCGCACGCATCCGCCACCTCATGGGAGGTGGCATCGCGGTCCTGGGGCAGCATGGCGAGAACCAGGCGGATGGCTTTCTGCAGCCGGTCCTCTGTTGCAGTAGCTGGAACTTGCATGGCGGTCTTCCTGGTGTTTCGCGTTACTGAGGGCTACTTTTCGCGGATGAGGCGCAATGTACTGGACGCCTAGGACACGCGGTTGGCTTACGAGTTCCAGAAGCCAGCCATCTGATCGAAGGGAGGCATAAGCCGGATGCGGCGCCGTGCCTCGGATGGCGTGTAGCCTTGGCTTATCAGGGCAGCCTGAATTCGCTCGGCCACTTTCACGGCCTCTTCATCGGCGCTGGTGAACGGCTCGGGGTCGTCCATGGTTTCGGCTTGGTGCATGACCCGGAGTGCCGCCACGGGGACCGTCTCTTCCAGCAGTCTGATGAGGGCTGATGCGTCGGCCGCCTCGTCGGCTCCGCCGCGTAGTACCTGCCGGACCAGCGGATGGTGCCTGTTAATCCGGCATGTGACCTGGCCACTGTTACGGCGCACGGTCCAGGCGTACGCAAAGTCCGGCCCGCGTTCACGGGCAGTGACCCGTCCGCGCTGGGTCAACACAGCGGCGGCGGCCTCCCGGGCGCTGGCCCCGATGCGCTGCAGGTGTGACCTAGCGGCCACTGGCGGGATGGCGCCGGACTTCCGGACGTCGATGCTCCACTCGCTGTCCAGTTCGGCTGGTATGTCAACTGCGACACGCGCAAGGATGTACTTGTCCTCTTTCCGGAACCCCCGTATGCCGAGCCAGTCGCCAGCAAGGATCAGGCGATCCCGCCGGTATACGTAAAACCCCTGCTGTTCCAGCCAGCCGCGCGGCCCCGCTGCGCGCCGGGCTTCCTCGTCGCCGAGATGGCGCAGGTGCGGGAGGACGAAGCCTGCCACCCGCATGAGGTGTCCGCTGATGGGCAGTTCCTCTGCCGGAAGCCGCTGAGAGAACGGCCGATGCTGCAGGAACGGATCCCAGGGCAGCACCGGGTTGCCATTGACGGTTAGCTTTATGCGTCGCCCTGTGAGGAACCGCCCGAAGACCATGGCAAGGTGAGCCTCGACGCGGCGGACTTCCTCATAGAAATGTCGCTCTGCCGACTCGTCGTCTGCAGTGACGCCGGCCTGGTCGAATCGGTGGAGGTGCCTCCAGAGGACGACGGTCCCTTGGCCGCTCCACTGGTCTTCGAGGACGGCTTCGTCCGGCCCGGCGTCCCTTAGTAGCCGCCACTCCTCGGTCTGCCTGACCAGGTCCAGGTCCCAGACGCGGGTGGCGCGCTGCTGGTCGGCCGCTGCGCTCATCACGATAAGCCTCCGCGCCTGGGAGAAGGACGCGGTCTTGAGGCCCATGCCAAAGCGCCCCAGATCCTTGGGGCCTCTAGGCGTGCCTGGTCCTCGGGCGGCGATGGTCATAGCCGTCACGAGCTCCGCCTCGGTCATTCCGTGGCCGTCGTCGATGACGGCTGCCCAGGACTTCCGGCCGTCCCACGTGAAGATCACGCCCACCTGCCGGGCGCCGGCCGCGATGCTGTTGTCGACCAGATCAGCGACCGCAGCCTCGGTGCTATATCCCAGGGACCTGAGCGATTCGATCGTGCCAGCCGGATGCGGGTTGGCGATCTCGTAGTCCAAGATGTGCCCGCCCCCGTCGTCTCCCGGTCCAAGCCAGTCAGCCGGTGACGCCTGGGCGTCCGTGATGCCCTGGCTTTCAGCCCGGAAATAGGCGCCCAGAGAGACACAAACGGCAGATTGCCGCAAGTATATGGCTCCGGAGTCGCCTTGCCACCGGGCCGATACCAGCTCGGACCGCGGCCGGTGCAGGAACGAAGTCCAGCACCGTGAGCCGCTGAGCATGGCTAATGTTGCTGGTCGTCAACCCCGGTGACGGATCCCCGGCCAATCGGGCGGATTCCTGAGGCCCGTCCCGACGTGCCGCTGTTCGTCAGTGGCGGGCGCTACTGTGCCGGTAGCGCTGGGACAGGAGGACGCATGGGGAACGGGACGACGGCGGCGGACGGCCGGCACTATGGCGTCAAGCTGGTCCGCGGCCCCTTCGTCCGTCTTCCCGCGCACCCGCAGGCCTGCGCAGACGAAGAAGAGTTCCTGGCATACGCGGCACGCTTGCGGACCGCGGGGGTTCCGCTGGCTGCGGACCTGTTCAGCGGGGGCGGTGGTCTTAGCCTCGGGCTTGAGGCGGCCGGGTATCGCGTCGTGCTCGGTGCGGATCACGACCCCGAATCTGTCGAGACGCACCGTCATCATTTCGGCGGCCTGACGCTCGACTGGGACCTCGGTGACACCAGCAACGTCGCGCGGATCGCCGGGCTCGTCGTCGGCGCTCAGGTCGAGCTGCTGGCGGGAGGGCCGCCCTGCCAGCCATTCTCCAAAGCCGGGAGGAGCAAGATCCGCCACCGCGTGCGGCACGGCCTACGCGACCCCCGGGACGAGAGGCGGGACTTGTGGCGCTCGTTCCTCGAGGTCATCAAGGTTGCGCTGCCACCAGCGGTTGTCATGGAGAACGTCCCCGACATGGCCCTGGACCGGGAGATGTTCATCCTCCGGACCATGGTTCATGAGCTGGAGGATCTTGGGTACGCAGTCGAGGAGGGAGTCATCGATACCTGGCGCTACGGCGTGCCCCAGTTCCGCCAGCGCCTCATCCTCATCGCGCTGCGGAACAGAACCGCGTTCCGCTGGCCCGCCGAGACCCCGGATAAGACGACGGTATGGAACGCCATCAGCGACCTGCCTGAGGTCGAGGGCGGATGGCGGCCCGCAGGAGGCGCGGACGGCTGGACTGACTACGCCGGGCCTGTTACCGACTACCAGCGGCGCATGCGAGCCGGCATCAGCCAGGCGGACGCGTCTAAGGTGTTCGACCACATCACGCGCCCAGTGCGGGAGGATGATGAACGCGCATTTCAGCTCATGGATCCAACGACCCGGTACTCAGACTTGCCAGAGCACATGCGCCGGTACCGCCACGACATCTTCGACGACAAGTACAAGCGGCTTGACGAGGACGGCCTTTCGCGGACCATCACGGCCCACATTGCGAAGGACGGATACTGGTACATCCATCCCCGGCAGAACCGCACGCTGACGGTCCGCGAGGCAGCCCGGCTGCAAACCTTCCCCGACCGGTTCAGGTTCGCCGGTCCACCGTCGGCAGCGTTCCGCCAGATCGGCAATGCCGTCCCTCCGGAAATGGCCGAGCGCCTAGGTCAGGCGGTGCGGTCGAGCCTCGCCGCAGCGCAGCCGGCCGATCCCTCGTCGCAGCAGTTGGCTGCGCTCCTGGCGGGATGGTTCACTGCGCTGACTCAGCGTGCTGTTCCCTGGTTGCGCGCGCGCACCCGCTGGCAGGTGCTCTGCGCTGAGATGCTTCTCGACCGCCTGCAGGTGTCCCAGGTCCGATCGCTCTGGCCGCTGCTTTCGCGCTGGGAGACTCCCGCCGACACGCTGGCGGCGGCGTCTGAACTTCGCGAGATCGCCAGGTGGCTGGAACGGGACGGCAGGGCTGATCGGATTGCTGCCCTCGCTGCGGAGCTGGCAGGCGCGGCGGACCGTCTCGACGATGATGAGGCTATCCGGCGCATTCCCGGCATCAATGAGGCGCTGGCCGATTTGGCAGTGCTGACGGTCGCTGTCCGCTCTGAAGACGAATCGGAGGAGCCGGTGCTGGTCGGGAGAGGAGTCCTTCGCGTTGTGGCCAGGTACACCGGTAAACAAGTCGACAGGCGCAACAGGCTCACCGACGGCCGCCTTGCCACAGCCAGGATGGTCGGTGACGGCAGCAACGCCCGCGACGCTCACCTAGGCCTGATCGAGCTAGCCGCTGGTATTTGCCGGCCAGCCGAGCCGTTGTGTGTGGAATGCCCGCTATCCGGGTCCTGCCGCAGTTCGCAGGCGGATCTGCAGCGCCAGAGTCTGCTGTTCTGATCTGCCCGAGCGGCAGCCGTCAGATAAAGCCGAGCGCTTGGGCGACTTCCGGCGCTTGAGTGCGGAGAGTTTGCACTATTCGCAAGAACGACTCGTACTCTCCGGCGTGCATCGCCGCCGCCCGGAGTGCAAGCCCTGCACCATCGGCAGCTGACCGCGGTGTCGGAACCGAACTTGCCGGAGTCTGCTGCAGGAGCACTTCGGCTTCGGCTTGGCGGGTGTCCTCCCCGTAAGACGCACGACGGGATGTCTTGCGGTAGATGTCGTCGGCGCGGCTGCACAATTCATTGATCGGCCGTTCAAGCATCGGGCGCAACTGCGGAGGGATGGTAAGCCGGATCTTGGCGACGTTGATGTTAAAGACCGAATCGAGGTCGGTGTCGAAGTCAAGAGAGGCTCGGGCGAGTTTGGTGTGCTCATCAATTCCGCGGATCCCGTTCCAGCCTCCCCATTGGACTAGCCTGTCAGCACGGAAGATGTAGAGGCCCTGCTGTCTGTTCCAGTTGAGCGGGCCAGACAGCTTCTCGAATTGTTCCGGAGAACTGAACTGGTCACGGGACGGGAGCACGTACCTGTGCAGAGTGGCCTTCCCGCTGAATTCGCCCACGACTAGTTCGAAGCGCTGAGGCGGAAGTTCGATCCTTGCTGGCTCGCTGGGAGCGAATGGATTCCATGGCTGGACCTTTTCGCCATTAACGGTGATTGCCAGCGTCCGGCCGCCTGTGCCTTCCAGGTAGCGGTGAAAGACGATCCCCAGATGTTCGGCTGTCTTGGCAGCCATGCCTTCCAGTCGGCGCCGTCCCCAGCCGCCGTGCGGCCTCCTTTCTGGAAGCACACGGTCGAGCTTCCGCCAGAGGACCACAGTGCCGGTGCTCTCGCCAAGCCACTCTCGCGCCCTCTGCACGGAGGGGTCCTTACCGGGATCGACGACCAGCCACTCGTCCCACTCCGCAATGAGGTCAAGATCGAGCATCCTCGCCGCTCCAGAGCTCGCCGGGGACGTGCGCGACACGACTGTGACAGAGCGGCACTGCGACAGCGAAGCGGTTTTCAACCCCAGCCCGTACCGGCCCAAGTCGCCTCGCGCATAATTGCGCCGGCTCCCATATCGCATTGCCTCCAGAAGCCCGTTGGCCGTCATGCCGCAGCCATCATCGGCAACCGAGACAAGAGAGTCAGGGCCGTCGAACTCGATCAGGACGTCCACCCGGTAGGCGCCTGCCATGATGCTGTTGTCAACGATGTCGGCGACAGCAGCCGGGAAGTCATAACCGATGTCGCGCAGCGACTCCGTCAGCCGCGCCGCCGACGGTGTGATGGCGGCAGGAGAACGAGACGGCATTGAGGCATCCTTCCTGCGCATGGGGACGTCCACCAGGATCTCACACCTCATCTTTTGAGGTGTCTCTTCGACTCGCGTGTCGGCTCTTGTGCCGGGACCTCCACAAATGCTCAATGGCATCCGCCGCACGCGCTGGGTCCTCGTGTTCCCAAACATGCACGACAACCCAGCCCAGGCTGTCAAGCTGCTCGTCTTTCTCACGATCGCGTGCGACATTGCGGGAGAGCTTGGCCTGCCACCAGTCACGGTTGTTCCTCGGCAGGACGCCGTGGTCCGGGCATGCGTGCCAGAAGCAGCCGTCTACGAACACGGCCACGCGCGCGCCGGTCAACGCGATGTCCGGGCGACCGGGCAGTCGCGCATAGTTAACTCTGAAGCGCAGGCCGCGCCGGTGCAGTTCATGGCGGATCAGAATCTCCGGCCCGGTCGAAGCGCGAGGCATCCTCTGCATCTCCGCAGAGAACGCGGTGCTGAGCGGTACCGGACGCCCACAGGCCTTAGGCATGACGCTAACCATCAGCCGGGCGTGAAGGCGCAAAGCGGGCGCTTCCCCCGTGCAGATATGACAATCGCGGTCTCAGCCCACATATGTTCCGCGCTGAGGAACGGTATAGACGAGGCCCTCATCGCGGAGAAGGGCGATGGCCCGGCGTGCCGTAGTGCGGGCTACCTCCCAGGTTTCGACCATCTCTGACTCGGTGGGGATCCGGGTGCCCTTGCGATACTCGCCGGATGCGATCCGCCCACGGATGATCTCGGCGATCTGCCTGTAAGGCGGCACCGGCCCGGTCGGGTCGATCTTGGTCACGTGTACGAGGCTAACTGACCAGCAACAATCTCCTACGAAGCGATACGAGTCGCTACGAGTAGAGCTATGCTGCAGCGGTGGCCGACGACTCCGACGACTATGCCGCTGTGGAGCGCGGGATGCAGCTCGCCGACTTGCGCTGGCACTGGGACGGCGCCTACGAGATCAACTGGGCTGGCGTGTTCCGGGCCGTCCGCCGGGACAACGGGCTGGCGCTACAGGCCGGGTCGGCGGACGAGCTGCGGACGCTGATCCGGTTCGACTACACACGGCGCCCGGTTCGGAGACGATCCCGGCGAACGCGCGCCGATCGCGAGCGGCGTCCTGGTCCAGATGCGCTCGGGCCACACCGGCCGGTCTAAGCCCGGCAGCTGAATTACTTGAGTCTTCTGCCGCCGGCGTCCGAGACGATCGGGCGCTGGTGCGCGGTCGCGGTGAATCGCGCATGTTCGCGGCGGACTTGGCTGCGGCGGTGGAGTCCGGCCACGATCCAGCCGCGCCCATGGCCCGGCTCGTGGCCCTCGACGGCGCATCGACGCAAGAGCCGTCTGGAGGACGTTAGTGATGAGTCCGTGTCGCCACAGATCCGGCTGGGGGCGCATGCGCCGGTTAGCTCACAGGGTGGAGCTTCGCCGCCGCGGCTCGTGGCTGGACATGCGCGGTACCTATCGCGCCGACTGGCGCGCGGCACGCGCGGAGTCCGTGGCCAGGCGCCGGATGAGGCTCATGGCGACGATGCTGGCCGGTCCGTGCTCGCCGGCCCGCGCGATGCCGAAGTCGCGCGTGTTTGATGGTCACCCGGCGCGCGTGGCGCGGGCGCGCCGGTTCGTCGCGGCCGTACTGAACGGATGCGCGCTCACTGAGACGGCGGTTCTGCTCACCAGCGAGCTTGTCACGAATGCGCTGGCGCATACCCCTAGCGGCACCGGCGGCTCGTTCGAGGTGATTGTGTGGCGAGACGCGGAGTCTGTTCTCGTCGCTGTGCTCGATGATGGCTCCGACCGAAGCCCAGCGGCGGTGGGCGCTGATCTTGAGAGCGAGTCTGGCCGCGGGCTTGGCCTCGTCGGCGTATTGGCGGATCGCTGGGGGCATCAGGGCGGAGCGGCCGGGCGTGCGGTGTGGTTTCTGCTGCGCGCGCATGACGAGTAGCTGCTGCAGGCCCGATTCGTTCGGGGAGTTGAGTGCGGTGCTGGCCGCGGTCGTTCCGCAGACGGCGGCAGCGGCGGGCGCGGGCGACCCGCAGGCATGCTCAGGCCAGCACGCCGATCAGCGCCCCGGCGAGCAGGAACGGGCCCAGTGGCAGCGGGTCGCGGCGCGAGATACGGCGGGTCGCCACCAGCACTCCGGCGGTTAGAGCGGCGAGCAGTAGCCCGGAAAGCAGGGCGAGCACGAAGTGGTCCCAGCCGAGCCACCCTGGAAGCATGCCGGTGAGTACTGCGAGCTTGACGTCGCCGCCGCCGATCTGGCGGGTGATCAGGGCGAGCGCCAGGAAGAACCCGCCTGCGGCAACCGCCGCGATCGCCGCGCGCCCCAGGGCAGCGAAGTCACCGAGGTGCCAGCTTGCCGCGGTCAGCAGCGCCGCAGTAAGTGCAATGGCCGGGAGCGTGAGCTTGTCGGGGAGGCGATGCTCGGTCAGGTCGGTGGCGGCCAGGGGTGGTCCGGCCGCGCAGAGGCTGCACGCTGCGGGTAGTGGTGCTGTCCAGCCGATGCGCGCGTACACGAGCGCCGTGGCGGTAACGGCGGACAGCGCGATCAGCAGGGCGCGTGTCGCCTCGAGCCGGCTCGCGCTCGCGTCGCTCGCCGTTAAGGTGCCGCCTTGGTCCTGGTTACTCACCGCGCGAGCGCGCGAAGGGTGGACGCTGAACCGGTCGGCCAGGACCGCCGCGATCGCGGTCACCGCGCATGCCAGCGCTCCGCCTGCAAGGCCCACTCCGGTCATAGCGGCATCCGCATATGGCCGCGCGGGACGGGGCACCCAAGAGCATGCCGACGGGCTGTGTCCGCTGGCATTGT
>Ga0335074_10003150_pt1 | contig 22447 bp, 12 predicted proteins | sample Lox_Sample_23_FD_206715 | JGI IMG/M metagenome (GOLD analysis project Ga0335074, IMG submission 206715) | Soil microbial communities from Loxahatchee National Wildlife Refuge, Florida, United States - Lox_Sample_2.3 | ecosystem: Environmental > Terrestrial > Soil > Wetlands | place: USA...
ACAAATGCGGAAGCAAACACATCAAGCCGCACCATGATAAACGTTGCCTTTGAAAAGCGGGAGCCGCGGATTGCGTTGATCGGACCGGGTCGGCGCGGCACATCGTTGCTGGAGAATCTGCTGGCCGCAGAGGGTCAGGTGGTCGCGGTGTGCGATCCCCTCAGCGAACATGCCGAGCGCGCCGCTTCAATGGTAGTAGCGGCCGGCCAGAAGCGGCCGGATTTATACACCGACGGGCCTCACGCCTATGAATCGATGCTGGCTAGAAGCGACGTCGATCTGGTCCTGGTGGCGACGCCGTGGAGGTTGCATGCGGAGATGGCCGTCGCCGCAATGAAACACGGCAAGGATGTGGCCATCGAGGTGCCCGTCGTCATTTCCATCGAGGAATGCTGGGCAATCGTAAGGACGTCGGAAGAAACCCGCAAGCATTGCATGATGCTTGAGAACTGCTGCTACGGCTACAACGAGACGCTCATCCTGCGCATGGTGCACGATGGTATGTTCGGTGAGCTCCTCTATGGCGAGGGGGCATACCTTCACGATCTTCGCAGCTTGCTGTTTACCAACGACGGACCAGGCCTATGGCGCCGGACTGAGCACACTTTGCGCAACGGCAATCTGTATCCGACTCATGGGCTGGGTCCGGTAGCCAACTACATGAACATCCAGCGCGGAGACCGCTTTGCGACGCTGGTGTCGATGAGTTCCCCGCAGCGAGGCCTCGATCTCTACCGCAAGCAAAACCTGCAACCTGGAGATCCGCGTTGGGCTGAGCGATACGTGACAGGCGACATGAACACTTCGCTGATTCAGACCGCAAATGGATTGACAATTACGGTCAAACACACGGTGTCGACTCCCCACCCCTACAGCCGGATCAATCTGATCGCCGGAACCAAGGGCCTGTTTGAAGACTATCCACCCCGCATCTACTTCGACGGCATGAACAAGGGCGAGGAGTGGGGATCGATCGATGATTGGAAGCAGTACCAGCATCCGCTCTGGAAGCGTGAGGGCGAAATCGCGGCGAAGTTAGGCGGAGGGCACGGCGGCATGGACTTCATCATGCTTTTCCGCCTGCTCGAATGTGTGCGGAATGGGCTCGCGCCGGATATGGATGTGTATGATGCGGCCGCATGGGCCGCGGTAGCGCCGCTGAGTGTCGCCTCCGTGAGCCGTGGCAGCGCGCCAGTCGAGTTCCCAGACTTTACGCATGGCAATTGGCGGAAGCGATCCGCCTCCGCCATTGCAACCCAGGCGTAATTTGCCACCACCTGCACGGGACTCCCGCGAAGGAGATATTTGATGATTAGCGATATGAACCGCAGAGATTTTGTCTCCGCCCTGGGTGCTGGAGCCGCTGCTCTTGCAATCGATCCAGCTGGAGCAGTGGCTTTGCCCAATTCCAATGCAACCAAGCGCATCGCAGGAAGCTGGTTTGAGTTTCAGCATCACGCTACAGTCGAAGGAGTCGATTGGAATCCGGCTTGCGTTCGTTTCACGGCGGCGCAGTGGGACGCAAAGATAAAAGAAATTGCGGATGCCGGGATGGAGTACCTGGTACTGATGGCGACCGCGGTCTACTACCGTTCGTTCTATGACTCGAAGGTCTTCCCGAAATGGCAATTGGCCTGTTCGGATCCAATTGAAGTGGTGCTTTCCGCGGCCGATAAATACAAGATCAAGTTTTTTATCGGCGGCGGATTTTATGGCGACTGGGAAAGCGAACAGATCATATCGGATCCCGTAGCCACAAAAAGACGACTCCTGGCGATAGAGGAACTTGCCAGTCTCTACGGCCACCACCAGAGCTTCCATGGGTGGTATTGGCCGGATGAGGCGCGCATCAATCCGCGCTATACTCCGGAGTTCATCGAGTACGTTAACACCAATTCCAGGCTGGCGCGACAACTCATGCCGCGTGCTCAAATCATGATTGCGCCCTATGGCACGCGCGTCGCAACCCCCGATGATGAATATGTTCGGCAACTGGACGCGATGGACGTGGATATTGTGGCCTACCAGGATGAAGTTGGGGTTCGGAAATCGAAAGTGACCGAGACATCAGCCTTTTATGAGGGTCTCCGGAAGGCTCATGATCGCGCAAAAAAAGCGAGAATGTGGGCCGATGTCGAGGTCTTCGAATTTGAAGGCGAAGTATACAAGAGCGCCCTGGTTCCGGCGTCTTTCGACCGCGTTCAGCGTCAACTGGAGGCTGTATCGCCGTGGGTGGATAAGATATTGATTTATCAATACCAGGGAATGATGAACCAGCCGGGCTCGCTCGCTTTTGCTGGATCTCAGGCATCCACGCGGCTCTATTCTGATTACGTCAAATGGATGCGCGGGCTGCGTTAAGGCCGGACGGGGAAACAAGGGTGAGCACGGCCCATTCCCAAATTGCTGTATCTGCCGCACCGGCGAACATCAAGCAGTCTTGCTTCAATTCCTCGACCAGTAGCTGGCCTGACCCGCTATGGCAGTTGAAGATCTGTGTGGCGTTCAACCGGCGTTCTCACTAGCAAAAGCTACTGTCTTCTTAATGTCGCCTGTTGCGTGACCAGACCCGCTTGAGGGTAATGGTGAAATCGCCATTACCCTCAGTTTATTGCGGAGCCCGTTGCTTATTGCACCGTGAGCGAGACTGTGCCTGCCTCCGTGGTTGTACCCGACGTGCCGATCACGGTGATGGTGTAGGCTCCCGCAGTTGTTCCGGGAGTAGCTTGAGTTTCAGTAATGGAAGTGGTCGTCCCACCGCATGCGAGTACACCGCTACCAGCGAGAGCCACCAGGAGCAACAGCATTCCAAGAGTTGTGCGCCAGGAACGCCGCTTCGCCGGGATGCCGAAGAGCAGGATACAGGCCAGAGTTGCGCCGCCTGCCGCGTACCAACGACCGGGACCTTTAGGATTGACCAGACCGCTGGTGGTTTTAGTTGCTGCTACAGCAGCCGTGGTTGTGATGGTCAGAGTGGTCGTTCCTGAAGCACTCACCGGGTTGGTTGAAAAGCTCAGCGTCGGCAGCTCCACGGCTCCGTTTGGGCTGGCGGTGATTGCGGCGATCAGCTGCACGTTGCCGGTAAAGCCACCGCTGGGAGTCAATGTGATGGTTGAGGTGTTTCCGGTGGTAGCCCCGGCTGCCACAGTGACAGCAGAACCACTAATGGCGAAGGCCGGAGCAGGCGGCACAACCACCGCAGACACGGTTACAGCGGCCGTCCCAGATGCACTCGTGTAGATCGGCGAGTCAGTCCGATCCGGAGCATAGCTTGCGGTCAGCGTGTCGCTGCCGACTGCCAGTCCGCCGGCAATGATGTTGATGGTCGCGCTTCCGTTGACCAGAGTTGCCGCCGTGGAGGTGTATCCGCCCCCCGTCAGCACAACTGTGCCGGTGGGTGTGCCGATTGTGCCGCTGACGGCAACCGTTACAGCAAGATCCTGCGCCGAGGTGATGCTCAATGCGGATGGCGTCACTGCTATTGCGGGCGTGGTCTTGACTGTAGGTGGCTTGTATTCCCACATATCGTTGAGAGAGCCGCTATTGTCAGCGGAATCCAGGCCCTCTCCACCGAACAGCCAAAGATTGCCGTAGAAATCGGTCACGCTCGAGCCGGATTGGCGGCTTCCAGGCGTGCTTCCGACAGTAGGTATACCCAGCGTGCCGTAAACTCCCGGCAATCCCGTTGTACCGCCGGCGATGCCGAGCGTGGTGCTTCCACCCATCCAGGTCCACATTCCGGTGGAAGGAGTGAACTCCCAGAGGTCGTTGAGGAATGCGTTACCGCCGATGTTTCCCCCGAAGAGCCAGAGATTGCCGGTACTGTCGGTCCAACTCACTGTGTTATCGCGGGATTCGGGGACGTTTACAGTTGAAGGCACACCCAAAGCCCCGTACACGCCGGTGCTGCCGGTTGTATTGCTTCCGCTCACCCATGTCCAAAGACCCGTGGAAGGCGTGAACTCCCACAGGTCGTTGTAATCGGCGTTGATGTTGGCGTTCTCGCCCCCGAAGACCCAGAAGTTGCCATCGGCGTCAATCCAGGCGCTCATGCTATCGCGCCCCGGGGGAACGTTCGGGGTTCCGACGGCCGAAACACCCATGGTGCCGTAGTTGCCGGGTGACTGGTAGCCGCCATTCTGGTTGCTGCCGCTCACCCAGGTCCACATTCCGGTTGAAGGAGTGAACTCCCAAAGGTCATTCAGATCGCCCCAATTCCCGACGGAGTCGACGCCATATCCACCAAAGAGCCAGAAATTGCCGTTGTTATCGGTAACTCCGACCTGGTTTCCGCGGTATCCGGGGATGTTGGCAGCATTTGGCACACCCTGCGTGCCGTACACTCCGTTTTGGCCGGTGAAGCTTCCGCCCACCCAGGCCCACTGGCCCAGGGAAGGTTTGTACTCCCACATGTCTGTGCCTAAGGCCCCCCAGCCCCCAAACAGCCAGAGATTTCCGCTGAGATCGGTCCAATTCGAACCCATAAAGAAGCTCTCAGGAATGTTTCCGGCAGCAAAATTACCGAGGCCGCTATTCACCTCGGTGCCGCCCGCAGTGTTGCTTCCGCCCTCCCAGGTCCATAGACCGGTTGAGGGGGTGAATTCCCAAAGGTCGTTGAGACCGCCATTCGTGCCCACGGAGTCAAAACCAGCTCCCCCGAAGAGCCATATATTGCCGCTGTTGTCGGCCCACAGCGCTGGCGCTTCGCGGCCTCCGGGGAAAATCCCGCTGGCAGCCGGTGGTCCTGGTTGCGCAGGGTACACTCCGTTCAGACCCGATGTGGTTCCGATCGTGCTGCTCCCGCCCATCCAGGTCCAGTCGAACTCATTGTCCGGCCCCTGGATGACGTTTTCCATTGTCACTGGGGAAGACACACCCGCGGCTCCGAAGTAGATCGACGAACTGGTGGAGTCCGGGGTAAAGGTGGCCATCAGCGTATCGCTGCCAAGGGCCAACGAACCCGCGGGGATGACGATGGCTGCGCTGCCGCTCGTAAGAGCCGTTGCTCCGGAGTTGTAGCCGCCGCCGCTCAAAATAACAGAGCCAGTGGGTGTGGGATTGCCGGTTCCACCATTAACGGCGATGGTCACCGTCAGTGACTGCGCCGGCGTGATGATGGACGAGGACGTTGTCACCGTCACCGTAGGCGTTAGCGTGGGAAGGCCTGGGCCTGTAGGCGCATTGCTCAGAAGAATTGCCGCGCAGTTGCCCGACCCCGCCTGGTTGATCGTAGGGCATGGCGCAAGGTCGACATAGCTCACGGCGGCATAGTTGATCTGGCCCGTAGGAACCCCGTCGGCAGGAACTACACCCTGGTTCGGATCAGGATCGTTGACAGCCATGTAATACGTCTGGCCCAGATTGATCAGGCCGGTGTCGCTGGCCGCGGGATTGACCAGGACGATTCCGTTTGAATAAGCGCGCTGATAATAGGTAGCGCCGCTGCCTGAGGTCATCTGGAATCCGGCCACCGCATTGGTGCTGGTGCCGGTCGTGCTGGGAAGCGCCTCAATCGGCGTTCCGATGGGGATGTTGTACTCAGGCCACCATTGCACCGGTCCCGTAGCGTTCATATTCAGATACGAGTAGTTTCCCTTCACCAGCAGGTAGCTTGCTGCGTCAAACAGCCGCTCGTAGCTGGCGCTCGGCGCCGCGCTGGGGTAGTCCTGCATGATCACGATCTTGTTAAGGTTGGCGAGCGATATATCGCGGCTCATCTGCGTCGCCCAGTCGGCCGGAGCCAGAAAGCTGGGGGTGCCGCTCCCGGCGCCGTACTCCGCAAAGAACTCAATCATCGCGCCGTCGACGTTGGTGTAGTCGGTGGGATCAGAGGCGTAAACCCAATCTCCAACATTGGGAATCCATAGGTAATTGCCGGCAAACTGGGTACGCATGTAGTCAGTAAAAGCATGCATGTTCGTCGCCCAGGTTTGCTCGAAGGCCGGATCCGTGCCTTGCAAGGGCAAGCTGGGGGTAAAGCCTCCGAAGAGAGTGGGAATGCTGAATGAATCCGCAAAGACGCCGTCGTCGGTGTTGTCCTGCATCTCCTGGAGGACCAAGCCACTGTAAAAAGCCGGCCAGCCCGAGGGGCTCAAATCGCCGATGTTCATGAGGAAATGCTGTGATCCACAGGCGTAGACCCACGGTGACCCACTATACGTGTATGAGCCTACCGGAGCATTCGCGCCAGCGTACCATGAGAGCTCCGAGGGCGCTCCTCCAGGCCAGGGAGTAGTGATTGTTTGTGGGGTGGTTGTATTGTCTGACCAGGGCCACTCTAAACCCCAGTCGCCCGTGGGCGTGTCCACAATGGGGAGGGGGCTGTTCGTTGTCGGGACCGGGGGCGTTGCGCTACTGCACGTTCCATATCCCAAGAACTCCGACAGACGGTAGTGCAGCACCAGGAAGTTTGAGTTGAGTGCTCTTAAAGTGGCCGCTTGTGCGGCTGTTTGCTTCTGCCCGCCAACATAATTTGTAGCGAAGAATTGAAGCTGGGCATTGGTGAGCCCGTCCATATCAATTTGATCGCTGTAGGTGAAGATGCCATTCGTCGTATTGGGAAAGCATCGTCCACTCGAACTTCCGGGACAAATGCCGGTCTGAGCCATGAGGCCGACGCCGCCGAATGCGATCAGAGCGGTCGCTACGATTGCCAATCCAATGCGAAACAATGCCATACCAAGATTCCGGACCAGGTGAAATTCCCTTCGCGCTACCGGCCACATAGTTCTTCCTCCCACTTTCGTTTGACGGTGTATCCTTGCGTATCTGAAAAAAATGTCTGGTGCTTTTGATGGGAATGATACTATGTTTGTCGTCTTTTGTGCGATCTTTGTTATTTTTATTTGCGTAAATCTCTCACTCAATCTTTCTTATTGTTTCTAATCGGATCATATTTATTGCGTAAACGTTTGAATCTGAAGGGAATACCTAAGCGGTGACAGCATGCGCCAAGGACGCATTGCCCTGCGCCAGTAACGCTACAGCGGATCCGCGTTACAGTGCCCCGATGCCACAGCGACCAAGTTGAGTTTCCTTAAGAAAAATCCACCGCGCACTGAGATCGGAACCTTCTACAAAAACTGCGGAACCGCTCCAAGTAGTGTTTGCGCAGTTTTTGTAAAGTGATGTCCGGCCGGGTCGGAGCCGCCTGCTGTATTCTCGACGAACGAACCGGAACAGCCAATCATGCCGGGCGCGATTGGAAGCACATGATTCGTGACAATTGTTAGCACGCATTTCTCACATGCCGCTCTAAATGTACTCGCGGTCAACCGCCAGGCTGCCGCCTTCCTCCCCTATCACTCTCATTCAAAATGACTTAAATCGCCTCTCCTTTCTGCCGTTTAATTCCCCCGCCCGTTCTATTCTGAATGCAGATAGCGATTCTTCGGGCCGAAGTTCGGCAGACCAGCAGATCCTAACCGACTGAAAACAATAGACCTGGCCGCCAAGTCTACCCTCTATCGCAATGAAAACAATAGATTTTGAGATTTTTCGCAGGGGGCGGGGGTATCGGATATGGGTGGGGTGGGGATATGTCCTTCGCGCCGTTTGTGAGGAATGCTGGTCAGTGTCTTAGCCAATCGTCCAGATTCTCACTCACAAACTCATCGTCATTGAGATGAGGATAGGCCGCATAGGCGCGGTCAATCTCTTCTTTCTGTCCCGGGCCGAGCGTCTCATCTGGATCCAGGCACCAGATGCCTGCGAGCAATCCCTGACGCCGCAAGACTTCATGCAAACCGCAAATGCACCCGGCAAAGCGATTGGCGGCGTCAAAGAATGCCGCGTTGACATCGGTCACTTCGACGCTCCTTTGCAGCAGTTCTCTGGGGACATCTTTCGTGCTGCCTGCGGCCCTTTGGCAATCGCGATGCAGTTCCACCGCCGCGTGGGTCCAAACTGACCACTGTCCGAGCAGGCCGCCCTTCATTCGCAGTTCCCTGCTCGTGCCGTCGACCGAAAAAACATACGGAGTCAGCAGATCAATCACAATGTTGTCGTCATTCCCGGTGTAAAGCGGAATAGGCCGTCCCGAATCGGCAACAGCTCGCATCACATCCAGAGTCCGGTATCTATCGAATGGCGCAATCTTGATGGCTGCCAGATTCTCGATTTCAGCGAATTCGCGCCAGAATCGCCACGAAAGCGGGCGACCGCCGACGGATGGCTGAAGATAAAACCCCACCACTGGGATGATTTCGGAAACAGAGCGGCAATGGCGCACCAACGCCTCATCGTCCGCATCCCCCAACGCGGACAAGCTAAGCAGGCCGGCGTGATAACCGAGGTCGACCAACAGCCGGGCCTCTCGAAGGGCCTGTTCCAGTTTCCCGCAAATCCCTCCAATCCTGATCAATGGAGTCGTACGGATATGATCGGCACGGTTCATCTCTTCCGCGGCCAGTTGCAAGACTGGCTCATAAAGTCCAAAATGCGGATCGCGAATGGCGAACTGTGTTGTATGGACCCCGACGGCAAGTCCGCCAGCGCCGGCTGCGATGTAGTACCGGGTAAGGGCCCTTTGACGCTTCTCATCCAGTCGCCGTTCTGAAGTTAGAGCAAGCGGATGTGCTGGAATCGCAACTCCACGCGCCAATTCCTCCTGAATCTTCTGATCAAGCATACAATCGATTCATCTTTCTTTTAGAAATTGCCGGCGCGGTTTTCAAAGTGAGTCGGTTTGTCGAAAGTCTCACGACCCTGCCCGACCCACTCTGCGATCCAAGACAACACTCTGCCGATGCTTACATTGGGTCGGCCGAATGACTGAAATGCCTTCCCGGCGTTGCTCAAAAGTGCATCACCGGACTCTGTCCCCTCAAAATGAACCGGCTTGTGAAGGAGATTGCCGAATTCCGTTGCAATGCGCGCTACAGACAAGAGTTCTGGTCCCGCAATGTTCACAACGAAAGGCGGCAAGGACGCATGGCTGAGAGACCGCAGAGTCATGGCCGAGGCATCGCCCTGCCAGATCGCATTAAAGTAGCCCATCTGAAGAGGGATTGGCTGCCCCGCATACACCCTTCGGGCGATGTCAAGGAGCACTCCATAACGCAACTCCACGGCGTAGTTCAATCGCAGAATAGATAACTTTGTTTGATAAGCCCGGCTGAAATGTTCAAATATCCGCTCGCGCCCAAGACAACTGAGTGCATACTCCCCAGCAGGATGGAGCGCATCAGTCTCGAGCGAACCGCCGCTAGCCACCGGAGAAAGACCATAGACGTTTCCCGTTGAGAAGACGGCAATCCGACTGTCTCGATAGCGGTGGCTGACCAGTCCGGGTATGAAAGTATTCATCGCCCAGGTCAGCGGCTCCTGGCCCGTGGAGCCGAATTTCATTCCGGCCATGAAGATGAGATTAGCGGCATCGGGCAATTGCGGATAGGAGTCCAGGTCCAGCAGATCGCAGCGATGGGTCTCAATTCCCCAAGAGTGCAACTTATCTTCAAGCTTTGGCGAACCTGAAAACCTTGAAACACCAATGATGCGACGCTTCACTCCGGCAAGGTCGGATGCTCGCTTCGCCATTCGAGACAAGGTCGGACCCATTTTTCCACCGACGCCAAGGATTACGATGTCCCCATCGAGGGAGGCCATCGCTTGGATGGTGGCATCGTTTGGTTCGCTCAGCATTTTCTCGAGTGCGTCGACATTCCGGACCGCACATTGCTCCCGTAATTCTTCCACTTCACGTCTCGCAATTCTCGCCTAAGCCGGCGCAGTTAATAATTCGCTCTGTCCGACGGCACGTTTGCATCAACTAAGCTAATCGGACCATAACTCTCCGCTCTTTTCTCGATTTACGCGGTCTCATTTCCGCATTCTCGCGACGTCCGCCATTGCACTCTCGGGCTTTGTGGACACGCGGTAGATAGCGATCGAACCCAGAACGGCTGCCGTCGCAAACATCTTCCATGCCGGGCCGTAACTCCCGTAGGTGTCAAAGAGCTTTCCGGCTGCCCAGGGCGCTATCCATTGTCCAAGCGAGTAACCCATGATAATGATGGCCAGCAATTTGCCGAGCGAGCCGATTCCGAAACAGTCCGCGGTCACCAAAGGAATCAGCATGTAATCTGCGCCCATTGAGAATCCGAATGCCCCCGCAAAAGCCCATGCGGCAATTGGCTGGCGAGCCAGAAAGAGCAAAGGAATGGTTACGCCCAGCAAGAAGTAAAAGAGGGTCATTATGTTTTTCCGTTGAAAACGGTCTGACAGATAGCCCACCAGTACTCTACCGATCAGGCTTACCGCGAGCAGCGTTGACAATAGGCTCGCGGCAGTGGTGGTCGAGTAGCCCTGATCCTTTAAAAACAGAATGAAATGTTGGATTACGGCATTAACTGCGCCGATGACAAGGCTGGAACCGAGCAGAATAAGCCAGAAGTCTACGGTGCGCAATGCGGCTACCACGCCAATTGACTCACGTGAACGGGATCGAGGAGCCTGTTCGCAGATAGGATCCGCCCCATCGGGGGCAAGGCCCATTTCAGCCGGTGTTGACCGTGTAATCCATAGCTCCACAGGGAGCAATAGCGCGAGAATCGCGATTCCCGTCGCCCCAAGAGCATGACGCCAACCAAAAGCATGGATGAGGTAGTTAACCAGTGGAGGTGAAACTACGCCGCCAAATCCGAGCCCCAGATAGGCGTACCCCATTGCACGTCCACGCCGAAAATGAAACCACTGCGCGATCAAGACCTGATTCGCAATTGGACCGGCGAAAGTGTAGCCCAGAACCTCGACCATGCAGAGAACTTCGTACTGCCAAAGACGCGTCATGAAACTCATGAGCACGAGGGGAGCCCCGATAAAGCCCACCCCGGAAAGGATCACGGGGCGAGCGCCGATTTTGTCAATGAGGACGCCGGCTAGAATACCAAACGGTACGCCGATGCCGAGAAAGCCCAGCAGGAATCCTTGCGCAACCTGTGCGCGCGAGAAACCCAGCGCGCTGACGAACGATGGATAAAAAACGGGGAATCCATAATAAATGACACCGACCGAAACGAACAGGTTCAGGAATGCGGCAGCCACGATCCACCACCCATAAAAGACTCTCGTGGTTGCTGAAGTGCGAGATTCTTTCGCCTTTGATCCATTTGCAGCCGGCACCCTCTCCGGATCACGTCTGACTGTGAGCCCGTCTTCCGTCGAATCATGCATCGACTCGATCATTGCAGGTTCTCGCTCGCACGGTATGGCGCATCAGGCGCGCAAATCTCTACGCGAGTTCGCGTCGCAAGAGCTTGATTGCCAGCCAATGCAACCGTAGCCGAAGCCAGCGCACGTTCAGGTCCGCACAAGAGCGGCGTGCCCTGCCGAATTGCAGAGCAAAAATGGAAGATCTCCGATCGGTAAGCAATGTTCCAATCAGCCTTCCACGGAACCACTTCGTCATCACCGTCAAGTGTCGCACTCGTCTCGCATTCGTTCTGCGAGGCGAAATACATTCCGCCGTCGATGTCAGAAAGAATCAAGCTCCCTTTTGAGCCGAGGAACTCTTCGTAGAGGCCGCCATAGCTGTTGCTAAGAATGTTCGACAATTCGACCGTGCATTCCTTCGGATGTTCGAAGGTCATGTGTATATGATCATTAACCTCGCGGCTATCTTTGTAACAATCAATGCCGCCCGATCCGTAAACCGATTGAGCCGTCGAACCCAGGAACCATTCGGCCAGGGAAGTCTGATGACTCCCTAACTCCGCAACCAGGCCTTGGGAGTACCGGCTGTAAAGTCGCCAGTTGGCCAGATACTCCCATCCGGGGTAGCCCCATTGGCTTGGGTCAAAACCGTTGTAAGGTGGCTTTTCATCCCAGCGCCAGGAATTGTTTCGATGCGTATGAAGGCGCACATAGTGGATATCGCCAAGCAATCCGGGACGAATGATATTCTCGTAAACGGCCTGATAGAGGGGCTCGTAAAAGCGCGGATAACCGATCTCTAACAGCTTTTTTCCCATCCGGGCGGTTTCAAGCATCCGCTGACAGCTCGCGAGGTCGTAGGCCATCATCTTTTCGCCAAAGACATTGACCCCAGCCTGTAAAAAACCCACTGCGATTTCAGCATGCGTCCAGAGCGGTGTCGCGATAAACACGGCCTCCAGCTTCTCTTTTTGCGCCATCTCCTGCCAGTTCTCGTACTCGCGCGGTGCTTTTCCACCAGCCTTCGAGAGCGCTTGAATGGCTCGGGCGCGATGATCAGGATTAATGTCGCAGATGGCACAAATCTCAATGAATTCCTTGCTGCAGTTGCCGAGTAATGGGGCAAAGCCTTGCCGCCCAACTCCGACAATTCCGGCCTTGACGGGGCCTCCCGGCATGGTGCGCGGCACGCAGGTCTCAAGCTTGAGCCGCCGAGGATCGACACCGCGAGATGCTGCTCGCCAGAAATTCCGGCGACCTGCGACCTTCTGCTCCGGAGTCAGATACATCCGCTGTCCTCTCCAATCTCACTCATCGCAAAGCGCGCAATCGACATGTAGCACATTTAGCGGGCCTCAGGTTTAGCGTCGCGCCATTTTTTCCGCCGCGTGAAATAGAACAGGTCTAGGCCAGCGCTTCGGCCAGTTTGAAAAAGCAGTAGCACAACAACCGCGGCCAATTCGATCAGGTTCTTGTTGACGATCAAGTAATTCCCTTCCATGCCGGTGTGCGGCGCGCCGTTTAGTGGGATTGCCGTGACGTAGAAAAGCGCAAGCATGGCGATCGCCCCGTAGCACCCCATCTGAGTAAACAGGCCCAGGACGAGCGAAAGACCAATTGCACATAACGCGGCAATCACGGCGATATCAATCAAGTGCCCATAACGAGTGTTGAATAGCGCCTGGAGTAAGTGCCCGATGGGACCGGTGGCATCATTCAAATAACTGGCCGCGCTCCATGGCCCGAGATGGGTCCCATCGGCAGCCCAGGCGGGAAGTATGAGCTTGAAGTAACCTTCATAAAGAAAATGCCAGCCTATTAATGTGCGCAGAGCAACCAACGAGACCTTCTGGGGCATGGAAAGATGCGTTGAGGTGGAGTTAGTCATGTGTAACCTCTACCGATGCCCTGTCGTTTGAGCCAATCACGATTGGATGGGATGGGTTTTCTGCCATAAGTATCACTGCAATTACGCCTTGATGACGACCGCAATAGTCTGTAGCAAGTTCCGGCCCACTAACACAAAACGCCGTCGCCAGCGCATCAGCATGAGCAACAGAATCCGCAATTACACTTACGTTCAAAACGCGATCGGCAGGAAATCCGGTCTTCGGATCCAGGATGTGACCGTAACTTCGGCCGTTCTCCAGGAACGACTGCTCCTCCTGTCCACTTGTTCCCATAGCGCATGAACTGAGGCGCACGGTTCCCAAGCGACGTTCTCTTTGCACTGGATGGCGAAGGCCAACGAGCCAGCCGGCGCCTTCGGGGCCTGCACCCACGGCCAAGACACTACTGTGGCCGGCGCTCAGTAAGGCTGTCTTGATGCCGCGCTCCCGCAACTTCACAGCTCCACGATCGAGAGCGTAGCCTTTCCCGATTCCTCCAAAATTGATTTGGACACGGAGAGAACTAAAGGAGACAGTTTGATTTCGCCGAAGAGTGACGCGATGAAAGCCCGTTTGACTTAGTGCGTCCCTAAGTACCGCAAGCGCTGGAAGGCTTGGCTTGCGCTCTTGAAATCCCCAGCATTGACTTAGAGCGCCTGTGGTTATGTCGAATGCCCCTTTTGTTTCTTGCTGCAGAGTTGCGCAAAGCTCGAGCAATTCAAACATTTCCGGTCCGACCGGAACTGGATGTCTTGCCGCGCCTAGGTTAAGAAGAGTAGCTTCACTCGCGGAACGGTATATCGAAAGAATTGATTCCAGTCGATCGACCTCATCGAGGCATCTTTGCGCGCTTTCAACAGCGTGGTCGTTCTCCGCCTCGACGATTACCTCAAAGCGGCAAGCCATCGCAGGGCGTGCGACGCGTATCCATTGGCTCGCGGAGTCTTGCTGTCTCCGACTGCTTCGCCAGGGGGCGTCGAGTGAGAGGAGTTCCCTCCTGCTCAAGAGATTGACGAGGGGTTGATTCGCCGATGCGAGGCTACATCGTTCTTGCATGTCAGACCAGCATTCCTTCGTGGATATCGCGAGACCGGCTGAATGGATTCAAAGCTTGAGGGCCTGAGTGCTGGTTTTGCTCCACAGCCTCATCGACAGCAAAGGATGTGCGAGCTACCTCGAACGCATGGACTGGATCACAACGTAAAGGAGCGTGCGCGCGAATTGCCCCGCAAAATGCGGCAATTTCTCGTTGAAAGGCTTCTCTACCCTGAGCGAATTCAGAAGTCTCTCCCCCGGCGAGAACAGAGTGACTTGAAGCTTCCGCGCTACGGCTTGCCGATGTGTCGAGAACGGGCTGCGAGCTTTTGAGTTCCAGCGCTCCAACCTTGGCAGCCCGGCTTCCAACTTCCGTAAATAGCAACGCTTCGTCTCTGCCGATGATCAGCGTGCCTTTGGTTCCCAGGAACTGAATATAGCTTCCTTCGAATCCGTTGGATTGAATGAGAGAAATGGTCGCAGTTCTGCTGTGCGGATATTCAAGGGTGGTGAAAACATGATCTGCAACGTCACGGCCATCCCTATAGGAAAAGACGCCACCGGATGCTTTGACGGCAACTGGAACCGAGTCGAAAAACCAATTTGTCAGAGAAACGAGGGCTCCTCCATGCTCGGTCATCATGCCTTTCGAGTAACGACGGTAAAGTCGCCAATTCAGAAGCTCATCCAGGGAAGGGTATCCCCAAGCGCGCGGGTCGAAGTTTCCAGTGCCCGACGTGGTCTTCACGCGTCCCGAGGTTGCAACGTGCCAGGCTCCCTCAACGGTGTAGACATCTCCCAGCACACCTTTCATCACGATATTGCGATACGCCGCCCAGTAATGAGGTTGGTAGAAGTCCTGATACCCAATTTGAAGGAGACGCTTGCTTTTTTCCGCAGCCTGCAACATCTGGCCGCAGCCAACCACATCCATTGCCATTGCGGTTTCGCAAAAGACGTGTTTGCCCGCCTGAAGGCAAGCAGTCGCAATTTCCGCGTGAGTGCTAAGCGGCGTCGCAATCAGTACTGCTTCGACGCGCTCTTCTTCCAGCATCCGCCGCCAATCCCTGTGCCACGTTACGCCAGCATCATTCGCACCTTTATTCGTAGAGGGACTGATGTCGCAGATGGCCGAGATCGTCATTAGCTCGGGATCGATGTTGTCGAGCAGGACCTTGCCCTGCTTTCCATATCCGATCAATGCAGCGCGAACGGGACCGCCCCGGACTGGGCCGCGCAGAGTTGCAGTTGTGCCCAGCGCGGCTAACGCTGAAGTTCCGGCGACAGCTTTCAGAAAGTTCCGCCGTCCTACCATCCGCGCTTCAGAAGTCAATTTCATCATTCGTGCCAGATCCGAAATTGGCGCCCACCGATTCCTCTACTGCTCGTCGTGGGCAGGCGCGGAGTTGCTGCTGACCACCTCTAGAACACCGACAATTTCGCCCAGACTGTTGCGCACCGGCGCCAGCACTGAGACCATCCCCGGCTTCTCCGCCACCGTTACGCGGTCTCCGGTTTTCAGCACCTGCTGCACCGGCGCCGGCATGGGCTGCTCCAAGTCCCCATTCCAGAACTGGCTAAGGTCGTATTTGTTTCGAATTACTATATGGACGTCTTTGGTAGTGGGCACCGGCATCCACAGATTTACATCTACTGGAAACGGCGCGATCATGGCCAGACGGATAAGTGTCTTCTTGGTCTGGATAAATGCTTCGTTATTGACGTCGTAGTTATCGCCAGCCTGCCAATCGTCGCGCGGGTCATGCTTGAGCATGTGCTCCAGAGCGCGAGGGGTCAGAATGTGCTGACAAACATCTCCATCGACCATGATGGTAGCTACTCGCGCGATTTCGTCGAGTGTCTTCTCGGTTTGAGCAGGAGCGCCTGCCCGGGCCGGAGGGACGGCGAGCACAAGGCCAAGAACAAGCCAAACAGTTGCCTTCATTGCGCACCTCCGAATTGCTCAACTGCGAAGTCGTGAACGCTCTGCCAGGCGTTCGGATGAGGTGTTGGGAACTGCGCATCATACGGCTTCAGCGCGTCGCCGATGTCAGCGTTTGTCCAATCGAGTACCGGGCCGGCAGGAGGAGGCGCGGAAGAATGGCTCCATTGAGCCAGACTGGTGTTGTCAAATAGACGCACAACCTGCGCTTTGATAGCGTCGCGATCGCCGCGCTGTGCTTCAACTTCAAGCAGGTCGAGATCCTGAACCACATTCCGTTGCAACTTCAATCGAATACTTGGAATGGGCCCTTCCACTCCGAATCGCTCGCCCGAATAGACCAACGTCTCAGTGCCGCCATCGGAAAGCGATTGAAACGGAGTGGTACCTGGATCGACCGCGAGCCAACGCTCGAAACCGTCTACACCTCGAATCCAGGTTCGCAGTGGATCGAAGGCGGTGGACACCGAAACGTCCTGGACCGAGGGTGTTCCTCCGTAGTTCCAGACTGTGTCGCCACGCTGCCTCAACTCCGGCAACTTATCTGAAGACCAGACATACATTCCACCGCTTGCGCACCAAAGATCGATGGCATTCTTGAGTATGTCCATCTGCTTCCCCATAGTCCAGCTCACGTCGGCACGCATGATGAAGTGGACTGGAGTGTCCGCCGGCAACGACTTGATAAGAAGATCGTGGTAGGCGAGCATGTAGGAATAGTCCGCTGGAAATCTTTCTTCGTCGCCATCCCATTCGAATCCTTTATAGCGCTTCTTCTGGTTGAAGAACATCTCGAATTGGGTAGTTGTCCATTTCTTCTCGCGGAAGTGATGCTCCATCTCTCCCATTACATTGGTGAATTCTGTCTGATAGCCGGGCTCTCCCCACCACAAATAATTTGCCGGCCATTCGGGATTGATCGGTAGATACATAAACGGAATGGGGCTTGGTCCTCGGCGTGTATCGGCAAACGCTGAGCCATCCAGAAGAGGGCCAAAGAGGCGGTCGAATTTGTCCCAACTAACAATGTGCTTTTGGATGCCTGAACCGGCTAACTCAGGCGCGAAGCCTGGATCGACGTATCCCGCATGGCTATAGCCGAGGATATGAAAGGTCGTGCGATTCTCATAAAAGATTATGTAATACTGTTGAACCAGATGAAACTGTTCATCTTCGTTGGAGCGGTCTGAACCATTCAGCGCCTTGGGATACTGTTGCCGCAACCATCCAAGACCGTAGGTATTTGAGTCGATGGAGACAACATCCTGCGCGGGTATCTCGGCCGAGGTCACAGAGACAATGAACGGTATCGCTTTGGATGACGCGCCTTCAAGCAGCCGCGCGTGGCCATGGTACAAACCCGGTTTTGTGCCAGAGGCGATCCAGAGATCAACCCAGAACGCGCGTGCTGTTTGGCCGGAGATTGCATTTTCCTGATCGGGCATCTGGAAGGTGTAGGGAAGATTTACCGGAACGAGCGCGTCAGGATAATAGTGCTTGTCGGGAGTGTTGAAATGAAACCACTCGCGATACACTTCCACCGGTTGTGAGAACTCGATCGAGAGCTTGCAATTGCTGCATGTATGGTCGGACTTGACCACAAGCTGGAACGAAACATATCCTCCGCGCGCCGCAATCAGTTTGATCGCATGACCCCAATTCGCTCCGGGCTGATCGCTTGCAACAATGCCTCCGAAGGGATCGGGGCGATGATACGCAGAAAGGGCCGCGAAGTCGGATGCCCAGCAACAGATTCCGGGCACAAGCAAAAGCAACAACAGTCTAGATCCAAGTTTCCTCAACTTACCGGCCCCTTTCATTGAGCAGCCTTATCAGCGTTTGTTCGCGTCCCAACCGGATCAATCGTGTCGCCGCGTAACTCGTATCGCGGTTCGAGAAAATCGGGCAATGCCTGAAGCGAATCATTCATGTACTTGCGCGCCATCTCGCCATTCCCTGCGTTTTGCTCAATCAGCGCAAGCAGGTAGCGCGCCTTACCGCGTGGCGACGGGCTCGCGTAGTCCATCTCGGTTCTCGCAAAACCTTCAAAGCGCGGAAGCAAGTCTTTGGCCTTGTCTGTCTCACCGAGTCTTTCCAGCGAAAGGACCGCAAAAAAGTTTTCACTGTTCCAGCTGTCGCGGTCGCCTGAGAGAAGATCGATTCCCGTAGTGCTTTGCCGGTATGCGCTGGCTGCCTCGTCTTTGCGCCCTAATGCTTCCAACGTGCGCCCGATGTAGTAATAAGCCCTGGGCGCCGCTTGAAATTGAAAGTCATCGAGATGGAGTGAGACTGGCGGCTTGAGGGCGGACTGATAGATCTCGAGCGCCTGCGCATAGTCGCCACGGTTGAAAGCGACTGCGCCCATCCCATAGCGGAGGTTGCGATATTCGTCGCGGAGAATTGTGGAGCGGTGCCGGGGAGCAAAGTTGTGCGTTCTTACGATGCGATCAGCGTCATCGTATCGTCCCTTGATCAGATCGGCGTTGAGCAATGCCATCGTCAGGTCGTCATTTGCAGGAGACCGCAGCAGTGCTTTTTTGATCAGTGCGATCTGATCATCGAATCTCCCGGCGCTTGCGTAAATTGAGCTGAGATCGTTGAACGTATCAACGTGGTCTGGTCTAAGTTGAATCGCCTTTTCAAGCTGTTGGGTTGCTTCATCTGTTTTACCCTGCGCTGCGTAAGCCAGGCCGAGTTCGCGCCGAGCGCTGAAGTCATTGGGATCAAGCGCAACGGCAGACCGCCAGTTCGCGATAGCCTCGTCCTGCCGGCCGAGGTAGAAGAGCAGGCAGCCCAGATTGAATCGCGCCACCGCGTCGTGCGAATCGGCATTTGCTGCTTCGGCCAGAGGCGCTTCGCTCTCGCGGCGATAGGGAAAGCGATCGACATTTCCTGCCGCTGCTTGAGCTTTCTTGCGATATTCGGCTACAGTTGCAGCACTCTCGCCGGAGCGCTCAAGAAAGTACGCCAGCGTGTAATTGAACAGCGGCGACCTGCTCCAAGGATCTCGATTGGTCTGCTCCACCAGACGCAGAATCGCGGCCGCTTCGCGCCAACGTTGAACACCGCCATAGAAGATGGCGACATCGAGGGCCTCCTGGCTTTGTTCGCCCATCAGGCGAAGCAATTCACTTTTCGCAACGGCGTCACCGCTAAGAAAGAACCGCTCAGCGTACGCAATTCGGTTGGTGGGATCGAGCTGCAACAGTGAAGTCAGTTGCGCGAGAGCATCGGTTTGCTTGCCCTGAATTCGCAAGGTAAGAGCGTAGAGGGCCCGCGCATTAAGGTCGTAACCGTTCGCAAGGACGGCACGGTTGAAGTGCTCGTTGGCGTCCTGAAGTTTATTTGCCAGAAGCGCCAGTTTTCCAAGCTGGTACTCGCGCTCTCCGAAGTAAGCGCTGTCTGGCCCGACGAAATAGAGATTGCGTTCGGCGTTTTCCTTGTCGCCCAGAGCCAGTTGACTGATGGCCAGATAGTACCAGCCTTCGCCAAGATAAGGATCGCGTTCAGTGGCTTTCGAAAGCTCATCGACCGCTGCTTTGTAATCGCCCGCGTTGTAGTGGTAGACGCCCAGCAGCAGATGTGCCTGCGAGTAGCCGGGATCGAGCTTCAATGCCCTGTCAACCAGGTCCTGAATCGCGCCCGGATCCATTTCCTTGAGCTTGAATTCCGCCGCCTCGACCAGTTCTTCGGCGCTCATTTGCTCGGGTGATTTCTCAGGGTTCTCAAGGCCTTTGGCAAGCGGCGAGTACTCTTTACGGCCGGGGTCTTCGTCAGGACGGATGTAATGCATTACCTCCTGGCCGGAAGCGTCGGTGATGCGAACCGTCAACTCCTTCAACCCGTCTGCGTTCGCTTTAATACTCGATATCGTTTTTGAGATTGGAGTGCCGGGAGTGAGATCGAGCGAAGCCTTGAGCAGTTCGCCGCACTTTGCCGAGACAACCAATCGTGCTCCAGGCATCGCACGCGAGGGAGATAGAGCCAGCTTGACCTCTGAATTCTCTCCAGCCGCATCGGGTTCGACCGTCAGATTAAGCGCGACATCGCGGGTTATGGTGGTCAAACCCCCGATACCGCCCACGGGAATCCACCACTCACTCCACGTTTCCACCTTATGGGGCGCGACCCACTCATAGTGGCCATCCCAAACGTAACGGCCGCTCTGCACTTCTACGTACGGACCAGCATCGTCGGTGTAGGCTTGCTGCTCCTCGGCGCCGGGGCCATAACCGAAGGTCCACAGCTTCATGCCCTGCACGATGCGCCGGTCGGCGTAACGGAAAACGCCATAGTCATGGTCGAACTGGTAGGAACCCGCAAAATTGTCGTAAGAATCGATACCGAAGACGCCGAGCATGTGCTGGTTGTTCCGGTCCCAGCTCAGGTCGACACCGTTATAGAGCGGCCAGTCGGAAACCATTCCGGATGTGTGGCCAACAGTGCGCGTCATCGGGTAAATGAAGCGTGTCTTGTCAGTGGATGGGAAGCCTGCATTGGTCCAGAACATCTGCGGCATCTGGCTATCGTTGGCGTTGTAGCAGAAGACGCTGATCTGCATCGCTGCGATGCCTGGATAAAGCGTCGCCGACAGATTCACCTTCATGTGGTAAACAGGGTCGGATTCGCCAAGCACCAGCGAGACGCTGCCGTCGGGGTGGCGCAGGATTGTATTTGACCAGAACGGCTCTCCATGAAGCGTAAGGGTGTGCACATCGAAGGGCCCTGTGAGCTCGATACCTGACACCGGCCAGCTTTGCCGCGGATTGAACATGGTCGGCTTGATCACATCGTTGCGATAGAAGACCTCGCGCTTACGCGCTTTGTCGTAAAGAGAAAAAAACCGTCCGCCAAACTCGGGAATGTAGGTCAGCTTCAGATATTCATTTTCGAGAAGAATGGTTCGATAAGTTTTCGGCTTGGGAGAATCGCCCTGCGCCAGCGCAGCATATGTCGGAAACGGGTAAAGTCCTTTCACCGTGGAATTCGGGAACAGAGGCGGTTCCAACTCACGCGATGAAGGCTCGTAGGTTGGGATGGTAAGAGTGCCTTCGGACACGCTGACCGGGAATCCCGAAGCTGGGGACTGCGCGGCCACGGAACAGGTAAAGCCAAAAAGCGCCGTAAGCGCAAGACTGAGGATCGACCATGCTTTCATTTCGTTTTTCATCTCTTTCTTGCGATTACTAGAGATTATGAAGCTATTAGTACATGGCGATTTAGATTTCGAAGTGATTTCCGTCACCCGGCAGAGGTTGAGCCGCGATTCCAGAGCGAGTCGCAAACATGCGAGATAGCCGGCTTGCCGGCCAACGATTTCATTTGTCTGCGCCGGCTAGAGCAAGGCGAGCGAGATGGTAGGCCATCTGACTATCGGACATCAGCAGGACCTGACGAAATCCGGCTTCTGCCGCGCTTTCGTCTCCCAATTCACGATGAAGCATTGCGGCATTCCAGGCGGCCAAACTGCTCCCGGCGCCATCTTCCGCGGCAAGCGCGAATTCAAGCTGCGAACGCCATTTCGATTCGTCGATGTTGCCAAGTTTTTGGGCGGCAAGATAGGCCCAGGCCAGTTGGCTTGCGTCCACGGTGCCGGCCGCCTGCCCGAATCGCTTTGTGGCCTCTGTCTTCAGACCGCAACCTGCGTTCAACTCTCCGAGGAGATAGTTGCTGCGAGCAGAGTCGAGAATTGCCTGCATTCCATCCTGTGTAAAGTCAAGGCCTGGCTCCGCAGAACCCAGATGCGAAGCTATCTGCAGCGCTTTCTCACGTTCCCCTGATCCAGCGAGGCTCAGAGCTTGTTGCAATCGCACCTCAACCCACACCTGCCGTACGTTCGTTCCACCTTCGGCGCGCAAGAAGAAACGATGATGAAAGAGCGCAATCGCACGGTCAAAGTCTCCCGCCTCTGCCAGGTTCAAGGCGAGTTCGTACACCAGAGCCGTTGGCATGTTCTCTTTGTCTGGATAATGACTGATGGCAGCCACACGCTCAGCCGCCGGGCGATTCAGCAAACTCAACGCCTCATCTACACCAAAGTAGTTTTCGAGATTATTCGGATCATCGTGCGTAATTCCGCGCTGGAATGCGGTTAGGGCTCCATCCGTGTCTCCAGCGATATGCAGAAGCGCCCGCCCCATATTTGCATCGAGGGCTGGAATCTGAGGGTTCAGACGCAGTGCATCCTCCCACTTTGCCAAGCCGGCGTTAGTGTTTCCCACGGAAAACTCAAGTGTTCCGAGAAGATAATTGGCATTCGCGTCGTTTGGATTGGCATGCAAAGCCGACTGCAAAACATGGTAAGTGTCTGCTCCACTCGGAAACACATATTGAGTCGAGAAGCTTGCGGCGGCAGCAAAGTCGTTTGCAGGAGATCGACCAAGTTTTTGTGCGCAGTATCCGCGGTAATACGCTACGAGCGGATGATTTC
>Ga0335074_10003151_pt1 | contig 22445 bp, 16 predicted proteins | sample Lox_Sample_23_FD_206715 | JGI IMG/M metagenome (GOLD analysis project Ga0335074, IMG submission 206715) | Soil microbial communities from Loxahatchee National Wildlife Refuge, Florida, United States - Lox_Sample_2.3 | ecosystem: Environmental > Terrestrial > Soil > Wetlands | place: USA...
TAGGACAGATTCAGGCGTAATCAGAGGATCACGGTGGCAAGAAATCTCGGACCGGTCTGTCGGCTCTGCCGGCGCGAAGGCATGAAGCTCTTTTTGAAGGGCGAGCGGTGCTATACTGACAAGTGCGCGATAGAACGGCGCAATTACCCGCCTGGCGCACATGGTCAAGCTCGGACGCGCTTTTCTGAGTTCGCGATTCGGCTGCGCGAAAAGCAGAAGGTCAAACGTATATATCGTCTGCTCGAAAAACAATTCGCTCAATATTTCGAAATGGCGGAGCGGATGCCCGGTGTCACGGGCGAAAACCTGCTCGTTCTGCTCGAACGCCGTCTGGACAATATGGTCTACCGGCTTGGTTTTGCTAGTTCGCTTTCCCAGGCACGGCAACTGGTGCTTCACGGGCATATCGAGGTGGATGGTCGCGCAGTGACCATTCCCTCATACCTGCTGAACGTCAACCAGGTCGTGAGCATCACGGAGAAGAGCCGCCAGAAAAAGGTTGTAACTGAGGCGATTGAACTTGCACAGCGGCGCGGCGTTCCACCTTGGATTTCGCTCGAACGCGAACAATTCCGTGGCGCATTGAAAGCGCTGCCGGTGCGATCGGACCTGACGATGCCGATTAGCGAGAAGCTGATCGTTGAGCATTACTCGCGCTAAAGGCTCGCTTCCCGCCCAAAAAATTCGGCGGAGATGAAATTTCGCGGTTAAAGAAAAAAGCCTATGCAGAATGACTGGCGTGACCTGATCAAACCCAAAGCAGTTGAGTTCGACGAAAAGGAGTTGACCCCCCTGTACGGGAGGTTTTTCGCCGAACCGCTCGAGCGGGGTTATGGAATCACGGTCGGCAATGCCTTGCGTCGAATTCTTCTCTCCTCGCTGCCCGGCTACGCAATTGTAGCGGTGCGGATCAACGGAGTCTTACACGAATTCTCGACGATTCCTGGCGTGAAGGAAGACGTCACCGATATCGTGCTCAATCTCAAGGAAGTGCGGCTCAAGCTGCACGAGGGCGATCAAATCACGGCGACCCTCAAGGCCAAGGGTGAGGCCGTTGTCGCCGCGCGCGATATTACCGGTGGCCCCAGCCTCGAGATCCTGACTCCAGATCAGCATATCGCCACGCTCGACAAAGGCGCCGACCTCGATATGGAACTGGTGATCAAGCGTGGGCGCGGGTACGTTCCGGGTGAGCGCACAGAGGAAGGTGAGCCGATTGGCACGATTCGGCTCGACGCGATCTTCGCACCCATAAAGAAGGTCAACTTTGTCGTGACCAACGCTCGTGTCGGTCAGCGCACCGACTACGATCGGCTGACGATTGAACTGTGGACGGACGGCTCTATTTCCCCGCGCGACGCCCTGACCTACGCGGCGCGTGTGATGCGTGACCAGATGTCAATCTTTGCTGGAGTCGAAGAGGAAGCCGAAGTTCCGATTAGCGGCGAACGGGCTGAGCCGCGTCCGGCCTTCAACGAATATCTCTATCGGCCGGTAGAAGGGTTACCGATCTCGGTGCGCGCCTTCAACGGCCTACAGAATGCCGACATTAAGTACATCGGGGAACTGGTGCAGCGGACCGAGCAGGATATGCTGAAAATCAAGAACTTCGGCCGCAAGTCTCTCAATGAAATTAAGGAAGTCTTGACGGACATGGGTCTTTCGCTCGGGATGCGGCTGGAAAACCTGCCGTCACGTGGTGAACTCGATCGCATGTGGGAAGAGCAGGAGCGGCGAGAATCGGCTTAACGCCGCGCTGCGAAATGGAGTAACTAGCAATGCGTCATCTGAATCGAGGCCGAAAGCTTGGCCGTACCTCGGCTCATCGAAAGGCCCTTTTTCGTAATCTTGTCCTGAGCCTGATTCAGCATGAGCGGATCAAAACTACCGACGCCAAGGCGAAGGAACTGCGCCGCTATGCGGACCGGATGGTAACGTTGGGCAAACGCGGAGACCTTTCTGCGCGGCGGTTGGCGTTTGCTTTCATGCAGTCGCGGGATGCGGTTAAAAAGCTTTTTGACGAAATTGCTCCGCGTTTCAAGGATCGGCCAGGCGGGTACACTCGTGTTGTGAAGTTTGGCGTACGGCGCGGCGATGCCGCGCCGATTTCCGTTATTGAGTTTACAGGTACTTCTGAAGCATTCGATACCAAGAAACCGCGCAAGAAACGCGCTGCGCGCCGCGATCAGCCAACCGGCGAGCGTGGTGAACGACGGGCGGCGGCCTCTGCCTAATGGCGCGGAGTGACGCCAATCAATCTGACGATTAGATTGTCGTTGCGATAGAGCACATGTCAGAAAAACCGGCCACTTCGGCCGGTTTTCCTTCCGCCTGACTCTGTAAATTCGACGTTGGCGAAGAGCTGAATCGCGGCTTTTCGGACCAATCAGTTCTGACTACTGGCGCCATCTGATACAATCGTGCCCGAGGATGGGAACAGCCTATGGCGAATGATCTGGTCCAGCCTGAAAAATTCTTTTTGAACCGTTTCGGCATGAATGGCGGTGCCCTCGAGCAGATTCTCGGTAGTGCGCTTGAACGTGAGGCCGATTACGCCGACCTGTATTTTGAGTATCGCAACGCTGAAGGCCTCGGTCTGGAAGAGTCGATCGTAAACCATACCAGCAAGAGCATCTCGCACGGTGTGGGTGTGCGGGTATGCGCCGAAGATCGCACCGGATATGCCTATTCGGACGAGGTGACCGTCGATCGCATGCGAATTGCGGCTCATGCAGCACGGGCGGTGGCGGACAACCGGGGCACACCGGTGGCGCCAATCGCGGTAGGAGAGCAGGTGCGGCGGCATCAGCTCTACGAATTAGAGAGTACCGCGTTGGAAGTCCCGCTCGAGGAACGTGCGCGTCTGCTTCGCCAGATTGACGAAACCGCACGCGCTTTTGATCCGCGCGTGCGTAATGTCATGGCGTCGTTTTCGGCTGAACGCAAAATTGTGATGGTGGTGAACAGCGAGGGCCGCGTGGCCGCCGACGTTCAACCGCTATGCCGTCTCAACGTGACGGTGATTGCCGAGGACGGCAAGAGCCGCCAGGTCGGCACTTACGGCGGGGGTGGGCGCGTCGAATGGAAATATTTCTTCGAGGGCGAGCGGTGGAAAGATTACACCGAGCGCGCCGCGCGTCAGGCGATCATCAACCTTGATGCAGTCGATGCTCCAGCCGGTCAGATGGTTGTCGTGCTAGGCCCGGGCTGGCCAGGTATCCTTTTGCATGAGGCGATTGGCCACGGCCTCGAGGGTGACTTCAATCGCAAAGGCGTTTCGGCTTTCTCCGGACGTATCGGCCAGCGCGTAGCGAGTGAACTGTGCACGGTCGTGGATGACGGCACAATCGCGAATCGGCGCGGCAGCCTCAACGTCGATGATGAGGGCACCCCCACGTCTCGCACGACGCTGATCGAGAAGGGCATCCTGCGAGGGTACCTGCAAGATCGCCTGAACGCACGGTTGATGAAGATGGACCCGACCGGCAATGGCCGCCGCGAAAGTTTCGCACACGTTCCGATGCCGCGGATGACTAACACGTTCATGCTACCCGGCGAGGCGACTCCCGAGGATGTGATCAAATCAGTTAGGCACGGCCTGTACGCGGTCAGCTTCGGCGGCGGGCAAGTCGATATCACCAACGGTAAGTTCGTTTTCTCAGCGAGTGAGGCTTACCTGATTGAGGACGGCAAACTGACGGCTCCGGTTAAAGGTGCCACGCTTATCGGCAATGGCCCCGACGTTCTCACGCGCGTTTCGATGGTGGCGAACGACCTCGAACTCGATTCCGGTATCGGCACCTGCGGCAAAGACGGCCAATCCGTACCAGTAGGAGTGGGACTGCCAACGATTAAGATCGACGGCATCACGGTTGGTGGGACGCGCGCGTAAAGGGGCTGGTGATGGCAGAAATCGATGCTGGGTTGGTTGAATGGGCGCTCGATCACGCGAAACGGAACGGAGCGACCGCTGCCGAGGTGCTATGCGTTAGCGCCGAATCGCTGGCGGCTGGCGTTCGGCTCGGCGAGGTCGAAAAGCTTAAGAGCTCCCGTGAGCGCCGGCTGGGAATCCGTATTTTCGTCGGGCAATCTTCCGCAAATGCTTCGACCGCTGAATTGGAGCGGTCCGAACTGGAGCCATTTATCGCTCACACAGTTGAGCTGGCGAAGCTGACGGCTGCTGATCCGTGGTCCGGGCTGCCGGAGGCTCAACTGCATCCTGGCGCGATTCCGGAACTCGATCTTGACGATCCGGCGCAAGGAATACTTGACGCCGATCGCGCGCTGGAATTGGCGCGCAAAGCCGAGCAGGCTGCGCTCAAGGCCGACCCACGGATCCGCAACTCGGAAGGCGCAGAGTTCGATTCGGGGCGCTACCATATTATTTTCGGCAATAGCCACGGCTTCCTCGGCGAATATACCGGAACCTCCTTTAACCTCGGTGTTGCGCCGATCGCGCAAGCAGACGGTGGCGTGATGCAGCAGGGGTACTGGTATACCGCCAATCGCCATTTTGGGCGGCTGGAGGACCCTGAGGCAGTCGGCCTGATGGCTGCGAAGCGGGCTCTCCGGCGGCTTGGCTCGCGCAAAATCAAGACGACGCGCGCGCCTGTCGTGTTCGACCCCGATATGGCGGCGAGCCTACTCCGCTCGCTCGCTGGTGCAGCCTCAGGTCCGTCTCTCTATAAGGGCGCTTCGTTCCTGGTCGATAAATTAGGCGAAACAATCGCCCCGCCAACTGTTACGATCCGTGACGACGGTACGATCAAGGCAGGGATGGGCTCGAAGCCTTTTGACGGCGAAGGTCTATTGACTAATCGCAAGAGCCTCGTCGAGAAGGGCGTGCTCAAAACCTACCTGCTCGACAGCTATTCTGCGCGCAAGCTCAAGCTGGCTCCGACGGGCAACGCCGCGCGTTCGGTCGGCGACTCGCCGAGTGTGAGCCCAACCAATCTCTACCTTGAGGCGGGATCTTATTCACCGGAAGAGATAATTGGTTCGGTCGAGCGCGGACTCTACGTTACTGAGTTAATCGGCTTCGGCGTTAACGGTGTGACCGGCGACTATTCCCGCGGCGCTGGCGGGATGTGGATCGAAAATGGTGAGCTTGCCTTTCCAGTTCAGGAAATCACGATCGCGGGCAACCTCAAACAGATGTTTCAGTCAATTGAGATGGTTGGCAGCGACCTCAAATGGCGTTCGACGGTGATTTCACCGACTCTGAAAATCGCTGAGATGATGATCGCCGGCGAATAGCCCGTACACCTACATTGTTCCGATAGCCAGTTTGGCTGCAATGAGGGTTGTCGAGATTGAGTGAATATCACAACAGCCAATCCTGCCCGCTCTCGTCCGCAATCATCTGCAAAAATTTGGCAGATGATATAAAAAGCTAGAACAGCTTCACATAAAGTAGCTCACTCAATATCGCAAGATAGCAGTCGAGCAAGATATCTATTGGCGAAGTAAAATACCTAAGGCGAGCGGTAATCTCCAGAAAATGTCTGTGTGTTTGAGACTGCCCAGCGATTCTGCCTCTAATAGCGAATGCGCAAAGGGGGGCTTGGATCAGAATGCTGGGGGAAGGGGAGGAAAAGCTGAAGCAGCGGCTTGCACGATATGGAATGCCGTCGGAGGCAATCGCTGCACTGCTTAGCCGCCAAACTATCGTCCGCTATCCCAAGGGCTCGCCATTAATGCCAACTGGCTCGTCCGCCGATGCGGTTTTTGTGGTGATGAGCGGGATGGTAAAGGTCTACTGTTCGGGATGGCGGGGGACGCGGGTTTTGGTCGATTTGGCGGGTCCGGGGGACCTCGCCGGCTATGGGAATCTTGGTGGGCCGGCACCGGGTCAATCGTCGCTTTACGACGCGGAAGCACTGACGCCTGCGTCAGTGGCGTTGTTCGCCCGCCACGATCTGCTGCGTGTGCTTCGCGGCCTTGAGCCTGGCACTCTGCTCGCGGTGACCGAGATGATCAACTCACTGTGGGCCGGAATGGTCCACCGCTATGCGCGCTATCTTGTGATGTCACTGCGGGAGAGGCTTGAAGATCTCTTTACGGGATTGGCTCGCCGCTACGGGGCACAGACAGGGCAAGGCGTCCAGCTTTTGCCGGAGCTGGGGCAAGAAGCGTTGGCGGAAATGATCGGTGGCTCGCGCCCGATGGTGAGCAAGTTGCTCGCCGAGATGAGGGCCGAGGGTGTGATCGCTCGCGAAGGCCGCCATTATGTTCTGCTGTCGACACGGGCCGGATCTCATCCGAAGCGCAGCGTAGTGCGCCCGTCTTTATTGGGGAGCGACGCCACCAAGTAGGGGTCCTGCAGCCTGGCTGGGTGCTAGAGCAAAAGTCTACGAGTCCAGCGCATCTTGGAGAGGGCCGTTGGTGTTGGGAGAAGGTTAAGTTGGGCAGCGTTAGCCTCGGCTAGCGTTGCAAAACCGTGTGCGATTGCCACGGGTAAGTTCATGGTTACTTTCTGCAAGAGGAATTCAGATTACCATGAACGTAAATCGTTTCACCGAGAAGCTCCAGGAGGCTATCGGCAACGCTCAGAGCGCGGCCGTTAGTGCGCATCATCAGGCGGTCGACGTTGAGCATTTAGCCGCAGCCGTGGTCGCCGACGATGCAGGTCTGGCGTCGTCGATCCTGAAGCTTGCCGGTGCCGACCTAAACGGGGTGCGGAGCCGATTGGCGGACGAGTTGCGCAAAATCCCGGTCGTTACCGGTAGCGGGTCCGACGCTGGTCAGACCTATGTTACGCAGCGGCTTAATCGAGTCCTCGCGCGCGCCGAGCAGGAGGCGGGCAAGCTTAAAGACGAATACGTCTCAATTGAGCATGTTCTGATTGCGATGCTTGACGAGTCAGGCGCGACGGCGAGGATTCTGCGCGAAGCGGGTCTTACTCACGACAAGCTGATGAGCACACTGCAGAAGGTTCGTGGCGGACAGCGCGTGACTTCGGCGAATCCTGAAGCGACCTATCAGGCACTTGAAAAGTACGGGCGTGACCTGACGAAGCTGGCGGCGGCCGGCAAAGTCGATCCTGTGATCGGCCGCGACGAAGAGATTCGCCGTGTGATTCAGATTCTCTCGCGCCGGACGAAGAATAATCCGGTACTAGTCGGTGAGCCCGGCGTAGGCAAGACCGCAATCGTTGAAGGCCTTGCGCAGCGGATCGTCTCCGGGGACGTTCCCGAGGGGCTCAAAAATCGACGCATCGTTTCGCTTGATATGGGCGCGCTGGTCGCGGGCGCGAAATTCCGGGGCGAATTTGAGGAACGCCTGAAAGCCGTCCTCAAGGAAGTGCAGGATGCCTCCGGCGAAATTATTTTGTTTATCGACGAACTGCATACCGTCGTCGGTGCGGGTGCAGCAGAAGGCGCGATGGATGCCTCCAATTTGCTCAAACCGATGCTTGCGCGCGGCGAACTGCACTGCATCGGCGCCACGACGCTCGATGAATATCGCAAGCATATTGAGAAAGACGCAGCTCTCGAACGCCGCTTCCAGCCGGTGATAGTCGAGGAGCCAAGCGCCGAGGACACTATCTCGATTTTGCGTGGGTTGAAGGAGCGGTACGAAGTTCATCACGGGATTCGCATCAAAGATTCTGCATTGGTCGCTGCTGCGGTTTTGGCCAAGCGCTATATCACCGACCGCTTCCTGCCCGACAAGGCGATCGATCTGGTCGACGAGGCAGCGGCCAAGCTGCGGACCGAAAAGGAATCGATGCCGGTCGAACTCGATGAAGTGAATCGGCGCGTGATGCAGCTCGAAATCGAACGCGAGGCGCTCAAGCGTGAGACGGATCGCGCTTCGAAAGATCGGCTCGAGAAGCTGGAGAAGGAACTGGCCGAGGCACAGGAAAAACGCGCGCAGGTCGAGGCGCAATGGCAGGCTGAGAAGGGCAAGCTCGAAAAGGTTTCGAAAATCAAATCCGCGATCGAGCAGACGCGTCAGGAAATCGAAAAGGCCAAGCGTGAGTACGACCTTAATAAAGTCGCTGAACTGCAATACGGCAAGTTGGCGGGCCTTGAGAAAGAACTAATCGATTCGGCGAAAGCCGATCAAACTACCGGCAGCCGCCTGATTAAAGAAGAGGTCGACGAAGAGGATATCGCCGAGGTCGTCGCGCGATGGACCGGCGTACCGGTTTCTCGCCTGATGGAAGGTGAGGTGCAGAAGCTCGCACATCTGGAAGAGCATCTGCATAAGCGCGTGATTGGCCAGGATGAGGCTGTAACGGCGGTGGCTGACGCGGTCGTTCGCGCTCGCGCCGGTCTGCAGGATCCAAATCGGCCAATTGGATCGTTCATCTTTCTTGGGCCCACCGGTGTCGGCAAAACCGAACTGGCGCGGGCGCTCGCCGAATTCCTCTTCGACGACGAAGCCGCGATGATTCGGATCGACATGTCCGAATACATGGAGAAGCATACCGTCTCCCGGTTAGTCGGCGCCCCTCCAGGATACGTCGGCTACGATGAGGGTGGACAATTGACTGAGGCGGTACGGCGGCGACCGTATTCGGTCGTCCTGTTCGATGAAATTGAGAAGGCCCATCCCGACGTCTTCAACGTATTGCTGCAATTGCTCGACGACGGACGGCTTACCGATGGCCAAGGCCGCACCGTCGATTTCAAGAACTGCGTCGTCATCATGACCTCGAATTTGGCCGGGCAGCTAATCCTGTCGTTCAAAGGGCAGAATTACGAGAAGATGAAGGAGCAATGCCTTGATGTGCTGCGGCAGAGTTTCCGGCCCGAGTTCTTGAACCGTGTTGACGAGATTGTGGTGTTCCGTCCATTGAACAAGGAAGAGTTGCGCTCGATTGTCGATATCCAGATGGGACGGCTGCGCAAGCGCTTGGCTGAGCGCAAAATAGAGCTGGAACTAACCGACAAGGCGCGCGATCACTTCGCCGCCGAAGGTTACGATCCGGTATACGGGGCGCGGCCGTTGCGGCGTATGATTCAGCGCGAACTCGAAACGGCCCTCGCTCGCAAGATCCTGCTTGGCGAAGTCCGCGACGGATCGCATGTAATCGTTGACGCGGGTCAGCAAGGTCTGACCTTCACCGCGCGAGAACCGCAGAGCGCCGCAGCCTGAGGCAAAGTGTTCTTAGGGGACTTGATGGAGGGCGCATCGAGCTTCTCCATCAAGTTCGCGTTGGCTTACTCCTTCGGCCAGAAACCGGATGATCTCAGAGGATCGGCAACCTTGGTGTTTCTTGCCAAGCGCGGCGTGATCGGATCGCGTTCAGGTAATCGCGAAGCTCCGGAAAACCTTCCAAGCTGAACCCCGCCTTTTCAATCGCATTGAGTACCGGTCCGTAGGCGCATTCGACGAGCGAGAATTCCTCGCCGAGCAGGCACTTGGTTTTTGCGAGCTGGTCTTCAGGGATTTCCAACACGCTCGGTAGAGCTTTTTCGCCACGCGCGATCGCGTCTTCATCGCCCTTAAGTCCGAGCACTTTCACCGCAAGACGATTGAAGACCAGATCAGTGGCTGAGGGTGCGATGTGTGCCGAAAGAAAGAAAAGCCATTTGAGCGCGATAGCGCGTCCGGCCACTGATGCCGGCCATAGCCTACCGGTCGTGTCGCCCAGATAGCTCAAGATAGCGTGCGACTCCCAAAGCGTCAGATCGCCGTCCACGAGCACTGGCACACGGCCGAAGGGATTCAGCGCAAGGAACGGGGGCTGCCGATGTTCACCTTTACTCAAATCGACATCGACGATCTCGCAATCCAATCCAAGTTCAATCATTCCAAAGCGGACCTTCTGCGGATTCGGGGATGGGAAATAGTAAAGCTTCATAGCTCTTCTCCTTGGTGGGCGTTTGCAGACGGACGCTCGACGCGATATGCCCTCCTGACAGCCGCATAAGCCGAGCTCAACTCATCAGCAAGCGTGCCTTATGACATTGAACCCACTCGTGGCAGCACGCAAGGAGAAGGATTATGGGCAAAATTGGACGTCCTCCATGGATGATAGCGGCGAGCTTGTTCGTCGCGCTGTTTTTCCTCTGGGGTAGTTTCAACACGTCGCCTATCTTCGTCGGAGCTTTGCTCAAGTCCTTTCATTGGAGTCATGCACGAGTAGCTTGGATTCCAAGTATTCTCGCTCTTGCAGTCGGCGTCACCTCGCCTGCCGCCGGATGGCTACTCGACCGCTTCGAGGCTCCATTCGTAATGACCACCGGCGCGATTCTGGCCGCCGCTGGATTGATCGCGGCAGGCCATTCGCACACTTTCAATGGCCTGTTCTGCTCGACGATTCTGTTCGGTATCGGTCTGGGTGCCTCTACCTGGTTGGCAGCCTCCGTGGTGATTGCGAACTGGTTCGGCGAGCACCGTGGGACCGTGTTGGGACTCGCTACTGCCGGAATGGAATCCGGCGGGATGGCGATGTCGATGCTGGCCGGTTACATGATTGCCCATAGCGGCTGGCGCGCGGCTTACCTAGCGCTTTCAATTCCTGCCTCAGTGATTGTCGTGCCATTGCTCGCATTGGTCGTGCGGACGCGTCCAGCTGATCAGCGTGGACGCACTGTCGCCGAAGCCGCAAAAGCATTGCCCGGGTTTGAAGTGGGCGAGGCTATACGCACCCGCGCCTTCTGGATGCTGGTAGTTGCCGAGTGCGCCTACGGTGCGGCGGTGGGGGGCACATTCATCCACCTAGTAGCCTACTTGCAGTCGCTCAACTACAGGGAAGCGACGGCCGTTATGGTCGTGAGCATCCTGCTGGGGATGGCCGCCATCGGCAAGCCCACGATGGGGTTTCTCGGTGACAAAATCGGCGGACGTAACGCGCTTGGGGTCGGCTTTATTCTGATGGCCGGGGCGATCCTTTTCCTGCTCAATCTGCATCATCCAGCATTACTAATTCCGTATATGCTACTGGCCGGACTTTCCGGCGCGGCGCCGGTCGCTCTCGTCCCGATGGTACTGGCTGAAACGCTCGGCCTGCGCCGTTTCGGTACGCTGTTCGGATGGATCGGTATGTTGCTGACGGTCGGCATCTTCATCGGGCCAATTCTTGTGGGCAAGCTCTATGACTTAAGCGGTTCTTATAGTGAGGGGTTTATCGTCTGCGTGCTAATCGCTCTCGTTGGTGCAGGGGCGAGCTTCGCTTGCAGCGCGCCGCCGGTGACAACGACAAAGCCAGGAGAAATCGGCTCGGAACTCCGCCAGGGCCTTAGTACGGTGCCCGCCTCATCACATCAATAGGAAGGTCGGGATGTTTGACGTTGGCGTGACGATAGAAGCAGAGCTAAAATCGCAGGGGTCATCAGATTAGCGGAAGGAGACTTGACGGTCGCTGGCCGGTCGCGATGAGGGTTTGCGATGGCCGCGCATAAACGCTATGGTGTCGCGTTTGCGGCATTTTGCCGGGGCTCCTGGCACAACTGCTGAGCTGCAAGTACCAAACGAGTCTGAGCACCGATGATACGCAGGCAAAACAAGTTGAATCGCAAAATCATCCCGAATCGCGAAGGCAATTTGAATGGCAAGGGTCTTTTTGGCATACGCCTGAGCGGCAGTGCGATTGCGGCGGCGTTTGTCGCCGCCGGATGCCTTCTGGGCGCAGTGTCAACCGCACATGCGTTTCCGTGGAGCATCGACATGTATCGCGGTCCGGCAATTCAACCCTTGGAAGTGTCACCTCGCGTGATGCCGGACGGCGTGCTGCCAGTGGATGGTATCCATTACAACGTCCATTACGATCAACCGAAAGATTTGCCGGGAACGGAAGAGCAAGCTCCGCCTACGATGAAGCTCGAAGCCATGACCGTCAAGATGCATAATCCGTTGCAGCCGACGCCTGATAATCTGCAGCGCGGCGCCAATTTGTTCGCCTCGAACTGCTCGCCTTGCCATGGCTCGATTGGCCGCGGGAACGGCACCGTCGTTCATCTGTTAGCGCATAAGCCAGCCGACCTGCTGACCGGCGTTAGCAAGAACCTGCCCGAGGGTTATATCTACGGGTACATCCGCAATGGCGGTATCTGGATGCCGTCCTACGGCGATGCAATGTCGTCGAATGAGCGTTGGCAGGTCGTGATGTACCTGCGCCAATTGCAGGATAAGTACGGCAGCGAGGAAGCCTCCGCTCCTGCGCCTTCCACGGACACTGGCACTGGCGGCGGCGAGGAAACTACGCCGAGATCCGAAGCTCCTTAGCTTGATTCTGGGATCAAGCCCGTTCTGTCGGGCATTTTTGTTCGCACCGTCACCTGAAACGTCACGGCAAAATCCCGCAGCAAGACTTATGCAGGCCGTATTCTGCCCCGCATAAGATTGACATCTGAGGCCGTCTAGTTTTTCGCGGGACAATCGCGGTCTATCAGAACAAAGGCTGTGACGGTGCTACTGCGACGCTGAATCGTAGATGCAAATTACCGTGACGCTTCGAAGATAATTCCCCCGATTCCACCTTGCGAAATCGCCTATCGGCGGATGGTTGTGCTGTGCCATTTGCCCTGTAGATTTCTGCGGAGCACCTAAGAGTCGTCAGTGTCCGAATCACATTGGCGGAGGGATAACTTCATGATGTTCGCAACGCTTAAACTTGGCACGTGAGTTGAACAGTTGGCGGTGCGGATGATCATCCAGGCTCTGGTTCGCCCAAGGATGTGCGAAAAATCTTTCAAATGTAAGAATGCTCCACGGACTCGACCAAAGCTGCGAGTATAGGTTTGCTGCTTTTACAGAGGCTTAATCTAGCCTCGCGTTAAAAGAAACGTATCCAGAAGAAGGTGGCGTGGCAGCCGGAGTGGGTGATGTGGAGAAAGGCAAGAAGCGCAGTCGTAATTGCGGTAGTGGCTTGGCTTTTGGCCGGAACTTCGCGCGCGGTCGCCACGTCAACAGCGGAGCGTGGACTTACAGCCGATCAGCTGGTTCAAGTCGCTCTCGAAGCCAATCCTCAAGTTAAGGCTGCCCGCGCAAGATGGCTCTCAGCGGTTCATAGTATCCAGCAGAACTACGCGCCGGCTGATCCAATCTTCGGCTACTATAATATTGATAGCCCGACCAATGGTTTCAGCGCGGCCTCAGAACACAGCCTGACCGTTACCGATTCGTTTCAATTTCCCGGTAAAGGCCTTTTACAGGCCGACCGGGCGAAACTCTCAGCGGAGGTTGCCCGTCTCACCTACGAGGCGATGATAAGAGACATCCGTGCGCAAGTTGAGACCGCGTACTATCAGGCGCTGCTCGACCGCGCTCAGGAAGAGGTCCAGGCGGAGACCGTGGCGAGCTTGCAACAGGTGCTGAAAGTGACTCAAGTCGCTTATTCTACAAGTCAGGTCACGCAAGCCGACTTTATCAGCGCCGAATTTGATTTAGCGACGGCGCAGCTCCAGCAGCGCCAGCTTAGGCTGTCAGAGGAAAACGACGAGACGACGATCAACCAACTGCTCTATCGCGCCCCGGATGAACCACTGAATCTCGAGCAAAAAATCGAGCTTGCGCCCCTGAAGACGCCGCTTGATCAATTGATCGATCGTGCGGCCGCGGCTCGGCAGGAGATTCTCGCAGCAGCACTTGCGCAAAAGAACACGGATACGTCCCTGGAGCTGGCGAAGCTTGAATACGCTCCAGATTATACGCTCGGCTACACCTTCGATAACTATCTGCTGTCCAGCGCTGCCCCCGCCGAGAATGGCCGGATGCAGGATCACGGGTTCTCGATCAACTTCAACGTCCCGATCTTTTTCTGGCTGAAGCAAAACGAAGACGTCAAGAAGGCTGGCTATGATCTCGAAGCCGCGCGCGACGATCTCAGTTCGATTCGCAGCCAGACCGCGGCCACCGTGACGACGCTCTACCGCACCGCGCGATTCGCCGACGAGACTGCGATCCTTTACCGCGATTCGCTGATTCCTTTGGCACGGCAGGACTTCATAGTCGCGCTGACCTCTTATCAATCAGGCAAAATCGATTTCACCATGCTGGCCAACACGGTCACTGCCACTTATAGCGCGCGTTCGGCATATCTGCAGGCGGCGAACCAATTCCTGGCAGGCAAGGTCGCTCTTGAACAGGCGATCGGGGAGCCGTTCTAAGCCATGCGGCATCGCCAGCGAATGTCTGCGCTAAGATGGCTTTTGATACCGTTGGCGGCCGCCGTCTGCGGACTGTCGGCTTGCGACAGCAATCCCTCCAGCCATGCAGACGTAGCTCCGCCATTACCGGTGCCACGACTCGTGCGTCAATCCGGTGACGGTGCTGTGTTGCAGTTATCGGGTGAGCAAATACCGGGGATGACCACGGCCGAAGTAACGCAAATCGAGTTACCCGGCGTGCTTGAGACTAACGGCCACGTCGATTTCGACGACAAGCGGGTCGCGACGATTTCGTCGCGAGTGGCAGGCCGTATCGATAACGTTCGCGTCTCTCAATGGGACAATGTGAGGCGCGGCGAGCCGATCCTGTCGCTTTACAGCCCCGACTTCATGACCGCGGAAGCAGAATATTTGCAAGCGCAGACCACAGCTCAGGTGAGCAGTGCACCCGGGCTTGGTGGTGGCGGACTCAACCTCGGTCCCGCGATGCTAGCGGCGGCCAAGCGCAAGCTCGAATTGCTCGGGATGAGTGATGCGGATATTGCGGCGATTAGGTCGCCGACCCCAACAGTGTGGATGCGTGCGCCGATCGGCGGCACGATCGTCGATAACAAGGCGGTGCGCGGCGCCGCGGTTAATCCTGGCGATGAACTGTTCACGGTCGGTACGCTCGATCAGGTTTGGATTGTCGCGAGTATCTATGAAGATGATCTATCGCGCGTCAACCTCGGCCAGCCGCTCGAGGCTGTGACCACTGCCTATCCTGATTTGGCCTTCAAAGGGTTCATTTCCCGAATCAGTCCCGACGTTAATCCTGATACGCACACACTGGAAATCCGCTGTCAGGTGGAAAATACCGACGGAAAGCTGAAACCGCAGATGCTCGCCCGTGTGAGTATCGTCACCCGGCCCGGCGAAGCGCTTTCGGTGCCGATGGAGGCGTTGGTTTTCGATACCAATGATTACTACGTCTATGTTGACGTCGGCGGTGGACGCTACGAGCGTCGTAAAGTTCAGATCGGCGCATGGAAGGACGAAGGCCCAGTGCGAGTTCTTTCCGGCGTGAGTGCAGGTGAACGGGTCGTCGCGGGGGAATCGATTCAAGTTAACGCGCTGTGGCATGAAGCCAACGGCGAGAGTTCCTAGTCAAGCCGAACTGACAGAACGGTTTAGCTGAGATGATACGCGCGTTGATGCGACTCGCGCTGGGCCAGCGAGTGATCGTGGTAAGCGCCGCGATCCTCCTGTTAATTGGCGGCATTTATGCCTTCAGCCAAATTGATATTGAGGCCTATCCCGACCCGGTCCAGCCGCTCGTCGAGGTGCTGACCCTGCCCAATGGGCTTAGTGCCGAAGAGGTAGAACGGATCGTCACGGTGCCGCTCGAATATGGCTTGAGCTCCTCGCGCGGCCTTGAGCGCATGAGTTCGATTTCGCTCTTCGGCCTCTCGGATATCCGTTGCTACTTCGGCTGGGACACTGACTATTACTGGGATCGCGAAGAGGTCATCAATTCTCTTCCGTTCGTTACCCTGCCGACCGGTATTATCCCGGGCCTTTCGCCAGAGAACCCGATCGGCGAAATCTACCGTTACACCATCGAGAGTCCGAATCACAACCTCATCACAGAAAAGGAGATCAACGATTGGGTCGTTGCACGGCAATTATCTTCGGTACCCGGCGTGCTAGGCGTCAGCACTTTCGGCGGATTGACTAAGGAATATCATGTCGACGTCGATCCACAGTTACTAGAACACTACCGAATTACGTTGTCTCAACTGATCGCCGCGATTCAGAACGCTAATACCAACGCTGGCGGCAACTATCTGACCGTCGGTGAGCAGGCTTTCGACGTTCGCGGCATCGGCTTGATCGGTTCGCTCGACGACATTCGAGAGACTGTCATAACAGCCAACAAGGGTACGCCGCTTTCGGTCGGCAATGTCGCGGATGTTAGCGTCGGATACACTCAGCGTCTCGGCATCGTCGGTATGAACCATCGGGACGAGGTCACCGAAGGCATCGTCTTGATGCGCAAGTACGGCAACACGCTGACGACCGTCAAAGGCGTCGAAGAGAAGGTAGATCAGCTCAACACTTCCGGCATGATGCCGGCCAACTACAAGATCGTTCCCTATTACGACCGCACCAGCCTCGTCGATACTACGCTGCGCACAGTGCTCGAGAATCTTGCGGTCGGGATGGGACTGGTTTTCCTCGTCCTGATTTTCTTTCTCGGTAATCTGCGCACTGCGATTATCGCGGCGATTAATATTCCGTTGGCCTTGTGCGGCGCTTTCGTTCTGATGCATCTGAGCGGAACACCAGCAAACCTGATCTCGCTGGGGGCCATCGACTTCGGCATAATCATCGATTCGACCGTCATCGTGATGGAGAACATCCATCGCCATTTGACCCTTGAACTCCCACCCGGAGCCGAGGCCGCCTCGGTCAGCCGCCTGCGGGGACGTATCTTGCGCGCGGCGCAGGAAGTTGGCGGTCCAATGTTCTTCTCGACGCTGATCTTCTTGATTGCCTTCCTGCCGCTCTTCACGATGCGCGGAGTAGAAGGTGCGATTTTCTCGCCGATGTCGCACACCTACGCATACGCTCTCGGCATGGCGATTCTTCTCGCAGTGACGCTGTCGCCGGTGCTCTCATCGTACCTGCTCCAAAGTAAAATCCGCGAAACCCACAATATTGTGTGGGAGTCGTTCCGTGAGGCTTATCACTGGCTATTCGTGCGGGTGATGAATTGGCCGCGGCTCGCGCTGTTCGTCATCACTGTCATTGCACTATCCGGCTATTCGCTGTTTCCCCGCCTCGGAGGAGAATTCCTGCCCAAGCTGGAAGAAGGCAATATATGGGCGCGCGCGACGATGCCATTGACTATATCGCTCGATCACGGCGCGAAACTGACTAATCGGATGCGCGAGGTTTTCCTCTCATTCCCCGAAGTGACTAATGTGGTATCGCAACTGGGGCGTCCCGACGATGGCACTGAGACTACCGGTTTTTTCAATATCGAATTCTCGGTCGAGCTCACGCCTTCGTCGGAATGGCCTCGCGGACTCACCAAACCTGAACTCGTCCAGCAGATAGACGACAAGCTGAACCGCCAATTTCCCGGGGTCAGTTTCGGCTATTCGCAAAATATCGAGGATAATATCGACGAGGCGCTATCCGGGGTTAAGGGCACCGATTCAGTCAAAGTCTTCGGCCCCGATCTAGCTATCGACGAAGGGGTCGCCAACGACGTCATGCACGCGATGAGCAACGTGCCGGGAATCGTTGATTTGGCGGTCTATCGCTCACTCGGTCAGCCCAACGTGTTGATCACGCCCGACCGCGCCCAATGCGAACGCTACGGCCTTAATGTGGGTGATGTGAACGCGGTCATTCAAGCCGCGATCGGCGGCCAAGCCATCACCCAGGTGCTGGAAGGCGATCGCAGTTTCAACCTGGTGGTGCGCTGGAAGAAGCAATACCGCACGAGCCTTGATGCGATTCGCAACATCCGCGTGAGCATTCCGAGCGGAGGCTACGTCCCGCTCGCGCAAATCGCAGACATCCGCAACACCGAGGGAGCGTCGTTCATCTACCGGGAAGGACTGCAGCGCTACGTGCCGCTGCGTTTCGCTGTGCGCGGACGGGACTTCCAGACTGCCGTGGAGGACGCGCAGAAGCACGTCGCCGAGTACGTCAAGCTGCCGCCGGGGACGCATCTGGAATGGGCCGGCGAATACAAGGAACTGCGCGAAGCCAACAGTCGTCTTGAGATAGTGGTGCCGATTGCTCTCTTGCTGATTACCGGAGTGCTCTTCGCCGCGACGACTTCAGTAATCGACACCTTGATCATTATGGCGCAGGTGCCGGTCGCGTGTCTTGGCGGAATCGTTGCACTCTACATCGCGGGCGTTCCATTCAGCGTTTCGGCGGCCGTCGGCTTCATCTCGATCTTCGGTATTGCCGTGATGGACGGTATCCTGCTGAGCTTCTATATCCGGCAATTATGGGAGCAGGGGCATCCCTTCAAGGAAGCGATCATCATGGGATCTGATCGCCGCTTCCGCGCGATCATCATGACGGCGTTGGTGGACGGCGTGGGCCTGCTTCCCGCGGCTTTGTCGACCCGTATCGGCGCGCAGACTCAGCGTCCGCTCGCGATTGTCGTGATTGGCGGCGCGATCGCAATCATGCTGCTCACGCGAATTCTCCAGCCGGTATTGATCTATCTGTGCCATCGCCGCTTGCGCATCGCAGACATGCATAAGACTGCTCCTATCACCCCGCTTGCCTGATGCTTACCGGTCAACAAAAGCTCGGCCCGTTTTCAGATTCTAGGCCGCACGGTCCGCAGCCTTGCGTTTGCACGGCCTTTCAGGCTCCGCCTATATCTCCGATGGCCGATCAGCTGCCGAACGTGGTAAATCGGCCAGTGGAGGAATCGGATCATGGCTCAATTAGAATTACTGGCGAGCGGTTACGGTCTGCTCGAAGGCCCTCGCGTCGACGATCAGAACCGCCTCTATTTCAGCGACGTGCCGCGCGGCGGCGTCTATCGGCGCAGTCCCGACGGTACGATTGAAACGGTCATTCCCAAGCGTAAAGGCGTAGGCGGGATCGCGATCAACCATGGCGGCGGCATAGTGTGCAGTGGCCGCGGCCTCATCTACTTCAACGAGAAAACCAACCAGAGCCGTGACCTGTTCGTTGAATGGGAAGGCCGTCCGCTCAAGGGGCTCAACGACCTTCAGCCTGACGATCTGGGCAGCATCTATGTCGGCTCGCTCGAATTCGACGCGCTCAGTGATCAGAAGCCAACACCTGGCAATCTCTTTCGCGTCGACCCGGACGGCAAAATCACGAAGCTCTGGGAAGGCATCCAGGTCACCAACGGTCTCGGCTTCAGTCCTGATCGCAAATTGCTCTATCATGCGGATTCGACCACACAGGCGGTGTGGGCCTATGACGTTCAACCTGATCGTACGGTGAAAGATCGGCGGGTGTTCGCCAAAGTGCCTGAGGGCTGGCCGGATGGGATCGCCGTCGATGCGGAAGGCGGTCTCTTCGTTGCGGCGGTCAAATCGGGTGAAGTTGTGCGTTTCAAGCCCAACGGTACGATCGACTTCCGTCTCAAGGTTCCGGCAACCTTCGTTACCAGCTTGACCTTTGGCGGCACTAACCTGACGGAACTCTATATTGTGACGTCTGATAATACTGACGAGGCGGCGAAGAAGGGTTCGATCTTCAGGACTCGCTCGGAGATTCCCGGTCTTGCCGTACCGAAGGCGCGCTTCAACTAATCGAGTAATGTGTAGCGTTTGGCTAGCAGTGGAGTCGGATGCCTAGGACACTTGAAGGACTGCTGGTTGCCGACCTGACTCAGAATCTGGCCGGCCCGTATTGCACGCAACTGCTCGGTGACTTCGGCGCCGACGTAATCAAGATTGAACGGCCGGACGGCGGTGATGACGGCCGCCGGTTCGCGCCGTTGTGGAACGGAGAGTCGGCGGTCCATCTGTCGTGCAATCGCAACAAAAGAAGCATCTGCGCCGACCTTGACGATCCGCGCGGACAGGAGATCGTGCGCAGGCTTGCGCGCCGCGCCGATATCCTTGTGCATTCGATGAAACCCGGCAGCGCCGAAGCTCGTGGCCTCGGCTACGACGATCTGAAGGACGATAATCCGCGCATGATCTACGCTTCGATCAGTGGCTTCGGCGATGACGGTCCGATGAGCCAACTGCCCGGCTATGATCCATTGGGTCAAGCGTACTCTGGTGTCATCAGTATGAACGGGCACCCGGGATCGCCGCCCGCTCGTGTGGTCGTGCCGATAATTGACGCGGGCTCCGGTATTTGGACCTTCAGTGGCATTCTTGCCGCCGTGATCGAGCGAGGGCAGACCGGTAAAGGTGCGCGTGTCACGGTCAGCCTGCTTGAGACCGGGGTAACCTGGACCGCGCTGATGATGACCACGTACATGGCTACCGGCGTCGTCCCTGGCCCCGGTGGGTCGGCTTCGCCCGCTGCCGCGCCCTACGAGGCATTTCAAACGGCCGATAGCTGGGTCCTTATAGCCGCCGGCAATGACCGCTTGTTCGCGAAACTGTGCAGCGTGCTCGGCTTGCCGGATCTGCCCAGGGATCCGCGATTTGTGACCAACAATGAACGCGTTCCACGCCGCGGCGAGTTGCACGAAATCCTTGAGCGTGCGACGCGCCTGCACGATTCCGTGGAACTTGTACGAATGCTGCGCGAAGCGAACGTTCCGGTCAGCGTAATCAATACGCTCGATAAGGTGTTCGTCGATGAACAAGTGAACGCGCTGGGAATGTTGCCGCCCGCACCTGCTGACTTCCGCATCCCTGAGATGCGCTTTGTCGATATTCCGGTGCGGCTTAACGGTGAGCGTTCGCTTAAACGCCTGATGCCGCCACTGCTCGGCGAGCATACCGATGAGGTTCTTAAGTCACTGGGTTATTCAGAGGCAGAAATCGCTACGCTCAAGCGTGAAGCTATCACCAGGTAGGCGATGCCGAGATCAGCCGACGACTTCCTGAATACGCCCGTCCGCGAGGATTTTCAGCCGCCGCCCGCGCCACTTCACTTCATTGCTGACCAGGCTCGCGAACCATACCCCAGTCATAAACAGATCTTTGATCGGCACCAGCCAAGCCTCGCGGGTCAGTTCCGGTAACTTGAGAACGTAGCGCAGCAGGAACGCCGCCATCGCGAGCCGCATGGCGCTCACGCCGAGAAAGATAGCGATGGACAAAGGATGCAGTCTCATCCCCAGCATCAGCAGGATCGCCCAAAACGGACCGTGCGTAACAATTGTTGCGATACTGGCTGGCCGGGTCGTGCGATAGGTCCGAGCCCAGCGCAGTTGCCGGTTCCAGAAATCCGCGAAGCTGCGCTCGTCAGGCACGAGCGTGACCAGCGAACTCGAGAGCCCTACTTTCCATCCCTTTTCGGTGGCCAGCCGGCCGAGAAAGAAATCATCCGCGAGCAGGTCTTTAATCGCGCGAAAACCGCCAATTTCTTCAAGCGCAGATCGGCGGATCGCCATCGTCGCTCCGAGCGCATAGCGAATTGGTTCGATTATCGCCGACAGCATCACCATCGGGGCGAAGTCGGTGTTGATCGATAACGCTTCAAGGCGAGACGAAATCGACTTGTGCGGACGCGCCCGATAGAGGCAGGTCACCACTCCGGTTGAATCGTCTGCGTAAAGCTCTCCAACGATCCGGCGCAGGTAGTCGCGTTCGACCGAAATATCGGCGTCACTGATCACGAAGACATCGGCCCGATCGGCCTTGGCTGCCATTCGGATCAGTTTTGCGACCTTGCGATTAGCGCATACCGGCTCTTCGCCAACGACTATCCCGACTGGGGCGAACCGATACTGTGGCTTCAGCATCGCGGCCACTTCCACCGCTGGGTCTTCGTAGTTGGCGATACCGAAAATATATTCCGTACGCGGGTAGTCGACCTCAAGAAAACTCATTAGGTTGCCCGCGAGGCCGTCAGTCACACCGCGCAGCGGCTTCATGATTGCCGCGCGTGGGGCGATTTTCGGCAGTGGCGGTACCGGCGAGGCGGCACGTAACCCGAAACGCATCGCGGCGTAAGAAGCGGCAATATAATAGCCGACCGAGATAGTGACTCCGATCGCTGCGATAATCACGAGCGCTATCATGGGCAGTACGCTCGTATAGGCGGCCTTCGTTTCGGCGCCAAGGCTAATTCGGATTGCCGCTGCATACTCATTCTTCTATCGGCGGGGCGCGCGGCTAGGTCAAGGCACAATTTACGTCAGGCAGCTTGCGCCGTATGGGCCTGACGCATCTGCGCGCGACGCTGCCGCATCGTCGACATGAACTGCATACCTTCCTTGAGTAAGCGCTTACACTCTTCGCCCGAACTAACCATTTTTCGCAACGCCTTGAAGATATAACGCGGACGGAAATAAAAGCTGCGGTAAAAGCGCTCGACAGATTGATAAATCTCCTCACCGGTCAAGCCCGGATACTCGACGCTGCACTTCTGGTAACCCGCTTCATCGAGCAGCGGATCGATCGCAAGATAGCCATTGGCGGTGACGTACTCGAATAGCTCAGTTCCAGGATACGGCGAGGCCAGCGACACTTGGATCGTCTCGCAATCCATCTCGCGCGCAAAGCGCATCGATTCTTCGATCGTGTCTTTCGATTCGCCCGGCAGTCCCAGGATAAACGTGCCGTGAATCAGGATTCCGATCTCATGGCAATCGCGCGTGAAGCGGCGGGCGCGATCGAGCCGTACGCCTTTTTTGATATTCTCGAGAATCTTCGCGTTTCCGCTCTCGTATCCAACCACGAACAGGCGCAGGCCGTT
>Ga0335074_10003153_pt1 | contig 22444 bp, 21 predicted proteins | sample Lox_Sample_23_FD_206715 | JGI IMG/M metagenome (GOLD analysis project Ga0335074, IMG submission 206715) | Soil microbial communities from Loxahatchee National Wildlife Refuge, Florida, United States - Lox_Sample_2.3 | ecosystem: Environmental > Terrestrial > Soil > Wetlands | place: USA...
ACAAGCCCGCCGCGGTCAGCGCGGCCAGGCCGGCGGAGTAACACGCCAGCAACCGGGGCAGGCGCCGGTGCGTGGTCCGGGCGCCGAGCAGCAGGCTGCCGATGATGCTGCCGGCTGAGATCTCGGCCAGCAGCGGGCCGGAGGCCCACAGCGCATGGTGATGCCGCACATAGGCGATGAGCGCCACCTCGGTCGCGCTCAGCGCGGCATTGACCAGGGCCCCGGTGACGAGCAGGCGCCGCAGCACGGCGGAGTTCAGCGGCCCCAGGCCCGGACGCCTGGCCCGCACCGGGCCGGCGGCGGGGGGCCGGGAACGCGGACCGATGATGAAGATGGCCGCGCCGGTCAGCGCGAGCAGGAGCCCGGCGGCCGCGGCCGGGGCGGTACCGGCCGCGAGCGCGCTGGCCAGCACCGGCCCGGTGATATAGGCGAGATCGAACACCGCCGCGTCCAGGGCGAACGCGGCCTGCCGCAGCGCGGCGGCCGCGTGCGCCGACCACAGGCTGCGCATCCCCGGGCTGAGCGGCGGGACCGCGAGCCCGGCGGCCGCCCCGGCCGTGACCAGCAGCCCGGCCGGGGCGCCGGCCAGCGACCCGGCTACCAGGCACGCCAGCGCTACGGCATACGCGCCGCCGCAGACGCGGCAGACCCGGGCCAGCCCGTGCTGGTCCGCCAGCCGGCCGCGCAGCGGGCCCGTGACGGCCTGACCGAGCGTGTAGCACGCCACGACCAGCCCGGCGGTGGCCATCGACGCATGCGCGGCGGCGACCAGCAGCAGCGTGATCGTGACCATCCCCTGCGGCAGCCGGGCGCAGATATCGGCCACCGCCAGCCCGCGCAGCACGGGCTCGGCGAGCAGCCGCCGGTACGGTCCGGAAGTCTCCAGGACCGCGCTCACTGGCCTAGGCGGCTAGTTCGGCGTAGCGGCCCTGGCCGGCCAGCAGGGTGGTGTGATCACCGGCCTCGACGATACGGCCGTGGTCCAGCACGATGATCTGGTCCGCGTTGCGGACCGTGGACAGGCGGTGCGCGATGGTGATGGTGGTGCGGCCCTGGGCCAGGGTGTCGAAGGCCTGCTGAACGGCCCGTTCGGTCTCGGTGTCCAGGGCGCTGGTGGCCTCGTCGAGCACGAGCACGCGCGGGTCGCGCAGCAGGGTGCGGGCGATGGCGATGCGCTGCTTTTCCCCGCCGGAGAAGCGGTGGCCCCGGGATCCGACCATGGTGTCGTAGCCGTCGGGCAGGCTGGCGATCAGGTCGTGGATCTGGGCCGCGCGGGCGGCGGCCTCGATCTCGGCGTCGGTGGCGCTGGGCTTGGCGTAGCGCAGGTTCTCCCGCACGGTGGTGTGCAGCAGGTAGGTTTCCTGGCTGACCACGCCGACGATGGCGGCCAGGTCGCCCAGCCGCATGTTCCGGATATCAACGCCGTCGATGAACACGGTGCCGGATGTCGGGTCGTACAGCCGCGCGACCAGCGAGCCGAGGGTGGTCTTGCCCGACCCGGTCTCGCCCACCAGGGCCAGCGTGCTGCCGGCTGGGATGTCCAGGTTGATGCCGGTCAGGGCCGGACGGTCGGCGCCGGGGTAGGTGAAGTCAATATTTTCCAAACGGACCCGGCCCCTGACCGAAGCCAGGTCGACGCTGACCGGGCTGGCCGGCTCGTCGACCTCGACCGGCAGGTCAAGGTACTCGAAGATCCGCGCGAACAGGGCCAGCGAGCTGATCACCGAGACGCTGGTGGACAGCAGGCCGGTGATGGGCCGGAACAGGTTGTTCTGCAGGGTGGTGAAGGCGATCAGGGTGCCGATGCTGACCGTTCCCGCGGTGACCGGCAGGCCGGCCGCGAGGTAGATGACCGCGGGGATCGCGGCGAAGATGATGCTCAGCGAGGCCATCCGCCAGCGCCCGGCCAGCTGGGAGCGCAGCTCCAGGTCGATCAGGCGGGCCGAGGAGTCGGTGAACCGCCGCACCAGGGCCGGCCCGGTGCCCATGGTCTTGGCCAGCTGGACGCCGTTGACCGACAGCCCCTCCTCGATGGTCACGTTGAGGTCGGCCAGCTCGCGCTGCTGCTCGGTGGTGATGGCCCGGCGCATCTTGGCCACCTTGCGGGTCAGGAAGATGGCCGGCGGCATGACCACCAGCGAGATGAGCGACAGCCGCCAGGACAGGGCGACCATGGCCACGGCCGTGGCCACGACGGTGGTGAGGTTGGAGGCGATGGAGGTCGCGGTCGAGGTCACCACGGACTCCATGCCGCCGATGTCGTTCTGGATGCGGGACTGCACCTCGCCGGTGCGGGTGCGGGTGAAGAAGGCGATCGACTGCCGCTGCAGGTGGGTGAAGACGCTGGTGCGCAGCTCGTGCATGACGTGCTGGCCGACCTTGGTGCTGATCCAGGTCTGGATGACGCCGAACGCCGAGGTGATGGCCGCGACCGCGACCATCGCGATGACCAGCCAGGCCAGCAGCCGCACGTTCCGGTCCGGCAGGGCGGTGTCGATGACCGCGCGGAGCAGGAACGGCGAGGCCAGGCCGACCACCGAGGAGGCCGCGATGATGGCGGTGACCAGCGCCAGCTGCCATCGGTAGGGGCGGAACAGCCGCCCGATTCGCCGCAGCGAAACCTCGTGGGCCTGCGCCTTTTCCGCGGCGGTGACGGTCCTGGGGCCGCGGTCCCGGCCGCGGGTCTCCCGGTTCATGGGGGGTGATGCCAAAGGTGTTTCCTTTCGCCGGACGCGCGTAATTGATGAGGTTACCTCAATATGAGGCTATAGCACAAAAGTCGGGTACCCTATTCCCGTGACCTCCGAGCGCGGCGAGGCGGCCCGGCCTGAGTTCGCCGATCCGGCCAGCGATGAGTCGCTGGCCGACGCGTTCGGGGCGGTGGCCCGCCAGCTCCGCGAGAAGTCAGCCGAGACGCTGGCGCCGTGGGACGTCACCCCGGCCCACCTGCGCGCCCTGCGCACGCTGAGCAGGCACGGCACGATGCGGCTGTCCGAGCTCTCCGAGCGGCTGGAGATCGCGCCGCGCACGGCGACCGAGGTGGTGGACGCCCTCCAGGCCCGCGACCTGGTCCGGCGCCGCGCCGACCCGGGCGACCGGCGCGCCACCCTGGTCGAGGTGACCGAGCACGGCGCCGGCGTCCTGGCCGAGATCCGCGCCACCCGCAGCCCCGAAGCCGGGCGCATCTTCGGCCGCCTCAGCCCGGCCGACCACGCCGAGCTGGCCCGCATCCTCGGCGAGCTCCGGGACTGACCTACTGGAGCCCGGTCCGGACGGACGTGATGCGCGTCGTGTTGAAGCCGAGCCAGTGCATCCGGCCCACGTAGCGCGCGTGCTCGACCTTGAGGCAGCGGTCCATGATCACGGTCACGCCGCCGTCCTCCGCGATCCGCGCGCCCTCCTCGTTGATCACGCCGAACTGGCACCACAGGGTGCCAGCCCCGATCGCCACCGCGTCCCGCGCGATCCCCGGCAGTGCCTCCGGCGCACGGAAGACGTTCACGATGTCCACCGGCTCTGGTATGTCCAGCAGGCTCGCATAGCACTTCTGCCCCAGGATCTCCGTCTCCCGCGGATTCACCGGGATCACCCGGTAGCCGTGCCGCCTGAGGTAGTAGCCGACGAAGTAGCTGGCCCGCAGCTCGTTGTTCGACAGGCCCACGATCGCGATCGTGCTGGCCGTATGGAGCACGCGCTGGATCGTCAGCGGATCCTGGTACCGTGCCAGATCGAACTCGGTCATGCTGTGCCCCCCGCTCGTCTCCCGGCGCCGTCAAGGCGGCGCCTTCCCTCGTCGCTCCTCCGTCGCTCCTCGGTCCAGGCACCGCCGGCGCCCTTCGACTCGCTCACGTGGTCGCCTTCCTGCTCGTGCCCGCGGTCGCGGCCACGAGCGCGAAACCCTGCTGCAGGTCCCAGATCAGGTCCTGGACCGACTCGGTGCCGACCGACAGCCGCACCGTCCCCGGCCCGACCCCGGCCGCCCGTAGCTCGTCGTCGCCCAGCTGCCGGTGGGTGGTGCTGGCCGGGTGGATGATCAGGCTCTTCGCGTCGCCGACGTTGGCCAGGTGCGACCACAGGCGCACCCCCCGGATGAGGTCCTGACCGCCGTCCCGGCCGCCGGCGCAGTCGAACGAGAACACCGCGCCGGCCCCGCGTGGCAGGTACTTCTCCACCAGCGGCCGGTACCTGCTCGACGGCAGGCCAGGATAGGTGACGTTCGACGCCAGCTCATGCGACTCCAGGAACGCCGCGACGGCCTGCGCGTTGGACACGTGCCGCTCCATCCGCAGCGACAGCGTCTCCAGCCCCTGCAGGAACAGGAACGCGTTGAACGGCGAGAGCGCCGCGCCCAGGTCGCGCAGGGTCTCGGCCCGCAGCTTCATCAGGTAGCCGTACGTCCCGAACGTCTCGTGGAACTGCAGGCCGTGATAGGCGGGCGACGGCTCCGCGACCACGGGAAACCGCCCGTTGGACCAGTTGAACAGGCCCGACTCGACCACCACCCCGCCGATCGAGGTGCCGTGACCGCCGATGAACTTGGTCGCCGAGTGGATCACGATGTCGGCGCCCCATTCGATCGGGCGGCACAGGTACGGCGTGGCGAACGTGTTGTCCACGATCAGCGGCAGGTCGCGGGAGTGCGCGATGGCGGCCACCGTCGCGATGTCCAGCACGTTCCCGCCCGGGTTGCCGATCGTCTCGCCGAAGAACGCCTTCGTGTTCGCCTGGACCGCCTTCTCCCACGCGGCCGGATCGTCCGGGTCGACCCAGGTCAGCTCCACGTTCATCTTGCGCAGCCAGTGCTTGAACTGATTTACCGTCCCGCCGTACAGCGCCGCCGACGAGACCACGTGGTCGCCCGGCTGCAGCAGCGTGAACAGCGCGCCGGCCTGCGCGGCTATCCCGCTGGCGAACGCCACCGCGCCGGCGCCGCCCTCGAGGTTGGCCACCCGCTCCTCGAACACCGCGACGGTCGGGTTCATGATCCGCGAGTACGTGTTCCCGTACTCCTGCAGGTTGAAGTACGCCGCCGCCGACTCCGGGTCCTCGAACACGTAGCTGGTCGTCTGGAAGATCGGGACCGCACGCGCGCCGGTGTTCGGGTCGGGCCGCTGCCCGGCGTGCAGTTGCCGGGTCTCGAATCCGAACGCCCGGTCTTCCTCGACCCGGGCGGGCTTATCAGTCACCAGGACCCCTTTCCTGAGGTCACGAAGCCAGGCCGGGCTTGTTCAGGAACTGGCGGATGATCGGCGTCTGCCGCGCTTCCTCGAGCAGGAAGCAGTCGTGGCCGTACGGTGCCTCGATCAGGCGGAACTCGACCGGCTTGCCGAGGCCGCCGAGCGCGCCGGCGATCTCCTCCGACGCGGACGGCGGGTACAGCCAGTCGGAACTGAACGCGATCAGCAGCGTCCGCGCGCACACGCCTTCCAGCGCCCGCGCCAGCGAACCGCTGCCGTACTGCCGGGCCAGGTCGAAGTAGGTCAGCGCGCGCGACATGGAGAGATAGGTGTTGGCGTCGAAGCGCCTGACGAACGATCCGGCCTGATGCCGCAGGTAGCTCTCGACCTGGAACTCCGGTTCGGTGATCGTGTAGCGGATGTCGTCAGCGAACTGCAGCCGCCGGCCGAACTTGTCGTCCAGCGCCAGCGCGGACAGGTAGGTGACGTGGCCGACCATGCGCGCCACCCCCATGCCGGCCTCCGGCGCGCGGCCCGTGCCGTAGTAGCGGCCGCCCTGCCAGGCCGGGTCGCGCATGATCGCCTCGCGCGCGATCGCGTTCCAGGCCACGCCCTGCGGGTGCAGCGCGTGCGTGCTGGCGATGGCCACGACGGCGTCGACCTGATCGGGAAACAGGATCGCCCACTCGAACGCCTGCATGCCGCCGAGCGAGCCGCCGGCCACCGCCGCCAGCCGCTCGATACCGAGTTCGGCCAGGAACGCGCGCTCGGTCCGCACCATGTCCGCGACGGTGATCACCGGGAAGTCCGGCCCGTACGGCTGGCCCGTCGCGGGGTCGGCCGACGACGGCCCGGTCGTCCCGCGGCAGCCGCCGAGCAGGTTGGTGGAGACCACGAAGAAACGGTCGGTGTCGAACGCCTTGCCCGGGCCGATCATCCCGTCCCACCAGCCGAGCCCCCGGCCGGCCACCCCGTCGCGATCCTCGGCCGCGAACCCGTCGCGCGTGCTGGCTTCGGGCGGCGTCTTCGCGAAGCCCGCCGCGTGGGCGTCGCCGCTGAGCGCATGGCAGACCAGGATGACGTTGTCACGCCCGGGTGAGAGGGAACCGTAGGTCTCGTACGCCACGCGGACCGGGTGCAACTCCCGCCCGCAGTCGAGCCGCACCGGCTCCGGCAGGTCGAGGTACCGCGTCTCGACCGTACCCACACTGCCGGCCGGGCCGGCGGCGCCGGCCGCGAACGTCGTGGCTGGCTCCGTCATGCAGGTTATCTTAGCTGGTCGTGGACGGTGTATTGTCAATCATCTCCATCGGGAAGCTGGAGAAGTAGGGGAAAGGGAATCACACGATATGACCACGGTCACCAACGGCGTCAACGTGCAAGCACTGCTCGAGGCGCGCGAAGCGCTGAAGGGCGCACCCGAGGCTGCCCAGTTCACCTGGCGCGCATCCGCCACGTGGCAGAACGGCGTGCACAGCCAGATCAAGGTCCAGAGCTTCTTCGGCCTCGGCGAGGAACACGCGCACAAGACCGAGTCGACCTTCGAAGCCGACCACCCCGAGGTCTTCGCGGCGACGGACAACGGCATCACGCCGATCGAGTACCTGATCGTCGGCCTGGCCAGCTGCCTGACCGCCGGTGTGGCGTCCGTCGCGGAGAACCGCGGCATCCAGCTGCGCTCGGTCGAGTCGACCGTCGAGGGCGCACACGACATCCGCGGCATCCTGGGCGCCGACAGCGACGTCCGCAACGGCTACAACGACATCAAGGTGACGTTCCACATCGACGCGGACGCGTCGCGCGAGGACATCGAGGCGCTGGTGGCCCAGTCCCAGAAGCGCTCCGCCGTGTTCGACGCGCTGACCAACCCGACCAACGTCACCGTCGAGGTCGCCTGACCGGGCAGCCCGCCGAGCACGCCGCCGCGGTCGTCATCGGCGCGGGGCACGCGGGCCTGGCCGCGAGCCATTTCCTGACCGGCAAGGAGATCGACCACGTCGTGCTCGAGCGCGGCGAGGTGGCGAACTCCTGGCGGCGCGAACGGTGGGACTCTTTGCGGCTGCTCACTCCCAACTGGCAGAGCCGCCTGCCGGGCCAGCACTACCAGGGCCCGGATCCCGACGGCTACATGACGATGGGAGAAGTGACCGAGTTCATCGAGCGCTTCGCCGCGGTCTCGCGCGCGCCCGTCCGGCCCGGCACGAACGTCACCTCGGTGCGACGCAGCGACGACGGGTACCACGTGACCACGAGCCGGGGCGACATCGGCTGCCGGGCCGTGGTCATCGCCAGCGGCGCCTGCAACCAGCCCTCGGTGCCGCAGTTCACGGACGCGGTGCCGGAGTCCGTGGAGCAGCTGACGCCGTTCGACTACCGCGGCCCGGACAAACTCCCGGACGGCGGCGTGCTGGTGGTGGGAGCGTCGGCGACCGGCGTGCAGCTCGCTGCCGAGCTGCAGCGCTCTGGCCGGCCGGTGACCCTGTCGGTGGGCGAGCACGTGCGGCTGCCGCGTACGTACCGCGGCCGGGACGTGCTGTGGTGGATGGACGTGGGGGGCGTGTGGGACCAGCGCTACGACGAGGTCGAGGACCTGACCCGGGCCCGGCGGCTGCCCTCGCCCCAGCTCGTCGGGACGCCCGAGCGGGCCACGCTGGACCTCAACGCGCTCACCTCGATGGGTGTCGAGCTGGTGGGCCGCTGGGCGGCGGTCCGCGACGGCCGCGCGCTGTTCTCCGGCGGCCTGCGCAACATGTTCTCGCTCGCGGACCTCAAGATGCGGCGGCTGCTCGACACGTTCGACGAGTGGGCCCGGGCCAGCGGGCGCGACGGCGCGGTCGGCCCGCCCGAGCGCTTCGAGCCGACGCGCGTGCCGCAGTCGAACCGGCTGCAGCTTGACCTGGGCCGCGGCGAGATCCGCGCGATCGTGTGGGCGACGGGTTTCCGGCCTGACTACGGGTGGCTCGACGTGCCGGTCCTGGACGCCAAGGGCCAGCTGCGGCACGACGGTGGCGTGGCCGACAGCCCGGGACTGTACGCGCTGGGGCTGCCCGTGCTGCGGCGGCGCAAGTCCTCGTTCATCTACGGCATCGAGGACGACGCGCGTGAGGTGATCGATCACCTCGCGCGGTACCTGGCTGGCTAGTGGCGGGTCGGCAACCGCGCGGGCTTGGGACGGACGACCACCGGCGTAGAGCTGCCCGGCCCGGAGACGGTCACTTCCTTGGTGATCACCGTCTCGGTGCCGCCCCGCACGTAGCCCACGAGCTGGTGGGTACTGGCGGACAGCAGGATCTCCGTGATGCCGCCGGTGAACGGGAAGCGGAACGCGAGGTCGGACTGACCGGTCACGTCGGTCACCTGCTGGACCGTGACCCCGGGTATGCCGGCGAGCATCAGGAACCAGCTGCCGTCCGGCCCGCCGCGGTTGGCGTAACCGGCCATGATGTTGAGCAGCGCGTTGACGGCGTTGCAGTCGCCCGCCACGTCGGCGCATCCCGTGTCGTAGCCATTGAGCGTCGCGAGCAGCTGGGGCAGGGTATCGGGCAGCGACGGCGGGAGGCGCTTGACGGGCGGCGGGCCCTGCGGGAACCGGGGATTGACCAGCGTGTAACTCGGGCCGGCGGGCATCAGCCACTGGGTGGACGCGGCGCACGCCGCCGAGCGCGAGCACACCTTCAGCGTGCCGTTGACGTAGCTGGCCTGCTGCGAGTCGTCGGCGGTGGCCCAGACCGTCTGGTCGCCGGACGAGGTGGCCAGGTCCCGCAGTATCCACGTGCCGGGCTGGACGAACAGCCGCGGGCCATTGGTGAAGGTGACGGCCCGGTCGGCCTGCTCGGCCAGCAGTTCGGCCGCGGTCGGCGGGGTCAGGCTCGGCTGGGTGCTGCCCGGCGCGCCGACGATCACCATCTGCACCACCGCGAACTCGGTCAACGACCCGTCCGGGTCCCAGGAGGCCTGGGCCAGGAAGCTGTAGTCGGACGCGTCGAGGATGATCGCGGCTTTCTCGCTCTGCGGCGTGGCCGGCAGCACGAACGCGACGCCGGCCCGGCCGTCGACGGCGGTGACGTGGCTGTCCACCGTGACCTCGGGGATGGCGGCCAGCGCCTGGTAGACCTCTGCCTCCAGCCCCGGTGGCAGCACGTAGTTCATCAGCATGTCGTCGATCACGGAGAACGCCGCCAGGCCCTGCTGAACCTTCGTGGGCGTCGAGTCCGGGTAGACCAGGCGGGCCAGGTAGGCGTCCAGGGCGGCCGGGTCGGCCGGCAGCGACCCGAGCTGGGAGTAGGCCGGGATGTTGTCGCCGGTGTCGACGCCCGCGGAGACGTTGTCGCCGTAGGTCACCAGGCCGTCGGCCGTTTCCCAGCCGGCCTGGGTGTGCACGCGCGCCCCGCCGCGGGGGCCAGGCGGCACTTCCGCCTCGACCACCCGGTACACCCACTGGCCCGGGCTCACCGCCGGCTGAGAAAGCGCCGCGGCGGACGCCCGGTCGGCCAGCAGCTTGGCCGTCAGCACCGCGGGGGCCGACGGCTGGACCGCCACCGCTATACCCGCCGCCGCCACCGCCACGGCGGCAGCGGCGGCGGCCCCCGCCCGGATACCGAGCCGCCGCCGGCGGTTCCGCGCGGCCCGGCGCGCCAGGCCGCGCGGGGCCCGGATCTCCGCGGTGGCCTGCTCCATCCGCTCCCGGAGCCGCTCTTCGAGGTCGGTGCTCATCGCCGCCTGCCTTCCTGGTACGCCGCCAGCGGGCTGTTGCTCAGTTCACGAAGCCGGGCCAGGCCCCGGGAGGTGGCCGACTTGACCGTGCCGACCGAACAGCCGAGCACCTCGGCGGCCTCGGCCTCGCTGAGGTCCTCCCAGTAGCGGAGCACGATCGCCGCCCGCTGCCCCGGCGGCAGCTGGACCAGCAGCCGGTACAGCTCGTCCCGCTGGTCGACCCGGGTGCTGCCGTCGGGGACGATCCCGCGGTCCGGGCCGCTCAGCCAGGGCAGCCGGGCGCGCCACCGGCGCTGGCGGCGCCAGTCGTCGGCAGCCAGGTGGTAGAGCGTGCGGCGCAGGTAGCCCTCGGGGTCGCCCTCGAGCTTGCGCCAGCGCGGCAGCAGGCGCTCCAGTGCGGCCTGCAGCAGGTCCTCGCCGGCTTCGGGGCCGCCGCCAAGCAGCGCCGCGGCCCGCAGCAACGGCCGGCCCCGTTCGGCGAGGAACTCCTCGAGCTGGGTGACCCGCTCGTCTGCCGCCATCCGCAGCCTCCCGAATGTCGTTCTCCACACCCAAGCACGAACGGGAGCCCGGAAACGTTGACGGCCCTAGACCCCCTAGCGTTAGGGGCATGGCGATCATGACGCGAGCCCTCGGGGCGACCGGCGCGGACGTGACCATCCTCGGCTACGGCGCCATGGAGCTGAGAGGCCGGCCGCGCGGTCCCGAGATCGCGGACGAAGACACGGGCCGCCTGCTGAACGCGGTCCTGGACGGCGGCATCAACCTGATCGACACCTCGCCCGACTACGGCCGCAGCGAGGAGCTGATCGGCACCTACCTCGGCCACCGCAGGGACGAGTTCTTCCTCGCCTCCAAATGCGGGTGCCCGATCGAGTTCCCGGCTGACGCGCCTCCGCCCTACCCGCATGACTACCGCCCCGCGAATGTCCGCGCCGACGTCGAGCAGTCGCTGCGGCGCCTGCGCACCGACCGCCTCGACCTGGTCCAGGTGCACATGTCACCGAGCCGGGCGACGCTGGAGGAGAACCACACCGTCGAGACGCTCAAGGACCTGCGGGCCGAAGGCAAGGTCCGCTTCATCGGCATGTCGGGCATCCTGCCGAACCTGCCCGATCACCTCGCCATGGGCGTCTTCGACGTGTTCCAGATCCCCTACTCGGCGGTCCAGCGCGACCACGAGGAACTCATCACCGCGGCCGCCGCCGCGGGCGCGGGCACGTTCATCCGGGGCGGCGCGGCCCGCGGTGCCGCGGCGGAGGACAAGAACTGGCAGGTCCGGCCGCTGAGCCAGGACCCCGGCGTCGGCCAGCGCAACTGGGAGACCTCCGGCATCGCCGGCCTGCTGAGCGAGGCGGGCATGAGCTCCATGGAGTTCGTCCTGCGCTTCACGCTCAGCCACCCGGGCCTGTCGACCACGATCGTCGGCACGGCCAACCCGGTCCACCTGGCCAGCAACATCGCCGTCGCGGAGCGGGGGCCGCTACCCGCCGATCTCTACGAAGAGGCCAGGAAGCGCCTCCCGCTCCCCTGAGCCCGTTAACCAGCCAGGGCCGCGTCGAGCAGGACGGCAGCGGCGGCCCGGGCCGCGGCGGCCACGCCCGGGTCGCGGTCCATCCGCGCGGAGGTCCCGCTGCCGTCGTAGAGCAGGTGCAGCTGCCGGGCCAGCACCTCCGGCTCGGGCACCCCGGCCTGCGCCGCCAGCGACGTCAGCAGCTCACGCACCCAGCGCCGGTAGCCCTCGGCGGCCCGCTCGGCCGGGTCGCCGGGATGGGATTCCGCGCTGGCCCGGGCGAACGCGCAGCCGCGGTAGTCCGGCTGGGCGAACAGCTCGCCCTGGCCCTCGAACACGGCCAGCAGGCGCTCGCGCGGGGTGTCGTACCGGTCCACCGCGGCCATGATGCGCCGGGTGACGCTGGCGCGGCGGGTCTCCAGGTAAGCCCGGACCAGCTCGTCCTTGCTGCCGAAGGTGTTGTACAGCGAGGCCTTGGCCACCCCGGCCTGCTCGATGACCCGGTCGATGCCGACCGTGTGCACGCCCTCGTTGTAGAACAGCTCGTTGGCCGCGGCCAGCAGCCGCTCCCGCGCCGACGGACGTTCCTTGACCGCCATCGTGACCGCCACCTTCCTAGACAGCCTTGTCTATCGTAAGCCGGCCCGGCCGGCGCCGGAGCAGGCCGAACAGGGCCAGCGCGGCCAGCGCGATCACGGCGGCGCCGTAGTAGCGGGCCGTGCTGATCAGCCCTCCGCCGTGCACCACGCCGAACCCGGCCAGCACGGCGGGCAGGCCCAGCCCCAGGTAGGACACCACGTAGAGCAGCGACACCAGCCCGGCCCGCTCGTGCGCCGCGGCCAGCGGAACGACCGTGCGGATCCCGCCCTGGAATCCGCTCCCGAACCCGGCCCCGGCGATCGCCGAACCCGCGAAGAACACCGCCGCCGACCCCAGGCTCACCGCCAGCACGGTCACCGCCACCCCGGTGATCAGGAACAGGATGCCCAGCAGCATCACCGTCCGGCCCGCCGCCCGGCGCAGCACGATGATCGCGACCACCGCCGAGGCGGCCAGCACGAACAGGCTCAGGCTGCCCAGCACCACCTCGCCCGACCCGGTCAGCGCGTGTACCAGCGCCGGGCCGAGCGCGCCGTACAGCCCGGCCAGCGCCCACACCGCGAACAGCACGGGCACCGCGGTCAGCACCGGGGCCCGCAGCGCCCGCGGCAGGGTGATCTCCGGCCGCAGGCTGGCCAGCGCGCCCGGTACCCGGCTGACCGTCTCGCGCATGGCCGCGATCGCCGCCGCCTGCACCGCGAGCACCCCGATCAGGGCCAGGTAGATCAGGTGGGTCGGGTCGGGCAGGAAACACACCGCCAGCGCGGACAAGATCGCGCCGCTCGCGCTGCCCAGGCCCGGCGCCACCGCGTTGGCGAACGTGCCGAGCTCGCGGTCCATGTCCAGCATGGCCGCGCCGATCGCGCCCAGGGCCGCGCCGGTGGACAGGCCCTGGACCACCCGGGCGGCCAGCAGCGCGGGCACCCCGGTGGCGGTGGCGAAGATGACCAGCGAGCCCGCGTGCACGGCGATCGCGGTCAGCAGCACCGGCCGCCGGCCGAGGTGGTCCGACAGCTTGCCCAGGGTCAGCAGGGCGGCCAGCACCGCCATCGCGTACACCCCGAACACCACCGTGGTGGTGATCGGCGTGAAGTGCCATCGGGCCTGGTAGATCGCGTACAGCGGGGTGGGGGCGGCGGAGGAGGCCAGCAGCGCCACGATCAGCGAGGCCAGCGCGAACACGGCCGGCCGCCCGCTCAGCCGCGGCCGCCGCGCGAACGGGTCAGCCGGGAGGCTCGCGGCGGTGCCGCTGGCCGGACGGCGGACCTGCAGGTTCATCGTCATCTCTGGTTACCCACCCTCATTGAGTAGACAGGTCTGTACAACTGAGATACTAGACAGACAGGTCTAATCAGTCAAGGGGCACCGGACGGCTACGACACGCTCGTGACCGCAGAAGGCATCCTTCACTCCACCGAAACGCCGCAGTACATGGCCCATCGGCGGGACAGCGGCTGGATGCCCCTCGCGCTGGCCGCGCTCTATCAGGACAGCCTCAGCTTCCACGAGCCTTGACTTCCATGAGGGCTGACGGGTGAGGTCAGTAGCGTGCATGGTGTTGAGACCGTCTTGTTCCTGGTCGTGCTGGGCACGGTGGTCGCGGCGTTCGCTGGCCGGCTTCGTGTCCCGGCTCCGTCCCTGCTGGTTATCGCCGGGCTGGTCGTCGCCCTGCTGCCGAGGTTCCCTCCGGTCCACGTACCGCCCGACGTGGTCAGCCTGGTCGTGCTGCCGCCGTTGCTGTACGCGGCCAGCGAGGAACTGCCCTGGCGTGACCTGCGGGCGGTGTGGCGGCCGGTGGCCGTTCTCGCGGTCGGCCTGGTGCTCGCGTCGGCGGCGGCGGTCGCCGCCGTGACCTGGGCGGTGGCGGCGGTCCCGGTCAGCATGGCCTTCGTGCTCGGGGCGGTACTGGCCAGCACCGACCCGGTGGCGGTCAGCGCGCTGGGCCGGCGGCTGTCACTGCCGCCGAAGGTGCAGGCGCTGGTGCAGGCCGAGAGCCTGTTCAACGACGCGACCAGCCTGGTGCTGTTCCAGATCGCGGTGTCCTTCGCGGTGGCGGGGACCGCTCGTACGAGCATGGCGGGCGTCGTGCTGCATGGCGCCGGGCAGTTCGCGGTCCTCGCGGCCGGCGGCGCGGCGGTGGGGGGCGTGATCGCGGCCGGCGTCATCCCGGTGCGCAGGCGCATCACCGATCCGGTGGTGGAAACCGTGCTCGCGCTGGTCACTCCGTACGCGGCGTACGTGCTCGGCGAGGTGCTCCACGTGTCGCCGGTCATGACCGTGATCGTCGCCGGGGTGGTGATCGGCGAGCGGCGGGAGCGGATCACCACCGCGCAGACCCGGCTGCAGCTGCACTCGGTCTACCAGACGGTCATCTTCCTGCTGGAAAGCGTCGTGTTCAGCCTCATCGGCCTGCAGTTGCCGACGCTGATCCGGGACCTGTCCCGGACCGAGGCGTGGTGGGCCGAGGCGCTCGCGGTGACCGGGACGCTGATCGTGATCCGGATCTTGTGGGTGTTCCCGCTGTCCGCGATCATCCAGCGGCGCGGCGGCGCCCGGCGCCCGTCCTGGCCGGTGCCCGCCGTGGTGTCCTGGGCAGGGGCCCGCGGCGTGGTACCGCTGGCCGCGGCGTTGTCGATCCCGCTGACCACCGCCAGCGGCGCCCCCACGCCGCGGCGGGACCTGGTCCTGGTCATCGCCACCGCGGTGATCGTGGTCTCGCTCATCGTGCAGGGTCTCACCCTGGAACCGCTGGTCCGCCGGGCCGGGATCGCCCGGCCCGATGCCGCGCGCCATGAGGAGACCGTGGCCCGGCTGCGCCTGGCCGAGGCGGCCCTGGCCCGGCTCGACGAGCTCGCGGCCGGCGAGGCTGCCGCCGATGAGGTGATCGACCGGGCCCGGGCCAGCCTGCAGGCCAGGCTCGGGCGCACCCGCGCCCGCATCGACGGGAGCCGGGCGCCCGAACCGGACGGCCTGACCGACCGGGAACTGCGCCGCGAGCTCAACGCCGCCGAGAACGCCGAACTGGCCCGCCTGTACGACAACGGCACCATCACCCAGCCCACCCGCCAGCAGTTGCAGCGCAGCCTGGACCTGGAAGCCACCCGGCTCAGCGAGCAGCGCTGAGGCCAGCGGTCATCGTGCGGCCCAGTGGAACGGCGTCATTAGCACTCTTGACGATGCGGGCTCCAGGGGTGGCGGGGAGACTGGACACCTACCTGGCCCGGCTCGGAAGGGGTGGCGCTGTTGCCCGAACTGGTCGGCGGGGCGGGCAGCCTCGGCTGGGTGGTGGTCAAGGCGGTCCTGATGTTCGCGGTGGCTGTCGTCGGCCTGCGCCTCGGCGAGCGGCGCACGCTTGCGCAGCTTGGCGCGTTCGACTTCGCGGTCGCCGTCGCCATCGGCGCGATCATCGGCCGGACCGTGACCGCGTCGTCGGCCTCGTTCGCCACCGGCGCGGTCGCGCTGGTCACCCTGCTGGTCGTGCACCGCCTGGTGACGCTCGCCCGGCGGCACAGCCGGATCGCCCGCCTCATCGACCATCCGCCCCGGGTCCTGGTCGCCCGGGGCCAGACGCAAGATCGCGAACTTGCCCGGGCCGGCTTGACCGCCGCGGACCTGCATGCGCTGCTGCGCCTGCACGGCGTGGACGATCTCGGCCAGGTCGGGTACCTGCTGTACGAGACCCGCGGCATGACCACGTTGATCGGCGCCGACGGTGAACCTGGACCGCTGATGCGCGCCGGGCTGGTCGCCGCCGGATACGGAGATAGTAGTAATGCGCGGCCCCGCCGATCCCGCTTAACCCGGGGGGGCCGTATGCGGCGTAAATCCTGAGAAGGGAGGGGGAGTCGTGGTAAGGATGGTGTTTCTGGCTGGCGGGGGTTCGTCGCCATGCTTCTTCAGGTCCGTGGCGCTCCCGGCCAGACAGTCTGGCAACACCCGTAGCGAACGAACACAGAAGGGCGTAAAGGCGTGCACTTCAGTCTCAGGGGAGCATTCGGGGTGGCCTGTCCCGCGTTGCTCGGGAGTGTCCTCCTGGTGGGTGCGGCAGCACTACCCGCGAGGGCCCAGACCTTTCAGGACACGGCGCTGATCGGCGGCGCGGTCAGCGACGGCACGTTCGCCGGCAGCGGCATCGGAGCCTCCGACGGCAACGGTGTCATCAAGCTGTCCGGGACCCGCGTGACCTGGTCACTGCACGGCACGGTGCCGGCCGGCGTGACCCTGTCCGGGAGCACGATCAGTTATTCGGGCGGCGTGGTGGCCAGTCCGCTGCCGATCGTGGCCGACGCTACGGATAAGAACGGGAACGCCGAGGCGCTCGAAATCCCCATCTCGCTCCTGGCCAACTACATCTTGTTGCAAGGTGCGGCTTACACGCTGGTCTCGTTGTCCGGTCTGGCCGATTCGAACGTCTCAGGCAACGTGGACTTCGGTGCGACCAGCTCGGAGAGCGGCGACAGCATCAGCTTCGCCGAGTCGAATCTGCCCGCCGGGCTGAGCTCCGGGACTCCCGCGCTCAGCCCCCTCGGGGGAACCGCTGCCCCCGGCACCTACAGCGGAGTGGTGGTCACCGCCACCGATTCCGACGGTGCCGTGCTCAAGGGCACCCTCACCCTCACCGTCGACGCGAACGCGGTCAGCGGCGGTTCCGGCGACGAGGTCAACCGGTTCGGCAACGGGTTCGACGCCTTCCGGCAGCACCAGTACGCCGGGGCGATCATCGCCGGATGGACCGCGACCCAGGGGGACCCGGCCACGCAGTTCATCCTCAACGACGGCACGCACCAGAACGCGGTGCAGTTCGAGTACGCGCCCCAGGGCTCCGGCTCCGGGCTCTGCGTGTCCGACCCCGGCGGGGGCTGGGCCTCTGACCCGCTGCGCGACGGCCTGATCCTCGCGTCGTGCAACACCGGGCCCTGGCAGCAGTTCATCCCGCAGCCCAACGGCACGCTGAAGAACGTGGCCACCGGCCTGTACGTCAACCCGGCCGGCACCGGCGCGCAGCTACGCGGCGGCACCTCGCCCGCGTCGTGGGGCGGCTCTTCCTACACCTGGCGGGACCACTCAGGCCTGCCCGGGTGACGAGGCACCCCAGGCCCGCGGAGAACGCTCCGCGGGCCGGTCAGGCGGCGGTGCGTTCCGCGGCGGGCCGGCGGCGCAGGCTCGGGTTCAGCAGGGCCGGGGGCCGGTAGGCCTGGTCGAGGGTGCCGACGTCGGTGCCGGGCGGGACGATCTCGTCGATCCGGTCGAGGATCTCGTCGGTGAGCGCGACGTCGGCGCCGGCCAGCAGGTCGTCGAGCTGCTGCATCGTGTGCGGCCCGATGATCGCGCTGGTCACGCCGGGATGGGCGATCGCGAAGGCCATCGCCAGGTGCGTCATCGGCAGCCCGGCCTGTCCAGCGAGCGGGATGAGCTGCTCGACGGCGTCCAGGCGGCGCTCGTCGCTGAAGGCCTTGAACAGGGCCGCGCGGCGCAGGTCGGTCTGCTGGCCCTTGCGGGCGCGGCCGGTAAGCATGCCCTGGGCGAGGGGGCCCCACACCAGGACGCCCATCCCGTAGCGCTGCGCGATCGGCAGCACCTCGCGTTCGATGCCGCGGCTGAGGATCGAGTAGGGCGGCTGCTCGGTGCGGAACCGCTGCAGGCCGCGCCGCTCGGCGGCCCACTGGGCCTCGATGATGCCGGACGCGGGGGTCTGCGACGCCCCGAGCGCGCGGACCTTGCCGCTGTGGATCAGGTCGGAGAGCGCGGAGAGGGTTTCCTCGATGTCGGTGTCGGGGTCCGGCCGGTGGACCTGGTAGAGGTCGATGTAATCGGTCTGCAGGCGGCGCAGCGAGTTCTCGGCCGCGGTCATGATCCACCGCCGCGAGGCGCCCTGCTGGTTGGGATCGTCGCCTGCCGGGCGGCTGAACTTGGTGGCCAGGACGACGCTGTCCCGGCGCCCCTTGAGCGCTTTGCCCACCACCACTTCGGACTCGCCGTACGCGTCGGCGGTATCGACGAAGTTGATCCCCGCGTCCAGCGCCTTGTGGATGATACGGACCGAGTCGTCGTGATCGGGATTGCCGATGGACGTGCCGAGGGCCAGGGCGCCGAGCGCGTAGGGGCTGACCTTGATGCCAGTCCGCCCGAGGGTGCGGTACTGCATGCGGGCTCCTGAGATTGCGGGCCAGATGTACGGGCGTCCTGCTGTGCCGCACCCCGGGAACTTAAGCGGAACGCCCAGTCCGGGACTATACGGAAAGCTTCCACGGAATGCAAGCCGGGTCGGCCCGAGCCGGTCCCGTGCCTTATCCGGCCCGGAGGTGATCGAGGAGTTCGGCCAGCAGGGCGGCGCGTTCCGGCAGGGCGGCGATGGTTACGTGTTCGCCTTCGGCGTGGGCGTTGCCGCCGACGGCGCCGAGGCCGTCCAGGGTCGGGCAGCCGGCGGCCGCGGTGAAGTTGCCGTCTGATCCCCCGCCGACGCTGACGCCGTCCAGCGGGCCGAGGCCCAGGCCGGCGGCCAGGGCGGAGGCCAGGGTGTGCAGTTCGGCACTGGCAGAGCGGGGCATGGGCGGCCGGTTGAGGCCTCCGGTGACGGTGAGCGTGGTCCCGGGGACGGTGGTCTGCAGGGCTCTCAGTTCCCGGTCGATCCGGCCGGCTTCGTCCGGGCGGGCAGCGCGGACGTCGAGCTCCGCGAAGGCCAGCGCGGGGACGACGTTCCGGGCGGTTCCCGCCCCCGCCACTGTGGGGGTGACGGACGTTCCGCTGCGGGGCCGGGCCATCGTGCTTACCGCGAGGAGCAGGTGGCACAGCTCGATGAGCGCGTTGGCGCCGTTTTCCGGTTCCAGGCCGGCGTGCGCTGCGCGGCCGCGCACGTCCAGCCGGTACATGCCTATTCCCTTTCGTTCCACCTTAAGCGCACCGCTGGCCGAGGGTTCGAGGATCAGCGCGGCACTGGCTCGCCGGGCGGCTTCCTCGACGAGGGGCCGACTGGTCGGGGAGCCGATTTCCTCGTCGCTGGTCAGCAAGATCTCGATGCCATCCCGGTGGTCCAGGGCGGCCACGGCGTGGAAGAGCTGGACGATGCCTGCCTTCATGTCGAAGCATCCCGGGCCGGTGGCCGTCCCGGCTGGCTCGTCGACGGAGAACGGCCAGCGCGCGAGGGTCCCCCGCGGCCAGACCGTGTCGTAGTGGCCGATCAGGACCACCCCTGGCCCGCCGTGGCCGGCTGGCCAGGCCCACCGCAGGTGAGGCCGGCCGCCGGTTTCCACGCGTTCTCCGGGATCCTGGATGACCGCGGTGGCCAGCTCGGACACTGCTGCGGCTCCGGCCGCGCAGGCGGCCAGGTCTTCGGACGGGGTCTCCACGCGGACCAGCCCGGCCAGGTGATCCAGCATCGCCGGCGTCCGGGCGCGCATTCCGTCCAGGCGGCCGCGGCCCTGGGTGAGATCGGAGGGCGGCTCCATGGTGCCATCATGCCCTGAGCGTCACGCGGGCCCGCGCTTGCCGCACGGCGATGAACGCCAACGTGCCGGGCCGTGTATCAAGACCGTTGCCGGCTCTTTCCGTACGACCGAGAGCCCATTCTTCAGCCGCTCTCGGCAAAAGCCTGGGTACTGTTCCGGGGCATTCGAGCTCCGCGTCGGCCACAGCATCGCGCTGCCGCACCGAGCCGGCCCAGGACAACCTAGGGGGATGATTGAAAGTGACCGGCCCGAACCAGTATCACGTGCGCGGCGGAGGCATATCCGTAGCCTATTATCCGGACGGATTCGGCCCGATAAGAGAAGGTCTCGGCCCGCTCCACCTGGTTTATCAGGATGCTTTTCGGTCCCTGGCCTTCTACGGCAACCAGGTGCGGGTCGTCAAGGCCGCCGATCTGGGCACCGTGGTCAGCGCGACGATCGTCGAGACGGTCGATACGGGCTATACCTCATTCAGCCTTCTCGTCCCGGACGTGGACCTGCCCACGGACCCGAGCTCGGTCTCCATAAACACCGAGGGCATCACCACGGTGCACCGGATATTCGTCGCGCTGATCGGCCATCCGCAGAGCGAGACGTACACGGTGACCTCGCTGAACGGGACGGCTTCCGTCGGCCCGCTGCCGCTGTAGATCCGGATCAGCGGCGGGTACGCGGAGGGCGTGCCGGTGCATAGCCCGCTCGGCGATGGTAAATAAACGCCCGTCAGTCCTCATTGTCGTATCGGTGCCTGCCTGTGCGGCTCGGTTTCGGTGACTGCGCTGGCCGGGTTGAGCAGCGCGGCGATCGCCGGATCGCGGCGCAGTCTGTCCAGGCAGCGGCCACGGCGTAGCCCGATGCTCCCGAGCGGGAGGCCCAGCTGGACGCTGATCTGGGCATACGGCAGGGGCTGGTCGCCGGTGAGCAGGGCGAGCAGCTGCTGGCAGCAGCGAGGCAGGTGGGTGAACGCCTCGCGAAGCGCGGCGTGCCGCTCGGCCGCCAGCAGTTCCTGCCCGGCCGCCGGCGTCTGCGCGTCCGGGATGCTCTCGGGGTCCAGCATGTGCCGGGCAGCCTGCGGTCCTCGCGCTTTGCGCCGAGCCCGGGCGCATTCTCGCCCGGTCGTGGCGGCCAGCCAGCCGGCCAGCGCGGCGGGCTCGCGGAGTTCGGCCAAGTGGTTCATGAGCTGGAGCCAGACTGCCTGGCCGACGTCGGCGGCATCGGCGGCGCCCAGCTGATACCGGCGGCAGACGGACCAGATCAGCGGGGCGTACCGCTCGACGAGAGCGTCCCACGCCCGCTGGTCGCCGTCCGCGGCGCGGCTCACCAGGGCACTGACCGGCGTGCCGTCGCTCATCGGGTCGGTCCTCTCCGGTACGCGTCCTGCCAGTGTGTGCACACCCGGCGCCGCCTTGCCACCCTGTCGTTCTGCGGATACCCAGACCGCCGGGGCCGGCGTACAGTGATCGGGGGAACCATGACAGCTCCGGTAACCGCCACCGAGCGGGACCTGCGCGCCCTGGCGGACATTGTCAGCGCGGAGCGTCCCGACGTGCCCGTTCACGGCGGGCTGCCGCCGTCGCTGCTCGGTCAGCTGATGGGCCAGATCCGCTGCGACGTCATCGGGTTCGCGGGCTTCGACAGCGAACGGCGGGAAACGTGGTCCACGCAGTTCATGCCGGACGGCGGGGCTGTGGTCGAAGGCCTGGATCCGGTGAACTGGGAGCACTACTGGCACTGCCAGCCGTGCAGTTATCCCGACCGGACCGGTGACCTGCGCAGCGTCGTCAAGATCTCAGACTTCTACTCGGCCAGGCAATGGCATACCGTCGGCACCCACTGCGGCATCAACCGCCCGTTGGGCTTCGAACACGATCTGATGCTGACCCTGCCCGCATCGCCCGGCCCGGTCCCTGCGCCCGGCCGGACCGTCCGGCTGTTCTTCTTCCGCGGGCCTGGCCCGGACTTCTCCGAGCGTGACCGGGCGCTGCTCATACTGTTGCGTCCGCACCTGCAGCACGCCTACCTAGACGCCGAGCGGCGCCGTCACCCCGTCCCCCGGCTCACCCCCCGGCAGAAAGACCTGCTACGCCTGCTGGCCGCTGGGCATACCAACACCCAGATCGCCCGTCGGCTCGGCATTTCAGAGGGAACCGTGCGCAGCCACCTGGAAGACATCTACGAGAGACTAAACGTCTCCAGCCGCACCGCCGCGGTCACCCGCGTCTTCCCGGATCCGGCTGTGGTGTAGCTGTGCGCGAGGACGAGCCGGGACTGCCGCGGTCAGCGGGTTGAGGACGCGGGGCGGGGCTTGCCGGGGGCCACCGTCCGGGCCAGGATCCCGAGCGTGGCCCGCAGCGCGCTTTCCGGGATCACCGGGAAGATGGCGGCGTCCTTCCAGGCTTGCTCGGCCGCTGACCAGTCGTAGTAGGAGGTCACGAGTGTCCCCTCCTCGATCGGCTCCAGCCGGTAGCCATAGACGTGGCCGAGGTTCAGCTGCCCGCGCACGGTCCAGGCGATCTCCTGGTCCGGCACGAACCTGACGATCTCGACCGTGACGTCGTAAAGCCCGAGGGGATAGTCGTTGAGCGCTTCCCGGTCCATGTGCACCACGAAGGTGTCTCCCACCTTGGCCACGATGTCCCCGCTGGCCTCCATCAACATGCCAGAGCTGTCGATGGCGACGTGCCCCCGGGGATCGGTGAGCACGGCGAAGATCTCGCCCGCCGGTGCCGCCACCGCCCGCTGCACCTCAAGTCGTTCCGGCATGCGACGATTCTCGCATCCGGCCCGGGCTTACCGTGGTATCCCGTGGACACACTTACCGAGTACGCCGAGCGGATGTGGCGGGGCGAGGCCAGGATGCGCGGGCTGTTGGCGGACGGGGCTCCGATGAGCGTCGCCGGGCCCGTCGCGGACGGGGTCGCGGTGGTGCCCGGCTTCGCCAACGTGATCGCGTTCCAGACGGCGGACGGGCTCGTGCTGGTCGACACCGGCCTGCC
>Ga0335074_10003154_pt1 | contig 22443 bp, 21 predicted proteins | sample Lox_Sample_23_FD_206715 | JGI IMG/M metagenome (GOLD analysis project Ga0335074, IMG submission 206715) | Soil microbial communities from Loxahatchee National Wildlife Refuge, Florida, United States - Lox_Sample_2.3 | ecosystem: Environmental > Terrestrial > Soil > Wetlands | place: USA...
CGAGAAGCGCCGCACCAAGGAAGCGCTTGCCAGAAAACGCAATCGCAAGAAACGTCCCCGCGATATCGAATAGCGCGGTTCGTGAATCGAAATTGCCCGCCGGTCCGATCGGATCGAGCGGGCTTTTAGCGCGCGTAGGCGTTATGCGCCGTATTCTACTGCGGCCTGCCGCGATACCCCGGCTGCTCTTGTGTGTAACCCGCGGGAATGGCGAACTTTGAATCATCGACCGGACCCGCGGCGAAATTCGACGATTGGGTTTCCGTCTTGAGCATCGGGGCGTTGGGATCGCCGCCGCCCATTGCCATCATGGGTGAGGCGACTCCGCTCACTTCCATGTCGCTCAGCACGGGATAGCCGTCCAGCTTCATCATTTCGCGATACGCCGCGTTCATCCCGGCCCCGGCCGCACCCATTCCCGGCGAGCCGCCAAACGCATAAGCGAATTTTTGCGAGAGCCGCTTATAGTAGTCGCTCACATCGTGCATCGCCGCGTCCGCCTGAACCAACCAGGAATCCACCTTGACCACCATCTGGCCGTTGGCGCCTGATGATTTGGCTGTCAGAGTCAGCACGGTCTCAGTGGCCGTCTTGCCGTCGATGGTGCGAGTCTGTCCGGTCTTGTCCACTTTCACGTCAAACTGGAGATCGGCGGGTTGCCCATGATTCATGCTTTGCTGCGCCTGCTCCATCCGCTGCCGCATCTCATCGAAGGTTTGCGTGGTGTAGGTGTGTCTCGCATTGTTGATGTTCGTCATGGTACCGGCGTCCAGGTCGGTGATGGTGGACGTCGTGGCGCCGATGCGCGCCATCTTTGAGCCTTTGATGTAGATGGTGTAGGTCTGGTCCTGGAACGCGTTTGCAAAGCCGCCACCCTTCCGGCCCAGCATCGGATTATTCGCCATGCGGTGCACCATTTCGATCATCGTGCCGCCGGTGAACTTCACCGTTTGATCGAACGTGACGTCAGCCAGTAGTGAGGTCGCAGCCAGGGCCCCCACAAAACCTATCCGTAAAGAGAAGAGCAAGTGATTTCCTCCAAGAGAAAGTGTAGTAGACCGAAGGAGGGCGACTCAACTGGGTAGAAGCGCTCAGCGATAAGCATCATTCGGGCACTCGAATTCCGGGGATCTTCCGAAACTCGTCGTCGAAGCTCAAGATGAGCCCTTCTGCTCGTCGTTGAGCCACATACGAGATCTCGGCATCGGCAAAGCTGAGCCTCGTGCCCGTTTGCCCCAGAAAGATCTTCAAGGTCTCAGAGAAAAGATCCGAGCACGGAACGAATTCCAACTCTTTCGCTCCGAGTAGAATTTGGCTGAGTCGTGCAGCCACACCTAGTTCGCGACGCACCAAGAGTACGGTCGCCACTCTAAGAAGACATATTCGAGGAGCAGCCCCTTACCCCATTTGCCAGCTAGAAACTGCTTCATCAGCGCTGAAGCTGCTTGGTGGTGGGCATCTCGCTCGTTATAGAAACCGATAAACAGGAAACGGCTCCGGCCTCAACGCCCGCAGACTTTCCCGCTTCTGAAGATTTGTCGCTCGAGCCAAATACCCACGAATTGCTTCCGTGATCAGTTCCCCAACAGTGCGCCCTTTCTACCACACCGCGAGCCTCGCAACTCCCTATAGACTTGCTCATCCAGGTTTCGAACCCGCGTGTCCATTTTCTACCACTTGTAACACGTGGGCGTGCAACCAACAAGGTGACGAATGGCAAGCCAAGGTGGCGGGCGACACCTCGGCGAGGCCCTTACGCTATAGCCGAAAAAGCGCCATACTTTACCTTGTCTCCGTCAGCCCTTGTGTTTGAATTTCGAGGATCGATGCCCTTGGCTCGTTTACGGTCGAGCGTTATGGACTGTTGCGCCCACGGGCTGCATGATCTGCCCCGTCTCCATTGCATGGCTCGCCGGGATTTCCTGGAGAGATATGGCCAGATGCTGTGTCGCAAATTTCGTATGCCGCTGGAACATCGCCCACAGCTGCACCAGCAGCTCGGCCTTTTCTTCGGCAGTGTGGCCTTCGCAAAGAGTGCAATTGAGCGCGGCCGCGGGCCCCTGTTCACCTGCGGCGTATCCGGATCCTGTTGGATAGGAAAGGAAGATGACCCGAACAAAACTTCTCGGAACCTTCATCACTGCCGTGTGTAAATCCGTGATCTCTGCGGCGATTTTTGCTTTGGTGTAATCTGGCACGCTGCCTTCTTCGATCAAAGCCGTATAAAGTGACCAGGGGCAGTGCACGTCTGGCCGGCGTTTAAACCAGCGGCCGACAGCGATTCGACGAGCTGAAACCTTTATGTCGGCCGAAGAGTGGACAATGCAAGGATTCTTTCAACCAAGCTCCAGAATTAGCAGAGTAAGATTTTTTTTTGCCGCGGCTGTCATGACCACCCTTGCGACGGCAGTACCACCCGTAAAAAAAATGTGGTCCCACGGTTGTTCCAGCAGCCTAGTTATTTCTTGGTGTCCGCCGAGAACGACGGAAAACGCGTCTCGGTCGAGATACTCGGGGATCCGCCGAGCGATCACATCCGAGATGGCCGGAGCCAAGTCTGGCGGCTTGATAACCGCTGCATTGCCGGCGGAAATCGCGGCGATCAGCGGAGACAACGTTAGCATCACAGGATAGTTCCACGTCCCGATAATGAGTCCTACTCCGAGCGGATCGAACTGCACTTTCGCGCGCGATGGAGTCAGCATCAGCGGTGTGCTCACGGGCACAGGCTCCATCCAGTGCCGCATGTATTCGAGAACGTGGGTGACCTCGCTGGTCATGTACTTCACGTCGACCCAATCCGCCTGGTCCGGTTGCGGCGAAGGTCCGACCACAACGCCTCGTAGAAGTCCTCTGCGTGCTCCTGCATCATTGACCGCAAAGCGATCAACTGTTTTTCCCGCCACTCTATAGAGCGGGTGGCGCCCGATAAGAAGTAGTTGCGATGGCGAGCAAGAAGGCTACCCGGGTCAAAAGTCTTCGCAGTTTCAAATTGCGTCTGAGTTAGCTCTGGCATTTTAGCGCGCTTCGGCCAACGCTGGTAGGACGGAATAGCCTGAGGTCAAAAGCTCAAGAACTCCACCTACGGAAACGGGTGAACATCATCGCTCTCGATACAGGTTGCCCCGACGACCAGCCGTCCTTCAGCACGAGGAACGATGTATACGCCATAGCGCGGGTGCACGAGCCGCAACATGTGGCGCAGTTCGATATCGGGGGCATAAAGACGCATGATCTCTCCGCGAACACCGCGCAATTGTGGCCAATCCCGTTTTGCTCCTATGCCGCGGCAATCCACCACGATCCCCGCATCGGGCAAGGCACCATTCATTACGAATGTTTCCCAATGGCATTCGACCTTGCTTTCCACGAGACCCAATGCCACCGCCTGTAAAACAGCGCGATTGTCCACCTGCGCTTCGCCGGCAATATGGAAGAGCTCTGGAGAACCTTGTCCCCACGAGCCGAGTAGCGGCCTCGACCGGATCACGGCATCCGAGATTGCTGAGCTGCTGTTGCGGCAGAAGGCCGATTATGGAACCACCATGCTCATCGTGACGCACGATATCCATTGCGCACGACGAGTTGCAGACCGTTTCGCCGTCTTCGACAAAGGGGACCTCATTGCCTTCGGGCCTGCAGCCGATCTAGAGCGCAGTGAACACGAAACGGCTCGCAAACTCATTTCGGAGGACTGACGTCAAAATGAATAAGCCTGTGATGGTCGGATCCTTCATCTTGGCCGGTCTCGTCTCGTTCGCGACAGGGCTTTTCATGATCGGCAATCGCCATGAAGCGTTCGCCCGACATGCAGAATTTGACGTAGAGTTCTCGAATCTTTCGGGAATTGCCAAGGGCACGAAGGTCCAGGTTGCCGGAATGGATGCCGGAGAAGTAGTCGACGTGCGGATACCCGCTTCCCCCGCCTCGAAGTTCCGAGCAGGATTCGGATCTACGAAACGCTCCGCGGCCTCGTCCGAACCGACTCTATCGTAACGATCTCCACCGAGGGCGTCGTGGGAAACAAGTTTCTTTCGATAAGCCTCGGAACAGCACAGGCACCCGCGGCCGCTCCCGACGCGACGCTCGCAGGCAAGGAAGCGACGGACCTTTCCGCTCTGCTGGACCAGGCGAAGGGCACGATCACCGACATCGACGCCACCGTCCGCAATGCTAATGGCCTGGTTACGAATGCTAAGCATATCGTGACCGCCCGCGGGCGGAAATCCCAATTCGACGTTGAGTGAGGTCAAGACAACCGTCGGAAATGCAAATGACGTGGTAGTCGGCCTAAAAGATGGGACAGGCCCTGCTGGCATGCTGCTCCGGGACGAGGCGCTAGCGGCTCAGATCCGTCAAGCGGTAACTAACGCTCAAAACGCGACCGTCGAGCTTAACCATGCCGCCATAGATGCCTCTTCTATCGTTTCCGACGTTCAGTCGCGAAGTTTCCCCGAGAAGATCCATGAGACGCTCGCAAGCGTAAACGACACTGTGAGTAACCTGGACGCTACTTCGAAACAGGTTCGCCAAACCCTTGCCGATTTCACCGGGCCAGACGAAAAAGGAGTGACCGCCGCCGAGAATCTGCGCGAGTCCCTCTCAAGTGTCAACACGGCTACCGCAAATATGGCTGACGACACTGAGGCAGTCAAGCACAATTTTTTCCTTCGAGGGTTCTTTCGTTGCGCGGTATTTCAACCTGGACCGCCTTTCCCCGGACCTTTACCGGAAGGACCCTCTTTTTTCGGCCCCCGGCAATCGCCGAGAGTGGCTTCGCGCGGACGAATTGTTTCGGCTCACTGCGGAGGGTGCTGAGCAACTCACGTACAAGGGAAGAATCCTGCTCAACTCGGCGGTAGCCCAATGCGGCGAAATCATCCTTCAAAGCCCACTTGTCTTTGAGGGATATTCTGATACGGATGCCGCGCAGCGGCTTGCAACATCGCGCACACGCGCAATTCTCGTACGCAATTATGTTCAGAGTCATTTCCAGCTCGAGCCAACTACCGTTGGTTAGGTTGCGCTAGAGAACCAGCCTCCCGCCGGCCTTGATCGCGTCGACTGGAATGGCATCGCGATCGTTTATCGTGAAATCTTCCCGCCATGGGTGCGTGGGAGAGCTATGGTTAATGTCACGATTTGCGGAAACACGAGAGGGCGAGAGTCCGATCTTCGAAAACGTGACATTCGATCTATCATGGCCTCGCTGCATCTAAAGGGGTGAAGCAATCCCTTGGTAGGCATCGGAAAGGCTCTGTTCGTGGAAATGGATACGAGTCAAGCTGCGGTTGATAGAGCATTTTGGATCGCCTTGCTTCTCGGTGTGACACACGACTGCTGAAGCCGCGGTGCTGGACGGAATCGCCGCCTCTGAAGATGTATCGCGTCGGAGCTTCTGATTGCGGCCCTTCTCGCCGACCCGCTTCAGCCGCGCCCTCTTCGATTGCTATGATCACTCGTCTCGCCAAAAAAGAAACGGCCTCCCAATCGTGACATACGAAAAGGTGGACAGACCAACTAATTCAAGCACCTCCTGGGTTGTCCTGCCAAACCCAACAAAGTACCAAAGCCCCTTCGTTGCCTCGCTTTTTTGTTTAGCAAGTATCTTAGAAAGTGCACGACTCTGACCGCATGCACCTCAATCTAAGCCGCATCTCAGCTTTTTTGGGCAGCCTGATTGTTGTGCGAGTTTTAAACTGCTATCATGAGCCGTTACAATGTAACCCATTAATATGCCAGCGCTTCAGATATCTTTCCTTTCTGTCCTGCGTAGTAAGTGGATTAGGCGATTGGCCGGGGCGCAGGTAATTAGCACTTTTGGTGATGCACTGGCCATGCTGGCGGTATTCGGGCTAGTTACCTTTCAGTTACACGGCACCGCAGCCCAGGCAGCAATGATTCTGGTTGCGTATTTCGCGCCGCTAGCAGTAGTTGGCCCTCTCTCGGGCGTATATATCGACAGATGGAACGTCAAATGGGCAATGATTTTGAGTGACGTGATTCGGGGGTTCCTGGTATTAGGACTCGTGTTCGTCCGCGACTTAACAGCAATCTGTTTCATTTTCTTCGCGTTAAGCACGGTATCGAGTTTTTTCGTTCCCGCTCAGACGGTGGTATTGAAAACGCTAGCACCCGCGGGTGGTCTTTTGGCCGTGAATGCACTCATGACTCAGGCTAACTCGGGCATTGCGATCATAGCGCCCTCCGTTGCAGGGTTGCTTGTTCAGTGGTTTGGTGCAAGCTCCTGTTTCTTGCTCGACAGTGTGAGTTTCTTTATATCGGCTACCCTGGTGATGACAATCCGCATCAAACCGGAAAGGACTGAATGCGGCCGATCCGTGGAGTCAGTTTGGGCCGCCATGCGCGCGGGCACGTCTTTTATCTTGAAAAATCGAACGGTGTCGCTGGTAGTCCTCGCAATGTCCATCGGGATGTTCGCCGTTCGCTGTTTCGGCTCTTTGCTCTCGCTTTATGTACGCGATGTTCTGCATTCCGATGTGGCGCTTTTCGGCACGCTAAACACCCTCATCGGTGTGGGATTGATTGTGGGAACGCAACTCGTCCACCGCTGCGCATCCAAAGTGGCAGAACAATATATGGTGGTCTCCGGATTGGCAGTAATGGGGTTGGGAGTGCTGTTGACGGCTTTATTCTCCACGGTTGCCACAACCGCCGCCGGGATGCTAAGTCTCGGTTTAGGAGCAGCTTGCATCATAGCGCCGACTCAGACACTCGTACAGCGGGAAACCCCGCCGGCCATGCTGGGGCGCGTAAGTAGTAGTAGAATGTCGCTATTTGCCTTATCTCAAGTAATCGCCATGTTAGTGGCCGGACCGATCGCGGAAAGAATGGGGCTGAAGACTTTGTATCTGGGAAGTTCTTTTCTGTTGGTTAGCGCCGGCATCGTTGGCCTGTTTAAATTACGGGCGGTAAGCAGAGCGCAGGAATTGTATTGACAGTTATTGACAGTTCGCCGGGCTAGGACGACAATGAAGTTTTTATGGCCGCCGAGTACGATCCGCACAGCTACCGTATTCATGAAGATCCCTATCCGATTTACGCGGCTCTCAGAAAGCGGTGCCCTGTATATCATAACGAGCGCCTGGATTTCTGGGCGCTATTAGGTTTTCGAGAAGTTCAGGAGGCATCTCGCGATTGGCGGGCGCTCACGACCGCTCACGGAACCTTTCTGCAATCGGAAGTGCAGGCGGTACAAGAATTTTTCCCCGAGGAGGGCAAGTTCCTCGACATGGACCCGCCCCGGCACACAGAGTTGCGCAATCTGATTCGAGGCGTGTTCTCAGCTAGGGAGATCCAAAAGCAGGAGCTTAAGATCCGTGCGATAGCCCGGAAACTGATCGACAAGTTCACGGGCGGGAAAGTGGACCTCTCACTTCAATTTGCCGCCCCATTCCCGGTCAGTGTTATATCGGAGCTGCTCGGAATCCCGGAATGCGATGAACACGACGTGGCACAATGGTCGCACGACCTTCATCTTCGCGAAACGGACGGATCGCTGCCTGAGGTGGCGATGAAGGCCGGGCATAACATACACAATTACTTACAGGCAATGGTCGATGAGCGGCGGCGCTCGCCGCGGTTGGATATCGTGAGCCGTCTAGCGCATTCCGCTATTGGCGGCAAGAGCCTCACGGACCGGGAAGTGATTGGCATGTCTCTTCTCTTGTATGTGGCGGGGAACGAAACCACGCGCATGTTCCTGACGAGCGCTTTCCGTCTGCTCGCGGAAAATCCGGAGGAGCGAGCTAGGCTTGCCCGAGATTGCGCGGCGATTCCCGCGGCCATCGAAGAAATGCTGCGGTTTGAATCGCCGATTTCGCAGGAGGCGAGGACCGCCACCCGGGAGATAGAGATTAGCGGGTGCCCCATTCCGACAGGGAAGCAGGTGTTGCTGGTGTACGGCTCAGCAAATCGTGACGAACGCGCATTCGCAGACGCGGACAAATTGATCTTTTCGCGTCCGCCTCAACGGCACTTGGCGTTTGGCGAAGGCATCCATTACTGTATCGGCGCAGCGCTCGCACGCTGCGAGGCGCGCGTCGCCTTAGAGGAGACGCTCGCACGCATCCCGAACTACAAGCTGGATGGTCCGGTTGAGTGGTATCACAGCAGCATCTTGCGTGGACCAGTTACCCTTCCAGTTACATTGTAATTACGCGCACGTTATTCAGCGGTTGGGGTGCAGCCTTCGGCAATCAGTTCTGCAGCGATATCTGCGACGGATCCGGTAAGAATAGACCGTAAGCTCACTTCGCAACCAAAGCGCTTCTGAATGCGCCAGGCGACTTGTGCAGCCAGCAGGGACTCGCCGCCGAGCACGATGAAGTTGTCATACGCCCCAACACGGTCGGCCGAAAGGACGGCCCCCAGGATTTCGGCAACGGCGGCTTCCAGGTCGTTTCGGGGCGCGACGTACCCCTTCGGTCGTGAGTTCGCAGCAGGACAAGTCTCCATTTGTTCGTCCGCGGAGCGCCTAGACTCCTGCCCTGGTCCGCTTTCTACTGACTCAATATCTTGCTGTTTCATAATCAGCTCCTGACAACGATATCTAGATTCCAATATTGGATAGAGCCTTATAGTCGACTTTACCGTTAATCGTGCGCGGCAGATCGTTCAGAATGGATACCTGGGCAGGCACCGCGGCTAGCGGAAGATGATCTTTTACTTCGGAAATGAGGGCCTCGGGCCGTGGTGACTTTGACGTCTCGCCCAGCGAAACTGCTGCTCGAATCTCAGTAAATCCGGTGAGATCCTGGTGTATCCAAGCGGCAGCGGCGTTTACGCTGCAACAGTTGGCGAGGGCGGCTTCAACCTCGTCCAACTCGATGCGAAATCCTCTTACCTTTACTTGCCGGTCGGCTCTGCCGTGAAACATCATAACCCCGAAACTTGATACCGTGACAAGGTCCCCCGTACGAAAGAAGCGTTGTGGATGGCCTTCGTTTCTGGTCGTGAATACTTTCTCGTTCAACTCGGGCCGGTTCAGATATCCCGTCATAACGGATGCGCCGCCAATGAGCAACTCGCCTTTTGCGCCGGGCACAACCGCGGCGCCAGTGTCATCGACGACAAGTCCAGTCGAGTAAGGACAAAGGCGGCCGATCGGACAGAAGCGATCCGAGAATAGGTCCTCGCCGGAGAGACGATGAAATGTACAGACGTTAGTTTCTGTGGGACCGAATAAGTTGGTAAGCGGGAGTCCCGGCAGGGCCGTGGCGAGTTGCTGTAAGTCCGCCGGTGGATAGCGTTCGCCGGCGAATAGAATCTGGCGCAACGTACGGCCAGAAGAAGCAAGATGTCCACGTTTCAATAACTGAACAAGCGCAAATGGAACGGAATACCAGGTCGTGATGTGGTGCCGATCGATGATGGAAGCCACTTGGGCAGGGAACATGGCTATATGATCCGGAATCAACACCACGCATGCGCCGGTCATCGCGGCAGCGAACAGGTCGAATATCGTAAGGTCGAAATGCAGCGGCGCGTGGCAGCTAAGCCGGTCGGCGCTACCAATGCCGAATTCGCCGGCTGCCCAGGAAACAAATGCGTGTGCGCTGGAATGCGTGTGTTGCACGCCTTTCGGCGGTCCGGTTGAGCCGGATGTATACAGGACATAAGCGGGTGGGCTGTCGAAATCCTCCAGCCGCGCAGTATCCGCTGGAGGATGACGCAGGGCCAGTATCTGGCCGTGGCATGAGCTTTCATCGAGCGCCGTGGTGAGTCCTCTTGCGGATAATGCCTGCAGTTTCGGCAAGAGCGCAGGCTCGAAAATGATGGCCGCCAGATTGGCATCGGAGATGATGGCCGCCAAGCGATTCGGCGCCACTCTACTGTCGAGCGGAACGTATGCGGCTCCGGCTTTCAGAACGCCATGGATGCTTGCAACAGCATCTATGTCTTTCCGCCGATAGATGCCCACCCGCGATCCCCATGTGACGCCCACCTTCCGCAGGGCCGCCGCGACCTCCGACGATTGTCTATCTAGTTCGGCGTAGGTTGCGGCGCTGTTCGATTCAACAACTGCCGGATGCGATCCGAAATCTTTCGCCGTGCGAACGAATGCGCTTACCAACAGGTCAGACATTTGCGACACCAGCGTAACCCGCGATAATGTTTCTCAGAATATCCGAAGTTCCTGAATAGAACAGGCTTCCAAGGGCGTCCCGGAGAGCCGTAGACGACGAATCATCGAGTAAGTAGCCACCCGCTCCTTTGTTGCGCATAGCATCCATGCCAGTTGTCACCGAAAACTCGCTTACAACCAATTTGACCAGCGCGGAGTAGTGCTTAATCGATTGATTGGAGTCTGCACGGGCAGCAGCGTGATACAGAAGCAATCTACTTATTTCCAGGCGTATGGCAATGTCGGCAATGCGATTCGAAACAGACTGGAAGGACCCGATCGTGCGCCCATTCTGAGTGCGCGTATTCGCGTATGCGACGGACTGATCTAACTCGCGACGCATCATTCCGAGAGCCGGGGCCATAATGAACGCACGCTCCATGTTGAGAGCAGCCGAAAAAACAGAGCCGCCCGCTCCTTCTACGCCTAAACGTTGGCCTGCTGGAACAAAGCAATCGTCAAAATACAACTCGCCGAATTCAGCGGACTGAAGCCCCATCTTCGGGACATTGGAACTTCGCGAAACGCCGTTCGAGTTTAGGTCAACCAGGAAGGCGCTGACGCCCCAGCTATGACGCTGCGGGTCGGTAGACGCCAAAACAAGCGCAATGTCGGCAACCGGTGCGCTCGTTATGTAGCGTTTCTGGCCGACAAGCCGATATCCACCAGGGCAGGGGCGCGCCGTGGTTTGAAGATGAAATACGTCCGAGCCGGAGCCTGGATCTGTAGCCGCGTGAGCCGCGCGCAAGCTGCCGCGAATCATGGGCCTGAGGAACTCCTCCTTCTGCCGCTCGTCTCCAAAACGGAGGACCGGATACTGAACGCTCCAAATCTGCGCGGCTAGGGCAAAGAGAATGCCCGCATCGCCTCCGCCATATGCCAAGCCTTCGAATATCGCGACGAGAGAGGAGATCGGCTCGCCTTCCCCACCGTACTCAACGGGAAAGATGCGGGCGAGTACTCCCGAGGGAACGTAACTGTTCCAGTCCGATTTCTTCTCCACGCCACGAATGTAATTGGCTCCCTTCTCCACGATAAGTTCAGCCGCATTCAGGATGTCCAGCATAGGAGCGACGGGCATGAGCCGCTAAGTAGAATTAAGAAACAGCCGCCGATCCCACGATCAGACGTTCTATTTCTTTACGAAGCAGAATTCTGTGGCTTTCCGTGTAATGGAATGGATTCCGTCCATTGTAAGGGGCAGGGTCCGCCTGCTCTCCCCCGCAGTTAATTAGATCAACGCCCGAGAACATGCGAGAAGCGGCAAGGTACAGTTCTTTACCGTAGTAATGATAATAGTCTAAGTTCCTGGTAAGTTCTGGGTCATCGAACGTTACGCCGTCATCGAAGCAGGGGCGGGGCAAGTGGAAGAGAAGCCGCAGCGCAGGTTGAAGACGATATAGCGGAGTCATGACCGACTCCAACGAGTCCACCGAGAGCTGCAGAGGAAAATCCCACAATCTTTTTTGGACAGAGGGCGCGCTCAACGACACGTAAAGGTCCCACTCAGCGGAACGCAGGAAACAGCGCGATCCGGGATCGAGCACCAGAACCGGAAAAAGAAACGCTGACACGACGTCCAGCACGATCGCATCAGTCATGTGAATTGTCTCGAGCAAGCGCTGACGCTGGCGTTTGTGCAATTCATCAAGAACCATAATCCGGCCCCACTCTTGCGCCGCCGCCTTGGACCGCGCCTCAGGAACGACGAATTCACTACTGTGAATCGGATTGGTCGCCATGCTCAGAAGCGAGGTTCTTCCTTGATACCAAAGAAGACGGAGTTTAGCGCCGCGGATATCTTCCATATTCTGGGTCCTAATCGCGTCGGCGGTGCAACAGGAACCAAGAACGACGATGTATTTGTGATTCAATTTACTTCGCGTTAGTCAAACTTTGAAGCAGATTACGAATGGAATGAAAATCCCGGAAGCTTTCGGGAGTGATTTGTTCTTCCGGGACGATCAATTGGTACTTGCGCTCCAAGAAGGCGACCAGCTTCATAAGCCCGAGCGAATCAAGCAGACCTTCTTCAAACAACGGCGTATCTTCAGAGACATCGGAGGCGAGATGCGGGGCGTGAATGAGAATGAATTCTTGGATAGGGTCAGACATAATGGCAGTTTGTTAAAGCTACTGAACGAATTCAGCTAGCCCGTAGCGCCAGCGCGGGATTGACGCGCGCCGCTCGTCGAAGCGGCACTAAACCTGCAAGCAGGGCAGTCAAAAGCAATAGAAACGGCGCCAAGGCGAGGGAAACACCATCGACACTTCCCACTCCATATAGCAGGCCGCGCAGCAGGCGGCCGGCAGGCCAAGCTGCGGCCAGTCCTATGATAGTGCCCAAGATCCAGAGACGCAGGGCTTGTGCAAGAACGAGCCAACGCACGTTGCGCGGCGGAGCGCCAAGCGCCATGCGGATGGCGAACTCACGCACGCGAAGTCCCACGAAATAGGAGATGACGCCATATAGACCGAGACACGCCAGCAGCAGCGATGATCCCCCGAACACTGTGATCAAACCAGCCAGCAACTTGCGCGAGCGGAGGCTCTGTTCCAACCAGTCGGCCATCGGCAGAACGTCGTAAAGCGGCTGATCGGGGTTCACTTTGTGGATCTGCGCGATGAGAGCGCTAGCATAGGCTTCGGGCTTTCCGGCGGTGCGAATCACAAGCGCTCCGCGATCCTGAGTTACCTGAGCTTCGGGCCAATAGATCTGCGGCCGCGGATCGGTCTCGAGATTGTCGTTGCGGATGTGGCCGACAACGCCAACAATTTCGATCCACGGGCTCATCGTCGTGGCGCCTGTCGCGAAGCGACAGCGCTTGCCCAACGGATCAGCCTGCCCGAACACTTTGCCAGAAAGCTGTTCATCAATGATTCCGACGCGCGGAGCGTGGTCGTTATCCGCTTCGGAAAAGTCTCGCCCCTTAATGAGCCGCATGCCCATGCTTGAGAAATAGCCAGATGTAACGGACCGGGTATCGGCGCCCACCCAACCGCGATCCAGTTTACCCTCGAATTCCACCGGATTCACCTGTTTCCCTTCGCCAAGCGGCAAGATATTGATAAATCCGGCATTCAGTATGCCGGGCGTTGTTTTCAGGCGCTCAATCAAACGGCGATAGTAATCGGAGACTTGCAGGTCGGTAGGATATTTGGCCCGCGTAACTGCGAGTTTCATGGTCAACACGCCTTTTGTTGAGAAACCCGGATTCACGCGCATCACCGCTACCAGGCTACGGATGAGAAGGCCGCCGGCAAAGACCAGCACCAGAGTAACGGCGATCTGCGCAGCAACGAGTGCACTTCGGGCACCGCCGCCGCCGGCGACTGTGCGTGAATCCTGTTGCAGACTTCCCGCAATTTGAACCCGCGAAGCCATGCGCGCAGGCAGCATGCCGGCGATCATTACCGCGGCAACGCTGAGCAGCAGGGCGAGGAAGAGAACGGGTGCATGCAACCCGATGGACGCAGTGCCCGGCAACTGCTGCGGAAGAAGCGGAGTGAGAACTTTCAAGAGCGCCCAGGAGAGCAGCACGCCGCAGCAGCAACCTATCAGGCTGAGAGGAATTACTTCAGCGAGGATTTGGATCCGCAGGCGGTTTGTGCTGGCGCCGAGAGCAGCCCGCACCGCGGTTTCGCGGTTTCGCGCCGTCGCGCGCGCGATCATCAGGCCGCCAAGGTTGATCACTGCGATCAATAGCAAGCACGCCACCGCGCCAAGCAGTACGTCCAAAACGGTACGGAAAGGCCCGACCGTGCTATCCAGCAGCGGCTCGAGTAATACGCCCAATTTCTGAGCTCCGTTCGTCGCGGGATATTGCTGCGCGAGGCGCAGCATGACTGCGGACATCTCGGATTGGGCCTGTGCGAGCGAAACGCCCGGTTTCAAGCGGCCCACAGCACGGTAAAAGAATGCAAAGCGCGAGCGGATTTCCTGCTGCGGCACGAAAAGCGGCGTAAGTAAGTCGAGATTTTTCGATGGATAGCCAAGATCCGGCGGCAAAACGCCTATGACTTGAAATGGCTGGTCATTCAAAAGAATGCTCCGGCCGATTACAGACCGATCCCGCCCGTAACGGCGGTTCCAAAATCCGTAGCTGAGGATTGCGACCTTCGCATCGCGCTGCGTTTCTTCTTCTGTGATCATTCGCCCCAAAATAGGGCGAACCCCCAGAACGTTCAGCAAGTTTGAGGAAGTCTTTGCGCCGATGACGCGCTCCGGCTCTCCGTCGCCAGTAAGGCTGAGATTCGCTACTCGTGTCACGGCGATATCTTCAAAAAGTTTCGATTGCGCACGCCAGTCAAGCCAGTCCGCGGAACTAACAGCGAACTTGGTAACATTGGCTGCCGCCGCCGCCGAGCTTGTGGTCCACAGCACGCTGAGGCGTTGCGAATCGGGATACGGCAAAGATCGCAGCAGAATACTATCGGCAATGCTGAAAATGGCAGTCGTCAGTCCGACGCCGAGCGCCAGCGTCGCGCTCATGACGATCGTCCAGCCGGGCGCCTTGCGAAGTAGCCTAAACCCGTATCGCAGATCTTCCCACATATGTTCAGTATTACTGGGCAGCCACGAGCGGCAGAGCCGTGGAGCCGCCATGCACCGGTATTCGGCCTACGCCCGGCGGGAAATGATACCAAGAGGGTCCTTTTCTCTTTTCCACGAGTAACTGGCGTCTTACTCGGTCGGAATTGACCAGTTGGTTGTTGATGCTTGATGTGCTACTGACGGCGGGTAGCATGACATTGGACGAATTACGGCCGACCGAACGCTCAAGCTCTTGGAAAACATCAGGAATTTCGAAACTCGGATCGACGTAAAAGGTCGGATCCACCATCGGTTCGCCGGCGAAATAAAATCCGGAATCGATTCGTCCTTCGCGGCGGCGCTCGAGGAAAAAGGCGCCCAGCGGCGTGTCGGGCAATACGGTGAGCCCAATGCTGACGCCAAGCACCCAGGGATCGAGCGCCAGTATGGAGTCGATCGCGCGGCGCATCTTCTCAGGTTCGTCACCAGGCGTACCGAAGAGGAGTTCGTGCATGACCACCATGCCGTTGTCCTTGCACAACCGGGTTGACCGTTCCACGTCCGACAGCCGATACCATTTGCCCAGACTTGCCAAAGCCTGCGGATCTACATGATCAGTTCCAAAATTCACGCCGATGAAGCCCGCTTTCGCCAGCAGAGACGCGTACTCGGCGTCGAAGGGGCGAGGTTGACAATAGGCCCAGAAACGAACATCGCTGCCGTAACCTCGGGAGATGATGCCTCTCAACACGTCTTTGGCGTGCGCCAGGGGCATGTTGAACTCGCTATCGGCGGTTTGGAAATCTCTAATTCCGAGCGCGACCAGCTCATCGATTTCCCGCAGCGTATTTTCCACTGCAACGCGCCGGTAGGAGTTGCCGGCCGCGGCCGGTTCGGCGCAGTAATTACAGCGCATCGCACAGCCGCTGCTGGTGCGAATGGCGGCCTGTCCGCCGAATTCGTAATACCACCGGTTGTCGACGAACTTGCGCTTCACTGGCGCCTGAATCCGGTTTTTTCTACCGTCGAAAACGAAAGTCTCGGCGCCGCCGGCAAGTTCGCGCAGGGACTTTCCGCCCAACGCGTTCGCAAGCTGGGAAATCACCAATTCGCCGGGCCCTTTCACGCCGTATCGCAAACCGAGACGGCCAAGAAACGCGTGCGGGTTTACAGAAAATCCGACGCCGCCAATGAGGATGCGCTCGATCCCGGCATAGCCTTTGATGATGTCAATGAGCGCCTTGTGCGATTTGAGAAAAGATCCCTTTTCGGCCAAGTCGAAATAAGACGGAAAATACAGATCCACGGCATTGCGCATCGTGAGCCCGACCAGATCGGGGCGATTGCTGGAAAAGTAACTGTGAAGCGCCAATATGGGGTCGTCTTCGCGGCATAAATCGACCACGTCTATTTCATGTCCGGCAGCCTCCAGTCCGGAGCCAATGATATCCAGTCCATACGGCGCTATAGCTGGAACTTTGATGAGATTTAAGTTGACTAGAGCGACCTTCATCTGCTCTTCATTACCTTTTGTTTGGTTCGAATTTTTCGAGCTCTTCGGTTAGTCCCGATCCAATCTGTGCAACGGGACCGCGCTGCAGCATTTCATAGTGGCCGCATTCGATTGGCAGCACTCTCAGATTGCCTTTTATGTACGGCTCCCAGCGGCTGCTAAACAGCTCGTAGTTGGCGCGTTTTGCGGCGATGAACAAGACTGCATTGCCGGGATAGACGGGGAGCTCCGAACGGCGGCGAAGCTCCAGGTTGTTCTTGATGATCTGGAGCATACGTTTACGATGCGTCTCGTCGAGCATCTCAGAGATGCCCGGCCCTTCCTGGACCAGGGCGCGTGCATACTCGTCATCTGAATCTGCAGGCTCATCAGGCGCGGGCGGGAACGCGTCCATGAGAGCGAGAAGTCCTACATTCGCGCCGGCTTGGTGCGCCAGAGCTGCGATAGCCTCCGCGACGAGGCCGCCAAAGGACCACCCGAGGAAGTGATACGGCCCATGCGCTTGGACTGCGCGAATGCGATCCCAGTATTCGCCCGCCATCTCAAGGATCGATCCCGGCAACTCGACCTCCTGGTTGAGGCCGCGGGCTTGCACGCCGTACATAGGATGGCGCGGATTGAGATACGGAATGAGCACGCTGTAGCGCGAACTCAAACCAAGGCCGGGGTGAATGCAGAATAATGGCGCGCCGTCGCCGAAAGGCTTGATAGGCACGAGCATCTCGAAAGGATCTTCGACGCCGCCTGTCGCCATGCGCTCCACCAATCGGCGGACTGTCGGAGCCTCAAAGAGCGTCCGGATCGTCAGTTCCACGCCGAGCGTGCTGCGGACGCGGCGCATCAATCCCATCAGCAACAGCGAATGTCCGCCTACTGCGAAGAAGTCGTCGTCGATACCGACGCGTTCCAATCCCAGCGCATTGGCGAACAACTCGCATAAGAGGCCTTCTTCCCACGTACGCGGCGGCCTGTACGTACCTGCTTTGGAGAAGTCGGGCGCCGGCAATGCGTCGCGGTCGAGCTTTCCATTGCGAGTCAGCGGCAGGCGATCCAATCGGATGTAAGCGGCAGGCGCCATGTACTCCGGCAATCTGGCTATCACGTGCGCGCGCAGATCCTCTGGGGCAACCGCATTCCGCGGCGCCGCGCCACGCTGCGGCGTTGTGTAGTAGGCGACCAGCCGCTTGTCTCCGGATTTATCTTTCCGGGTAATGACGATCGCGTCGCGCACGCCCTGGTGTTCAGTCAAACGTGCTTCAATTTCGCCCAGCTCTATGCGAAAGCCGCGGATCTTTATCTGAAAATCGTTGCGGCCGTGGAACTCGATCATCCCGCCGGGCAGCCAGCGCCCGGTGTCGCCGCTTTTATACATACGCTCGCGCGGATCGGCGGCGAACGGATCCTGAAGGAAGCGTGCGCTTGTCAGCTCGGGACGTTTCAGATAGCCGCGTGCGACGCCCGCGCCCGCGACGTATAATTCGCCTATTACGCCCATTGGCACCGGCTGCCGGTTCTCATCCAGGATGTAAATGCGGACATCCGGCAACGGCCGGCCGATCGGACTGCCTCCACCCCGGCGTTCGGTATCACTTTCCTCGATCAACCGATATGTCGAATGCACGGTTGTTTCCGTGATGCCGTACATATTGACCAGATTCACGCCGCTGTTCCTATCTTGCCGATACCACGGCTTGAGGCTCGCCACCTCCAGAGCTTCGCCGCCAAAGATGACCAGCCGTAACGAATGTAGCTGCTTGCTTGTGGCTTGTGCGGCGATGAGCTCGCGAAATGCACTTGGCGTTTGATTGAGAACCGTCACCTGCTCGCGGCACAAGAGCGCATAGAATTCGTCGGGCGAACGCGAAAGCGCTCTATCAACTAGGACCAGGCGCCCGCCATACATCAGAGCTCCCCAGATCTCCCAAACCGAGAAGTCGAAGGCAAACGAGTGAAACACGGTCCAGACATCGTTCGCATCGAAGTGGAACCATGCCTCGGTCGAGGCGAAGAGACGAACAACGTTCCTGTGCTCCACCAGAACGCCTTTCGGCTTGCCGGTTGAGCCGGAAGTGTAGATCACGTAGGCGCCATCAGCCGGGTTGAAGTCCGCTGTAGCGCGGTCCAGGTCGGAGGCGGCCTCATTTTGCCAATCGGAATCCGCGGAAAGGTCCACAAAAGCCGGGTTGTAGCCGTTTACCTCCAGCATCGGCCACACGTCTGCAGGCGCAAGCAGCACAACAGGCTCGCTATCTTCGAGCATGAATTTTAGCCGCTCCGCGGGATAGCCCGGATCGAGCGGAACATACGCACCGCCCGCTTTCAAGATGCCGAGAAGACCCACGATCATGTCGAGCCCAGGTTCTGAGCAAATCGCGACGCGCTGTTCTGGCCCGACCCCTAGCCGTCTAAGGCGATGCGCGAGCCGATTGGCTTTCGTGCTCAGTTCGCCATAGGTCAGGCTGGAACCGCCGAACGTGACGGCCTTCGCGCCGGGCCTTTTGCGCGCTTGCGCCTCAACCAGTTCGTGTATGCAATTGGCCGTCGGAAACTGCGAAGCGGGCTCATTGAATTGATAAACGATCTGCCGTCGCTCGGTCTCGCTGAGCAGGGGAATACCGGTCAGCAAGCGAGTCTGGTCGAACACCATGCCTTCGAGGATTCGGCGAAACTGAGCCACATATCGCTCGATTGTCGAGGCGTCGAATATCGATGTGGCGTACTCGATCCCGCCCGCAATAACTTCGCTTGAATCGCGCAGCGATAAGGTCAGGTCAAACTTAGATACGGTGTGCGCCGGACCCTCTGCGGCAAGCGTCTGCAGACCGCCAAGGTGAAACCCGCCGCGGGGGCCGCTCTGCCAAACAAACATCGCCTGAAACAACGGTGTATACGAGGCGCTTCGCGGCGGCTGCAAAATCTCTACCACACGTTCGAATGAAATATCCTGGTGGTGTTGAGCGCCGAGCGATGCGTCTTTAACCTGGTTGAGCAACTCGGCAACGGTAAGAGAACGCGGCAGATCCAGGCGGATTGCCAGCGTATTGACGAAGAATCCAATCAGGTTTTCAAGTTCTACCCACCCGCGATTTGCGACCGGGGTCCCGATGACCACCTCCTGTTGGCCTGATAAGCGCGCCAACAAAGCAGCCCATGCCGCCATCAGCGTCATGTATAGTGTTGTGCCGTGCGCCGAACTCAGAGTCCGCAACTTCGCGCTCAGGTCCGGGTCGAGGTCGAAAATGACCAGACTCCCTGCGTAGTCTTTTTGCGCCGGGCGCGGGCGATCTAAAGGCAAATCGAGCACCGCGGGCGCGCCGGTGAGTGTGGACCGCCAGTATTCCTCGAGGGGGCGCATTATTTCGTCCTCGATCGATTGTCGCTGCCACACCGCGTAATCGGCGTATTGTAGGGTTAACGGCGGAAGGGGGCTCGGGCTGCCGTGCAGGAACGCCTCATAGACCGTGTTCAGCTCGTTCATGAATACGCTTCTCGACCAACCATCCGAGACGATATGATGCGTCGCAATCAGCAGCGTATGTTCGTCGGGAGAGTGCCGGATCAGCCGGGCGCGGAGGATGGGCCCCTGTTCCAGATCGAACAGCGCCTTCACCTCATGCTCGATCAGACGCTTTGCCTCCGTTTCTTTGTCCAGGCGGCCGCACAGATCGTCTTCGAGCAGGCAGAACCCGCTATCATCGACGGTGTGGATGCGCTGCACGGGCTCGCCATCGATCAGCGTAAACGTGGTGCGCAGGATTTCGTGGCGCGCGACGATCTCATGTAAAGCGCGTCTTAGCGCCGAGCAGTCCAGGTTGCCCTTCAAACGCGCTCCGAACGGCACGTTGTATGCACGGCTTACTTCCGGTATCTGCGCGAGGAACCAGAGTCTACGCTGCGCAAACGAGAGCGGAATGGGCTTGCTCCGGTCCGCGCAGCGTGTCGGCGGCAGCGCCGCAGGTTTGCTTTTCAGGTTGAGAGTGCGCGCAACCTGCAGGAGTTTTGCCCGCTCGCGGGCGGGAAGTTGTTTAATGGACGTTTCCACGTAAGTCCTTTATCCGAGGCATCGCATGTCGCCGGGCGCTACATTTCTTTCAAAGCACGCAGTAAGTCGCTCGCTTCAAACTGTTCGAGTTGCGCATTGAGAATCTGATCGGCGAGATCGCAGAGTACAGGACGGGCGAACAGATCGGCAATCTTAACTTCTACATTCAACGCCTGACGTACGCGCGCAATGATGCGCACGGCGAGAAGCGAATGGCCGCCGAGCGCAAAGAAGTTGGCGTTGCGCCCGACCTGCTCCAGGTTTAATACGCTGCCCCAAATCTCGGCCAACGTTTCCTCGATTTCGCCTTCTGGCGCTTGGTAACCGCCGGCCGGGTAGGCACCGGCAGCCGGGGTCGGCAAGGCGCTTCTAAGCAGCTTGCCATTAGGGGCCAAGGGGAAGGAATCCAGGTGCACATAAGCGGCTGGCGCCATGTATTCTGGCAGCTTAGCTAAGACGAATGCCCGCAGTTCCCCGGTGGGAACGGCTGGAGCGGCCGAATTGCGGCAGGTGTAATACGCCACCAGCCGTTTTTCTCCGGGCTCATCTTCTCGCGCCGATACCAGCGCTTGCGCCACATCCGGATGCTCCGCGAGACGAGCCTCGATCTCGCCAGGCTCAATGCGGAACCCGCGGATCTTCAGCTGGAAATCATTTCGCCCCAGGAACTCGATGGCCCCGTCACGCCGCTGCCGCATCAGATCTCCGGTGCGATACATGCGGGTGCCCGGCCGGCCGAACGGGTCTGCAACAAATCTTCCGGCTGTCACAGCGGGGCGCTTCAAGTACCCGCGCGCCACTCCCGCTCCGGCTATGTACAACTCGCCGGCAACACCTGGCGGCGACGGCTGCAGAGCGGTATCCAAGATATAGGCCGTCGAGTGGGCAAGTGGGCGGCCTACGGGCAACATGGCCGCGGGATATTCAGCCCCATTCTCGACGCGATACGTCAAGACTCCGACAGTGGTTTCCGTTGGTCCGTAGTGGTTGAAGACCGCGCAGCCGGGCGTTTTCTCGCGTAGTGCGTCCACCCATGCCCATCGGCACGCCTCACCGCCCAAAATCAGCCGCTTCGATGGAAGCAGCCGTTCCCAATCGCTGACGTTCTGTAAAGCCGCCATGTGTGACGGCGCGATCTTGAAGCAGTCAAGGCGCTCTCTTTGGACATAAGAAGCTAACAAAGCGGGGTCGGTCGATGCTTCTTCGGAGATCAGATGCAGACAGCCGCCGTAGCACAGCGAGGTAAACAAGATGGTTGCCGCAAAATCGAAGGCGAGTGACTGCATTAACCCGAAACGCGCTCCTGGCGGAAAGTCGATTGCCTCCTGCACTGCCGCGACATAGTTCGCGATCTGCCGGTGTTCAACGATCACGCCTTTGGGCTTCCCTGTGGAACCGGACGTATAGATCACATAAGCGGCGTTTCCGCACTTTGCGCCCGAACCGGTGGCCAGGTTTCCGCTTGAATTTTCTGCCCAACGTTCTTGGTTGGCGTCGAGGAACATCAATTCGGCGGGCTCGCCGGGGGCTGAGCGCGAAAGCGCGCTCTCGGTAAGTACCAAGGCACAACCGGCATCGCTGGCGATCTGGTCGAGGCGAAACTTCGGCAGAGCCGGATCCAGAGGCAGATACGCTCCCCCGGCCTTCAAAACTGCAAGCAATGCGGCGATGAGATCAGGACCACGCCGGAGATAGAGCCCCACCACTTTTTCAGGCCCGATGCGAGGTATCAGATCACGCGCAAGTTGATTGGCGCGCTGGTTCAACTCGTCGAATGTCCATTGAAATCCTTCATACGCGACAGCCGGCGCTTGCGGAGTGCGCTCGACCTGGCGTTCGAACAATTCGGAAATAGTGGCCGCCGGGTACAGACGTTCCGCGCGCTTGTTCTCTTTAAGCAGGCGCAAGGCTGCGGAAGACGACTCGAGGCGGATATGCCCGACCGGTATTGACGGATTCTCACAGACGGCGCGCAGGAGACCAATGTAATCCCGCGCCATCTGCTCGATGCGCCAGTCGTCAAACAGACCGCGGTTGTACATCCATATAAAGTGAAGCTCGTCTCCCTGCTCGCGTGCGTGAACATCCAGGTCGAAGCGGACGCGCAGGGGCATATCGGCGGCCGGGATCGGGTCGACCTGGAGGCCGCCGAGGCGCTGGCTCTGGAAGGGGGCGTTCTGCAGCGCGAACAGGACCTGGAACAGGGG
>Ga0335074_10003155_pt1 | contig 22435 bp, 16 predicted proteins | sample Lox_Sample_23_FD_206715 | JGI IMG/M metagenome (GOLD analysis project Ga0335074, IMG submission 206715) | Soil microbial communities from Loxahatchee National Wildlife Refuge, Florida, United States - Lox_Sample_2.3 | ecosystem: Environmental > Terrestrial > Soil > Wetlands | place: USA...
ATCCCATTGTTCGTCACTAAGCCAAAACAGGTTGCGCCGCATCCGCTTCTCTGCTCCGAATCAACAGACCAAGCGAATCATCAACCGATCCGGCCAGCAACACTTTTATTGGGTTTTGGCCCTAGCAACTTCTCCGAGTTCCATCTGCTCTTCCGGCATGACGAGCAGGGCAAAGCGGTTGTTGTCCCTGAGCAATCTCTTCGGCCGGATCGCGACGATGCGCGAGCCGATCGCGCAATTGCGGCGCACGATTCCGCACCATTTCTTCGTTTGGTCGAACGGCTCTGCTTTGCGGCGGGAAACGAGGCTGCGCCACGTGACGCGAAAGAACTTGCGACCCTGATGGCCTATTCCGCGCGACTTGTGCGCGGGATTTTGCGAGATCGGTTAGCGGAACTGCATGGCGCGCACGACCAGCGCCATCCACTGATGGAGGTGCGGCAGGTATTTCGCGATGTGCTTTACGCCCATCCTGAAGCCGGCGGCTATCTGAATTATGACTTCGATGAATTGTTCTCGGCAGCGTTTGCTCAAACGTTGGCCTTCGGCCTGTTGCTGGTTCGCGAGGCGATGAACGCGCCGGTGGGTCGCGACGCGTGGCAGCACATGCCCGAAGAGCATCCGCTCATGCGAACCACGCTGCGCGTGCTAAGTGAGCCAGAAGTGGTGAACGACATCGCCGTCGGCTTCGATGTCCTGTGCGACACTGTCAACAGCTTTGCGCAGAACATTCTCGCACTCAGGCCAAACCGGCGCGACCCGATACTTTATTTCTACGAAGACTTTCTGGGGACGTTCGATCCCGAAGAAAAGAAGAAGTTTGGCGTCTATTACACGCCGGTCGAGGTGGTGGACTACATGGTCGGCGCCCTCGATCGCGCCTTGCGGAATCTGCGCACGGAAGGCTTGCGCGATCCAACCGTTACTATACTCGATCCGGCGGCCGGCACCGGCACCTTTCTGCTTGGCATTGCGCAGCGAGTCCGAGAAGCGGAAGCGGCCGGTGGCGCGGGCATGGCCGCACTGGCGCTGCAAGGCCTCGCCCACAGGATGTTTGGATTTGAGTTGCTGGTCGGGCCCTATGCGGTGGCGCATTATCGGCTGCACCATACCTTGCGCGAGAGCGGCGAACGCGGCGAACGCGGCGAACGTTTGGAGCTTCCGCGCCTTGGCATCTATCTCGCGGACACATTGGCTGAGCCGGGCGCCGCGGCGGCGGCGGGCGCCTTGGGTTTCGTCGCAAGAGGAATCGAGGACGAAAGAACCGAGGCCAACTATATCAAGAGCCAGAGGGAGATTCTCGCCATCATCGCCAATCCGCCCTATCGCAGGCTGGCGGAAGGCGAAGACGAAACTTTGGTCGGCCGGTGGATGAACGAACTGTGGGACGATCTGAAGGAGCCGGTGAGGAACGCTGGCCAAGGCAATCAACTTAACACGTTCCCGGAACTATCGGTGGCATTCTGGCGCTGGGCAATCTGGAAGATTTTCGAAGCGGAGCATGCGCCGGGGCGCGGTGTGGTCGCTTTCATTAGCAACCGCAAATTTCTCACCGGCTGGCCCTATGCTGGCTTACGCCAGATGATGCGCCACCGCTTCGACCGGATCGAGATTTTCGATTTGCGCGGCGACTTGCGGCGCGGCGAGCGCGGCGATGTGGTCGGCGATGAAGGCGTTTTCAACATCCAGGTTGGCACCGCGATCACGATTGCGATCGCCGACGGCAGCAAAACGGTGGGCGAGGCCGCCGACGTGTTCTACGCCGACAGCTGGACAGAAGGCCTTTTCTCGCGTGATGACAAGTTCAGGTGCCTAAGAAATAGAGCCGAGATCGGCACAATGCCTAATGCTATTCCGGTCGAACGCGATTGGCTCGATGACATGCGGCCAGAGCCGTTTCAGGGCAGAGAGTATATAGGGCTAAATGAGTGCTTTATCTTCGATCGAGGCGGTGTACAGACCAAACGTGATGAGCTTGTATACGATCCCGTGGAAGAGCGGCTGACAGACAGAATAAGGCGATTCCTATCCGTAAATGTGCACGACGCGCAGCGGATGTTTCATGATACGCGAGATCGGACATGGACGGCGGCGCGAATGGTTCCTTTCAATGAGAATTACGTAACGCGGGTAATCTATCGGCCGCTTGACAGACGTTATCTGTACAATCAGAGCGCGTACTGCGATTTCTTGAAGGAAAGTTTGCAAAAAGTTTGGGGTCGGAACAATCTTGGTCTCTACGCAATGCCTTTCGGCACCGGTGCAGGTCCGGCTGCGTGGTGCCACTCATTGCTTCCGGACTATCATGCGTTCAGCGGTCGTGGTGGCTACGCGTTTCCGCTATACGACAGGCGGCCGGATGTGGATGGTTCAAACATCTTTGACGCACTACCAAAAGGGCTCACGGCGGCATACGGCGCGGTTGTTTCGCCGGAAGAAGCCTTCGACGCCATGCTGTGCGTTCTGTCCGCTTGGTCGTACTCGCGCCGATTCGCGGAAGACTTGGAAGACACCTTTCCGCACGTGGTGTTTCCGACGCAGGTAGCGGTTTTCCAAAATGCGGTAAGAATTGGCCGAGAGATAAGAGCCGTCGAGACATTCGCGCGTGAGCCCCGGGGCGTTTTCGAAAGCCCAAATTTCGTCGGCCTCGAAACGCAGCCGCGCGGTCTTGTGGCTCCCAGTGACGCAATCGGCGAGACAATAAACCTTTGCGAAGATGGAAGTGGCCGGATAACGGGGCTTCCGCAGGCAGTGTGGAACTTTACGGTGAGCGGCTATCGGGTACTTCCACGCTGGCTTTCCGGGCGCGCAGGGCTGCCTGCAGACTTGGCTCTTGTCCGTGAGTTTCGAAATGTCTGTGGGCGAATTGCGGAACTGATTGAACTCTTCCGGGAAGCCGATATCGTACTGGAGGCAATTCTGAATGACTCGCTAAACCGCGAAGCATTGCACTTTGACGCAGCGCCGCAAGGGGCCAATGACGGACGAGACTGACATTTTCCGGCAAGCGCCGGAGCAGCAAAACCTCTTCGGCCCCGGCGAAGACCGCATGCAACCGCCACGGCGGGACACAACGCCCGACGCGAACGTCATCCGGTTTCGCCTGCACGCGCTGCTAGCCAAGGCGCGCGGGGCGCAACAGATGCCATGGCCAGAGCGCGAGGCTCGGATGTGGCAGACTGTATTCCCCAACATGGCGAAGTGGCTTCCGGCGAGGGAGGGCGAGCAGCTCATTTTCGAATTTGCACAGGAGATGCAGCGCCTCGCCAGGGCGGCGTGACGCACCAAACCTATCCGTCTAGTACATGAATACCAGGACATGAAATGCTTTTTCCCTTCGATCCCGCGATGGAAGCGTCAATCCCACACAGGCACATAAATCTGCGCCGCAAGTTCGCTCATCCTGGTTTGTAGGAGGCCCAAAAACGACTCGACGCTGCCAGTCCACGTCATCGGCTCGCCGGCTATCACGTCGCAATTGAACGGTACGAGCAGACGCGTATCCTTCGGCAGCGCCTAGCCGAGGCCGTAGATGTAGAGCGGATGGACCGGCGTCGCTGGACGAGACGCGCGACGCCTTTCTTGAATTGGGCCAGCGTTTCGGGTTCGCCGCGGTCGAGGGCTTCTTCGCAAGGCGCGAGCGGGTTGACCTCGGCTGGCTCTTTTGCGAGCACGCTCGCTGCCGTGTTCGTCGGCCCCCGTCTCACCCCGCGGCGCGCAACGGGGTTTCCGTGTAGAGGCGCTCCCTCGGGAGCAGGACGGTTGCCACCGTCCCGCGTTCGCATTCGCTCTCGATCTTGAGCGTGCCGCCGTGAAGTTCGACAAGACATTTGGTCAGCGGCAGACCGAGTCCCACGCCATCATATTTTCGCGACAGCTGGCTATCCACCTGCCCGAATGGCGCAAGCGCCACATCCAGCTTGTCCGCCGGAATGCCAATACCGGTATCGATGATTTGGAACATAAGGCCACCCGCCGCGTCCATCCCGATCGCTAGGCGCACCGAACCCGGCGCGGGCGTAAATTTCACCGCGTTCGACAAGAGATTGATCAGGATCTGTTGGAGCTTGGTCGGATCGGCGAATACAGGAGGGAGGCCTTCCTCGATCTGGACCGAGAATGCGATTTCGGCCTTCTCCGCCATCGGCCGGATCATGCTTTCGCAAAGCGAGACCACTTCGCGGATGTCAATCTCCTCCTCGTGCAGCGTCAGCCGATGCGCTTCGGCGCGCGCAAGATCGAGAATGCCATTGATGATTGTGAGAAGATGCGTTCCGCTATCCTCGATGAGCTTCGAATACTCTACATATCTTTCCGGCATGGGCCCGAATGCCTGCTGGCGCATGATGCCGGAAAACCCGATCACGGCGTTCAGCGGCGTGCGCAGCTCATGGCTCATATTGGCGAGAAATTCGGTTTTCGTGCGGTTCGCGCTCTCGGCCTCTTCCTTCGCCAATACGAGGCGGGCCTGATTGGCGCGCAGCTCCTGCGACACGCGGCTGGTACGCAACATGTACTGAACGCGATAGTTCAGTATGACCCATTTGATCGGTTTGTTGATGAAATCGGTTGCGCCCGCGTCGAAAGCCTTGACGATCGAAGAGACGTCGTCGAGCCCCGTAGCGACGAGGATCGGAATATATTCCGTCTCGGGCCGCTTCCGCAGCTCCTGACAGAGCTCGAATCCGTCGATACCCGGCATCAGCACATCGGCGATGATCAGGTCGGGTGTATTATCCAAACAATGGCGGAGCGCGGACTCGCCGTCGTCGACGGCAGCGACCCGGAAACCCGCGTCTTCCAGCGTGGCCGACATGAACTCGCGCACAACGGCATCGTCGTCGACGACAAGAATCGAGACAGGTCGCGTTTCTTCAGGCGGCAACATTGGCGGTTTCCATGAATGTCTGCGCGGCCTGGGTTGCGGCGGCGAGTTCGCTATCGAGGGGTTGGAGATGCGGCCGTACGGCGTCGAGACCTTTCTCGCGGGCGGATTGTTCGATCGCGACGCAGCGCGCCGAAAGCTGCAGCGCGCCCAACGCCGCCGAGCTTGATTTCAAGCTGTGCGCCGAGCGGACGATTACATCGCAGTTCGCGGCAGCGTGTGCTTCCTGGATGGTTTTGACCAGCGCCGGCGCTTCGGTGAGAAAGCGAGAAAATATCTGTCGCAGCCGCGCGGAGCCGTTGGGGCCCTGAAACGCACGAATCTCCGAAAAGACGCTTGTATCGAGCACGGCCGATGGAGGCAGTCGCGGCTCGAGGTCAGGTTGCTCTGGAACGGGCAGCACGGGCCGTTCCACAGGTGTCAGCCAGCGGCGCAGCGCCTCGCCCAATTGCGTTTCGTTGAACGGCTTGGTGAGAAAATCGTCCATGCCGGCCCTCAGGCATTTTTCGCGCACTTCGATCAGCGCGTGCGCCGTCAGGGCAATGATCGGCGTGCGTTTTCTTTGCTTGCCGTTCGTCCACTGGCCGGTGCGGGTCTCGAATGCTCGGATGCGCTTTGTCGCCTCCAGACCGTCGATGACGGGCATTTCGCAATCCATCAGCACGACATCGAAATTTTCCTGCATGAACATGTCGACCGCGAGCCGACCGTTGGGCGCCGTCGTGACCAGCAAGCCCATGGACTCCAAAATTCCGGTTACGACATCGCGATTCACCAGATTGTCCTCGGCGACCAGAATCCGGCCGTCGAAATACAGCCGCTTGTCGTGTCCCTTCTTTCGGCGCGCGAACATGGCGAGGTCGCCGGCTTCCTCCGTATGGGCAGCGAGCTGGGCGAGGGCGTCGTGAAGTTCCGAAGGCCGTGCGGGCTTTACAAGCACGGCCGCCCCGAGCTCGCCGATGCTTTCGTCCGCAATGCTGGCGTCCATGCCGACGAGAAAGATCAGGTTTCCCGCGCTGCCGTTCCGCGCAGTTCTTATTTCCTTGCCGAGATCGAATCCGGCCCTTCCCAATCCCTTGAGATCGATGATTGCGACGCTGAAGCCCGCGCCCGAGTCGGCAGCCTCATGCCATCTGGATCGTCCCTTCTCGGCCGTCGCCGCGAATTCGGCCCGGATATTCCAGCTCGTAAAATATCTTGCCATCACGCGGGCGCTGGCGGCGTTGCTGTCGACGACGAGCACACGGAAGCTTTCGGGGAATTTGCTTGCGAGCCGCGTGCGGCCTTCGCTCGAGACAAGCAGTCCCAGCCGCGCGGTGAAGTGGAAACACGAACCCTTGCCCACCGCGCTTTCAAACCAAATGCGCCCGCCCATCAATTCGACAAGCTGCTTGGTGATTGCAAGTCCGAGGCCGGAGCCGCCACGCGGTCGCGTCATGGATGCATCGAGCTGCTGAAACGATTCGAACACCTTGTCGTGGTCCCGCGCGGCGATACCGATGCCGGTGTCCTCGACGGAGCAAACGAGGACGATGTGATCCGATGCGCTGGATTCGGGAATCACCTTCAAATAAATCTCGCCGCGCTCGGTAAACTTCACAGCATTCCCGATCAGGTTGACGAGCACCTGCCGCAGGCGGACGGGATCGCCCAGCAGATGCGACGGCACGTCCTCGCCGATGTAATAGACGAATTCGAGCCCGGCACTGGTGCAGCGTTCGGAAAACAGATCGACAACATCTCCGATCATTTCGCGCAGGTCGAATTCGACCTCGAACAATTCGAAGCGGCCGGCTTCGATCTTGGAAAAATCGAGAATGTCGTTGACGACGCCAAGCAGGGCCTGCCCCGAACGCGAAAGGTTCTCGACAAGCCTTTCCTGGCGACCGTTGAGCGGCGTCGAAGCGAGCAGGCCGGCAATGCCGAGAATCCCGTTGATGGGCGTGCGGATCTCGTGGCTCATCGTGGCCAGGAACTGGGATTTTGCCGCGTTTGCCGCCTCAGCGTCCTTCCGCGCCTTGTCGCCGCGCGCGATTTCCTCCTTGAGGCTCTGGGCGAGTTCGGTCTGTTGTCCGGCAAAGCTGGCGACCATTGTGCAAGCCGCGATCAGCCCGACGAACAATGTGATCAGCATCGCGAGAAGCGTCGGCGGGAAGACCATTCCGCTGTGCACGAGCGCATTGTCGAGCGGAAAGAACATCGAGGCCTGCATCGCCGTGTAGTGCATGCCGGCGATCGCAAAACCCATCACGGACGCGGCGACAAGCGTCGAAGGCAGCTTCGAACTCTGCGAACCTGAAAGCCAGAAGCGGATGCTTAGCGACAGGAACGCCAGCACAACCGCCACGCCTACCGACACGCCGACCAGAACCGGATCGTACCGGAGCAGCGCGTTGGCCTGCACCGCCGCCATGCCGGAGTAATGCATGGCGCCGATTCCGCCGCCCATCAGCACCGCGGCGATCGCCATAGTTGTAAAGGTCGGCGTACGTCGCCTGCTGACTACATTGAGGGCAACGCCGCTCCCGATAATGCCAGGCAGCATGGACAGCATGGTCCCGAACGGATTGTAACTGATGCCGCAAGGCAGAGAGAACGCCAGCATCCCGATGAAGTGCATTGCCCAGATGCCGCCGCCCATGCTGATGGCGCCCGCGCCGGTCCAGGCGAGGCGTCCGCGCCGGGTCGTCGCAGCACTGACGCGCGCCGAAATCGACAACGCGACAAATGAGGCCAGGATGGCAATGAAAACCGAAGTCGCTACCAGGGCGACGGAGTAGACCCCGGAATAGGCCCTGGCAGAGCCTACGGGATCGAGGACCGGCAGGAGGCGCCAGTCGAGATGCCAAGCGGAATGGATCGCCCGCCTCCGTGTCAGATCGTTGGCCGGACTTTCGCACCCTGCAATAAATAACTGCTTAAGCGGAGCCGAAGCGTTTGGGGATTGACCGTTCCAGAACTTGTGCTGGAGCAAGCGGCGCCACGAAAATGCTGTGGCCGACCGGCTCTCACTTCTTTTCGATGAATCCAGGCAGTCCGGATTGGCTGTACCGGGCCCGGCGGTGGAAGACGGTTTCCAATCCCTTATCGACCAGTCCTATGAACAGAGCGGCCGCGATCCGGAGTGCGGCGGGAAACCCGATCGATCGTAACATCGGCTGTTCGCCGGGCGCCACAAGCACGGGAGGTGAAAACAACGGATCATGGCGCGAATCGAAATATTCCGCCGCGACTCTTTCATTCGAGGCGCGGAAGCGGGCCTCGATCCGGTCCGCTGCCGCGGGCGGAATCACAAATTTCGTGCCGCGGCGGCGGCGCTGCAGGATGCCAACGGCCGCCGAGCGCAAGGGCTCCAGCCACGATGAAATCCGGCGCGGTACACCGCGATTGATGGCGCGAAGAAAAACCAGGGATTCGGCATCCAGCGATTCATTGTAACGCGGGACGGAAGTGAGCCTGGTGCTTTCCAGTCCCAGGGTCGCGGCAATATCTGCGAGCAGGTCGCCATCGACGAAGTCGGCCGGCTCGAAGCGGCGGACGATCAGATTTTCGCGCCCGAAGGCGGCGGCCCAGCGGTCCAGCAACGCGGCGTAATCGGCAAGGGCGGTCGCGCTGATACGAAATTCTTCCCTGCCGCCCGACTGAATGACGGTTGTGTAGCGGCTGACCAGGAAATCCACCTGATTTCGGAGATAGACGACGATCTTCGTATCGCGCGCGATCGCGGCGCACAGAACCTTGAGGCGCGCGAACTCCGTATGGCTGCGGATGCGCGAGCTGAGCAATTCACTGGAAAGAATGATTTCGGACGCGCCGCTGGCTGCAATTTCCGTCACCAGCGCGCGGACGAAATCGTCGCGAAAATCGGCGATCTGTGATGGGTTTGTAAGACTGCAGGCCTTTCGCGTGCCGTCCAGGCGGTCATCGTCGAGGGCGAAGGCAGCGAGACCGAGGTGACCGACGACTCCCGGCGTAACGGGATACAGGCGGCCTTCGGCCCGCAAAGCGGTCCGGTTGGAGGCCAGAAAACTCTGGATTGAAGTCGTGCCGGTTTTTTCGACGCCGATATGCAGCCAGCAACGTGCGAGCATTCGCTATCGTAGCACGCGAGCAGCGATCAAACAGCCGCAAATACCGACCCTGCGCGGGCGAAGGCAGGAGCCCTCACCCGCGTCGCGTCCAATTTCAGCGGTAGCACCACCGCGGGCCGCAATGCCAACGATAGCGCCAATACCTGCCGTGCCAGTAATAGTTGTAATAACCGCCGTGCCAGCGATAGGCCCAGCAATGATGGTGCCAGCCACAATAGTGGCCGGGCGCCGGAACGCCGACGGCGACCCCGACGACGACAGCGGAAGCGGGCTCCACGGCCGAAAGCGGCGTGAGGGCCAACGCGGTCGCCAGAACCACTTGCTTCAGTTGCATGAATTTCCTCCTTATATCTTCAACGCCTAGTAGCGCAAACGCACCTGCGGCATTGAAAGCTGCCATGCTTAACAAAAATTTACCTGATTCGGAAGCAGTCGGGTCGAGCTAAATGCCGCTTTCGCTTTCCTCAAGCGCGACCTCGTGACCCCAGAGCCGCTCCACATGGGCGCAGACGAATTCGCGCGTTGGCTCGTGCAGCGGTACGCCGCGATGCATCAGGTGGGTGAGATAGAGTGTGCGGTCGCCTTTGAGATCGGTGCCGGTGACCTGGATGTTCGGGTCCGTCACGCCGACGTCGTATTGCCGGGCGAGTGCGCTGCGCACGCGCCGATAGCCCTGCTCGTCGTGAATGGCGGTCACCCGATACGTCGAAGCGTCGGCTTTGTCGTAGAGTTGGAAGAGGTGGAATTCGCGCATCAGCCTCGGGCTCAGGAATTGTTCGATGAAACTTTCGTCGCGGTAGTTGGCCCAGGCGTTCCGTAGCGCGCCCATCCAGTCGCCGGTGCCGGCAAGGCCCGGAAACCAGTCGCGATCCTCGTCGGTCGGCTCTTCGCAGATGCGCCGGATATCGGCCATCATCCCGAAACCAAGCGCGTAGGGATTGAAGCCGCTGTAGCGACGGTCGTCGAATTCCGGCTGAAACACCACGCCGGTGTGACTGTGGAGAAATTCGAACAGCGAGCCTTCGGTAATCAGTCCGCGATCGTAAAGCCGGTGCATGATCGTGTAATGCACGAAGCTTGCGCAGCCTTCGTTCATCACTTTCGTCTGCCGCTGGGGATAGAAATATTGTGCCAGGCTCCGCACGATCCGCAGCAGCTCGCGCTGCCACGGCCTCAATGCGGGCGAATATTTCTCGATAAAATAAAGGAGGTTTTCCTCCGGCAGCTTCATGTCGCTGTCGAAATCCTCCTCGGGATCGACGACCGGCGGCGTGGCGGGGGGTTCGATGCCGGCGGGCAATGTGCGCCACAGCTCGTTGTGCGACAGCTCTTCGTATTCCACGCGCCGGCGGCGCTTCTCGATTGCACGTTCCCGGCTCGGTTTGGGCGGGCGGTTGTAGCGGAACACGCCCTGGTCCATCAGCGCGTGCGCGGAATCCAGGATCGCTTCGACCTCGTCGCGGCCGTGGCGGTCCTCGCAGGCCGCGATATAGCGCTTCGCGAAGGCAAGATAATCCAGAATGCCCTCGGCATTGGTCCATTGCCGAAAAAGATAATTGTTCTTGAAGAAATGATTATGGCCGAAGGCGGCATGGGCGATCACCAGCGCCTGCATGGTCATCGAGTTGTCTTCGAGCAGGTAGGAGATGCAGGGGCTCGAATTGATCACGATCTCGTAGGCGAGCCCCGAATACCCGCCGCGATAGAGCTGTTCTTCGCGCGCAAACAATTTGCCGAACGACCAGTGATGATACATGAGCGGCATGCCGAGCGAGGAATAGGCATCGAGCATCTGCTCGGTGGAGATGATCTCGATCTGGTTGGGATAAACGTCGAGGCCAAGCTCGCCAAGCGCAATTTCCTCGATCGCGCGATAGACGCGGTCGAGCGTCTGGAAATTCCATTCCGTCTCGCTGAACAGCGGCATGGCGGTCTTCACCCGGTCTCGCTCTTCCGGAACAGTTCGCGGAAAACCGGGAAAATATCGGACGGCCGCGCGATGCGCTTGGTGGCGAAATTCGGCCATAACGCGGACACGGTCCGGTAGGCGCGCCACAGTTCGGCGCCCGAATCCTCGCTCGCGAACACCTCCATCTCGCGTTCGTCGAGGATTTCAATATAGGCGTAATACTGGCAGAGCGGCATGATCTGCCCGTTCAGCATTTCGACGCAATGTCGCGCGTCGCCCGATTGCGTGTAGCCGTCCGAAGCCTGCGCCGCATAGATGTTCCAGTCGGCGTTGACATAACGCTCGCGCTGGATCTCGAGCATTTTTTCCAGTGCGGTCGAGACGATCGTGCCTCCGGATTGCCGCGAATAGAAGAATTCCTGTTCGTCGACTTCCTGCGCGTCATGCGTATGGCGTATGAAGACGACGTCGACCCGTTCGTAGCGCCGCTTCAGGAACAGGTGCAGCAGCATGTAGAAGCGTTTTGCGAGATCCTTTTCGCGCTCGCCCATCGAGCCCGACACATCCATCAGGCAGAACATGACGGCCTGGCTGGTCGGCACAGGTTGTTCGGTGAATGAGTTGAAACGTACATCGACCGGATCGATGAACGCGATCCATTTCCGCCGCGCCTCTGCTTGCGCCAGTTCTTCCTTGAGCGCCGTGATTCGCGCGCGAGATTCCGGCGAGCCGTCATCGGCGCGCTCCAGCGCGTCGAGCCGCGCTTCGAGTTCCTCGATATCGGCAGGACGCGGACGCTTCAGCGCGAGCCTGCGGCCGAAGGCGTTGCGCATCGTGCGGACGAGATTGATCTGCGTCGGCGAACCGGTCGTGGTGATGCCGGCGCGCTTCCAGATATGGCTCGGCGTTTCTTTCAGCGTAGTTCGGACAAGGTTGGGAAGTTCGAGGTCTTCGAAGAAGATGTCGAGAATCTCTTCCTGCGTCATGGTGAATTCGAAATCGTCTTCGCCTTCGCCCGAGTCGCTTGCGTCCTTGCCGCGGCCCTTGCCCTCGGCGGTGCGCGGCTTGCGGATTTCGTCGCCGGGCGTGAACTCCTTGTTGCCCGGCAGCACGAAATCGCGTTCGCCGCCGGCGCGCGGATCGAGCCGGAAGCGCGGTTCGCGCGTGCCTTTGGTGGAAATCCTGACCTTGCGGTCTTTCGCGATATCCGCAACGGCCGAGTCTTTCAGAGATTTTTGCACCGCCTCGCGAATCTGCGCCCGCGCGCGGCGCAGGAACCGCTGCCGGTTGGCGAGACTTTTGCCCTTGGGATTGAGCCGACGGTCGATAAAGTGACTCATTGCGGAGGCACTAGCCCGCCTTGTTCACGCGCATGTACCATTCCACGAGCCGGCGCACCTGGCGCGAGGTGTAGCCCCGCGCCAGCATGCGCTTGACGAACTCGTTGTGTTTGGTCTGCGTGTCGGAGTCCTTCTTGGATTCGAAGCTGATGACCGGAAGCAGGTCCTCGACCTGGCTGAACATCCGCTTCTCGATGACGTTGCGGATTTTCTCATAGGCCGTCCAGGCCGGATTCCTGCCGTCATTGGCGGCGCGGTAGCGAAGCGCGAACTTCACCACCTCGTTGCGGAAATCCTTCGGGTTGGCGATTCCCGCCGGCTTCTCGATTTTCGACAATTCGTTGTCGAGCGCCGAGCGGTCGAGCAGCTGGCCGGTATCGGCATCCTTGTAGTCCTGATCCTCGATCCAGGCATCGGCATAGGCGATGTAGCGGTCGAAGACGTTCTGGCCGTATTCGCCGTAGGATTCGAGATAGGCTTTCTGGATTTCCTTGCCGATGAACTCGGCATAGCGCGGCGCAAGCTCCGCCTTGATGAATTCGAGATATTTCTTCTCGACTTCGTCCGCGAACTGCTCGCGGCGGATCGATTGCTCCAGCACATAGAAGAGATGCACCGGATCTGCCGCGACCTCCGATACGTCGTAGTTGAAGGTCTCGGAAAGCGTCTTGTAGGCGAAGCGGGTCGAAATGCCCGTCATGCCTTCGTCCACGCCGGCCGCGTCGCGATATTCCTGCAGCGTCCTCGCCTTGGGATCGGTGTCCTTCAGCTTTTCGCCGTCATAGACGCGCATTTTGGAGACAAGGTTGGAATTCTCGTGTTCCTTGAGGCGCGTCATCACGCAGAATTTCGCGAGGATCTCCAATGTTTCTGGCGAGCAGGGCGCTGCCTGCAACTCGCTCGCGCGCAGAAGCTTGGTGTAGATTTCGGTTTCTTCCGTCACCCGCAACACATAGGGCACCGTCACCACGCAGATACGGTCGAGAAACGCCTCGTTGTTGCGGTTGGACTTGAACACCTGCCATTCGGCTTCGTTGGAATGCGCGAGAATGACGCCGTTGAAAGGAATGGGCCCGAGCGTCTCGGTGCCGATATAATTTCCTTCCTGGGTCGCGGTCAGCAGCGGATGGAGCACCTTGATCGGCGCCTTGAACATCTCGACGAATTCCAGCAGTCCCTGGTTGGCGCGGCACAGCCCGCCCGAGAAGGAATAGGCGTCGGGATCGTTCTGGCTGAAGTGCTCGAGCTTGCGGATGTCGACCTTGCCGACCAGCGATGAAATGTCCTGATTGTTCTCGTCGCCTGGTTCCGTCTTCGCGATCGCGAACTGGCGGAGCTTGGAGGGGAATATGCGCGCGACTTCGAATTTGGAGATGTCGCCGCCGAATTCGTCGAGACGCTTGACCGCCCAGGGGCTGATAACGCCGGTGAGCCGGTGGCGGTCGATGCCGTAACGGTCGGCCAGCAGCGACGCGAGTTCCGCGGAACGGAAAAGACCAAGGGGCGATTCGAACACCGGACTGATTTGCTCGCCCGCCTTCAGGACGTAGATCGGGTTCTTCTCCATCAAATCCTTGAGGCGCTCGGCGAGCGACGATTTGCCGCCGCCGACCGGTCCGAGCAGATAAAGGATCTGGCGTTTCTCCTCGAGACCCTGGGCCGCATGTTTGAAGTAGCCGACGATCCGCTCGACGGTGTCTTCCATGCCGAAGAAGCCGCCGAAGGCGTTGTAAACCTTGATGGTACGGTTGAAGAAGATGCGGCCGAGTCGGGGGTCCTGCGAAGTATCGACGAGCGTCGGCTCGCCGATGGCTGCTACCATTCTTTCAGAGGGGCTCGCATAGAGCATGCGATCGTCGCGCGCGGCCAAAAGCCAGTCTCTGAGACTCATCGTCTCCAGGCGTTCGCGCGCATAGTCGCGGGAGAAAATGTCGAAGACATCCAGCGTGCTCATCACCGTCACTCCTTGTACGTCACGCACGCCCTCCACGATTGATGTCGTGGCCCTCCGCGGACATGACAAGACATGTGATACTTGCGCCTTCCGGGCAGCTTCCGCAGCTGTATCTGCATTCTCTCACTGCCCCGTGAAATAATCCCTAACCGATGGCGTTCGTTCCGCTCCCGGCCGTCTTCGCGCGCGCAGCATTCCGCGCGTGCCGGCGGCACGTCTCCTCCCTCACAAACACCATTTTTCCGACACCTTATCGTCGTCGCGATCCGTGCCTCTCCGGGCAAATCAGCGATGATCGATAAGCCATTGTAACTGCTTTTCTTCCGTTCCCAAAGAGGCAATGCAAACTTTATTCCGGTCGCAGGAGCGTTTCGAATTCCTTTGCGATCACAATCCGGTCATTTTTTGTGGAAAAGCCGCCTGCGCAATATTGGAACAATGTCAGTTCGATTTGGGTCGGCGGCCGCTTGCCCGGCCGGCCCGAATTCGGTCAAGCTTCGGCCATGGATGAGTCCACTATCAGAATTCGCGTTGCGCGGCCCGACGATGCGGCCCCGGTGGCCCGCATCTATGTCGAATCATGGCACGACACCTACGCGGCGATACTTCCGAAGCGCCTGCTCTGCGCCATGACGCCGCAAGGGCAGGCTGCGCGCTGGCGTGCAGCCATCACCGCAAGCCGTCGCGAACAGGTGCTGGTCGCCGAATGCGATCATTACGGTGTTGTCGGCATGTCGAGCCTCGGGCCCAGTCGCGACACGGCGCTCGGCTATGACGGCGAAGTGTATACGCTTTATGTAGATCCGGCATTTTTCGGCCGCGGCGCGGGGCGGGCGCTGTTGCGCGGCGGATTTTCCAGCCTCCGCGCGCGCGGGTTTTCCTCCTGCGTGATCTGGGCCCACGCGCGCAACCCGGCGCGGTTTTTCTACGAGGCGTTGGGCGGGCGGCTGATCGCCGAGCGCATGCAACAGATGATGGGCGACGCCGTGCCGGAAGCGGCCTTCGGCTGGCGCAAACTTGCGCTCGTGGAGCGAAGTGCCGCGCGCTGACGGATCGTTTCCTTATTTGCTTTTCAAATCCGCCGGCGTGACGAGGTCGGCGAGCATGCCTTCGCCGGGCGCGATCTCGCTCCAACGATCGACCGGAAAGTCGATGACGGAGAGCGCCGCGGTCGGATATTTGGACATGAGAGCTGCTACGGTGCGCCGCTCATCCTTGCTTGCCGGCTCCCGGACCAGCATGCGCGCGAGCTGCTCCAGGCCCGGATTATGGCCGATATAGAGCAGGGTTGTGACGGCATCGTTCGCGCGTTGCACACAGTTCAGGATCGTGCCGGCGGAGGCGTCATAAAGCGAATCGAGAAACTTCGTTTCGGGCTTTGCGTGCAGCTCGGGGCCGGTATGCTCCCAGGTCTCGCGCGTGCGCGCGGCGCTGGAGCAGAGCACGAGTTCGGGCACGTAACCTTTCTCGCGCATCAGGCGGCCTATCAGCGCCGAATCGCTGGCGCCGCGCTCAATCAGCCGGCGCTCCCTGTCATGTTTCTCGTCATGCGGGCCTGCTTTTGCGTGCCGAAGGACCAGGAGGCGCCGCATCGGCTCACTCCGCCCGGTAGCGCGCCTCGGCCGCGCGATCGAGCGCCGCAGCAACAAGGCGGTCGATGGACAGTGCGCGGCGGAGCAGCTCCACGATGCGCACTTCCTGAAGATTGACGTGCTCGTCGGTGAGCGCCACTTCGAGCGCCAGCCAATAGGCGGTCTCGCGCAAACTTTCCGGCAGCGCCTCGCGGATCAACCCGAGCACGGCGTCGAGCCCGTCCGGCTCCTGCAGGATTTCGGCGCATTCCTGCGACACCGCAAGCAGGCGGTGCTGATCGAAATCCCGGAATACCGGCAGTGTACGGACGATATCGCCGATGGTGCGTAGTTCCGTCTCGCTCATATTGCCGTCCGACGCCGAGACGACGACCATCACATAGACGAGCGCGGAATGATGACTGATCGCGTTCATGAATGCCCTCGAAATTCGCGCGACCTTAATGCGGCTGGACCGCAACGGGCAAGGCGGGCGCCTGCGGCCGAAGAGGGGCTTGCTTCGGGCGGCGCGGATGGCCGCCGTGCGCCGAGCGTCTTTGCGCGTTGGGGCGATGGGCAGTGAAATTAGGCGATCAAGAGTTTTGCGCCCAGCGGTCCTGTCATCGGCGTGAGATTGGAGCGAAGCGAGCAGCATCCGTTGCTTCGCTACACCGCCGTCATTGCGCCGGCTGGTTTTCGCGAAACTTGGTATCTCGGCCGTTTTTCACCTCGGTCCGGCGACCCTCAATAAGACAAATAGCCATTCGAGTGAACTCTGGTCCACGCACCAAATTCTCATGCACCCTTCGGCGGCGATGGCGTGATTTTTCGCACCAGTCCCACACTGCCGTGTCGCTTGCCGGCGACTTGGGCATCATAAGCCGGGCGATCAAGGAATCGTGATCGCAAAGGAAGATGAGGGTCGGAGTTGTATCTTGCGAGGATTTGTTCATGCTGGAAGATCGCGGTCCGTGTTGTAATTAGCTGCCGGGCCGGTATGATAACAGCGGGTTTGCGGCGCGGTACGCATGGCGCGGCAGAAGCGGTTTTTCCCGAAGGCCGCCACTCCTTTTTTCTTTCAGGGCTCAATCGGGAAAATTCAGGTGGCGCTCGATGTCGGCAAATTCCGGGGTCGCGCGTATGGGATCCATCAGGGGATCGACCTTCAACGCGACGAGCCCGGTGTCGTGAAGTCCATAGGCGGTCTTCAGCCACGCAACCGCCTCTTTGCGCGCACCCCATTGCGCGTAGATCTGGGCGTAACCATAAGCGCCCGCGTTTCCCATCGCGGTGCGTAGCGCGGCCATCCGTGCCTGCGCCTCGGCGAATTTGCCAAGCCGATATGCTGCGATGGCCAGGCACTGCGTTTCCTGCCAGGCTTTGTTTGGCGCGCAAATGCTGGCGGCGATATCGGCCCTGCCCAGGGCCAGCCATATGAGCGCGCTTGTCGCCTGATCCGCGGCCGGTCCTGTCAGGGCCAGCGCGCTCGCATGGCGCGACGCAGCCAGCGCGTCCTGGTAACGGCGGGCGAGATAGTACACCTGCGCCTGATCCCAATAGCCCCATGCATCCGTGGGAAAACGTTCCACCACACGCGCCGCGGCCGCCTCGGCCGCAGCAAAATGGCCGAGATGCGATTCCACATAGGCATAGGGACGGTCAACATTGGCGTCATTGGGAGCAAGGCTGCGCGCGCGCGACAGTTCGCGGTCTGCGTTCGCGAAATCAAGCATGGTCAGGAGGACATCGCCTTTGGCCGCGTGGGCCAGCCCCCAGCCCGGCGCGAGCGAAACGGCACGGTTTGCCGCATCCAGGGCGTGCAGCTGCGTGTCCCGCGCCGTGCTGTCTGCAAGAAACATCAGCATATAAGTCCGCATGACATGGGCTCGCGCATATTGCGGATCCAGACGAACCGCTTCGTCGAACGCAGCCAGAGCCGACCGGTACGACGGCTCGTCGCGGCCCCGCATCAACCTCAGTCCTCGCAGAAAATAATCGAAGGCCGCACTGTTGTTGGTGCCGCCCATCGCCAGCCGCTCGGCATCCCCGGCCTGCAGCGTCACCTGCAGCGATCGCGTTATCGCGTCGGCGATCTCCGTCTGCAGCTTGAGGATGTCGCCGAAGTCGCGGTCATAGCTGCGTGACCAGAAGTGATATCCGGTCACGGCATTGATCAGTTGTACGGTGATGCGCAGACGCTGGCCTTCGCGGCGGATGCTGCCCTCCAACACGGCTCCCACGTTTAATTGCCGCGCGATGTCCGCGATCGTGGCCGGGTGGCTCTTGAAGAAAAAAGCAGAGGTACGCGAAGCTACGCGCAGCGCGTCTACCCGGCTGAGTGCGTCCGTCAGTTCCTCGGACAGGCCGTCGGCCAGATATTCCTGGCGGGGATCGCCGCTCATGTTGGTGAAAGCCAGCACGGCCACCGAACGCGGCGGCGGGTTGAACGCGGCGTGCACGACGGGGGGCGCGTGTTCGTAGGTGGACCGCTGGACCAGGAACAGCGCAATCGCACCTGCAACAACAAGTGCCGCGGCGACAAATGCCGCGCGGTTCCAGCGCCGGGAAGGGCGCGCCGGCTCTTCCGCAACCGGCGCAACAAAGCGCGCCACCGGCCCGGCCAGCGGCCCAGTCTCCGCCGCTGGCCCATTTCCTGGTTCCCGATACACCGGAACGGCGAAGCTGTAACCGCGGCCAGGGGCTGTGACGATAAATTGCGCTTCGTCGCCGCCGCCGAGCGACTTCCGGAGCGCGAAAATCGCCTGCTTGAGGCTACCCTCCTCCATGTAGCGCCCGGGCCAGATTGCTTCGAGCAACTCATCCTTTGAAAGCGCGCGCCCGGGATTTCGCACGAACACCAGCAGCGTTTCGAACAGCCGATAGGTCAATGCGACGGGTGCGCCGTCGCGGAGAAGCTCACGTTTTCGGGGATCCAGTACGAACGGACCGAACCGGTAACAGCCTTCGTCAGGAGCTTTGGCGTCCATTTCTAACCGGCTTTGACGAAATTTAACCCGTTTTTTGACGACGGCCTTTTTCGCCCGCCGCATGCTGACCAGCGAAATATAGCGCGGCATCGGGCTCGCGCACAGGTCGTGGAGAACCTCAGCATGCGACTGCAAAAGGCGAGCCGCGTGCCGGGGGACTCGGGCAAAAGGAGGTTGACGTGAACAGGTTTCTTTCAGGCATCTCGCTTCTCGCGCTCGCGGCCGGCAGCTGCCTCGCGATGGCATCGTCTGCCGCGGCTGCGGACGCGACGAAGAGTACGTTTTCCGTGCTTTACACTTTCACGGGCGGATACGATGGCGGCGTTCCGTTGTCCGGCCTTATCTCCGACAAACAGGGGAATTTGTACGGTACGGCATATCAAGGCGGCGCCGACAATCTGGGAACCACGTACCGGCTTGCGCCGGACGGGACCGAGACGCCGCTGATCACCTTCGATAGCACCAATGGCCAGTCTCCCGGCTACGGCTACCTGATCCAGGACACGTCCGGGAACCTGTTCGGCACGACCGGCGCCGGAGGGGCGGACAATTACGGAGCGGTCTACTCGCTTGCGCCGGATGGCACGGAACAGGTGCTGTACAGTTTTGCGAGCCAAAGCGACGGCGACGATATTGCGTACGGGCTTGTGGAGGACAAGAACGGAAACTTCTACGGTACCGCCTATGAGGGCGGGCCGAATAACGAAGGCGAAGTATACGAAGTGACGCCCGGCGGGACCAAGACCATGCTCTGGGCGTTCTGCAGCCAGGCCAATTGCACCGACGGGGACGGCCCGCTCTCCCAGCTCATCATCGACAGGCACGGCAATCTGTACGGCACCACACTCGTGGGCGGAGCGTATGGGTGGGGCACGGTGTTCGAGCTTTCGCCGCCCGGCAAAGGCCAGACCCAATGGACCGAAACCGTGCTCCATTCCTTCGCCAATGTCGGCGGCGGAATCACCGACGGCTGTTATCCCTCGGCAGGTGTGATGATGGACAAATCCGGGAACCTGTACGGCACCACTTATGGGTGCGGCGGTTATACGAACGGGAATAACAATGGGGACGGCAGCGTATACATGATTGCGGCGAACGGAACGGAGTCGCTTCTCTACGGGTTTTCGGCCGGGAATGACGGCATGAGCCCCCACTCCACGCTGGTCGAGGACAAGGACGGCAATCTGTATGGTACGACGGAAGCGGGCGGCGCCGACAACGACGGCACGGTCTTCAAGATCCCGGCGGGCGGCGGCAGCGACGTAATCCTGCATACCTTCACCGGAGGAAGCGACGGCGCAAATCCCTATTCGGGCCTCTATCGGAAAGGATCCTGGCTCTACGGAACCGCGAGCGCCGGAGGCGCAAACGGAGCCGGCACGGTGTTCAAGGTGAAGGACTGAGGGTCAGGTTCGCGACTCGGCCAACCGATCTGTTGCGCCCGGCACCTGTTTCCCAATGCCGGGCGCGGCGGGCGACCCCACAATGTTTGCCGTCCTGCTCATCACGCACGGGCCGGACGGGCAATTTCTTCCCACGCTTCTGCGTTCCGCGTGATGATCATCCGCGCGGAGAGGGTGCCCGCTTCCTGTCGTTTCGTTGCGACGGCAGAGGGAAGGGCGAGGCGCCGACGCTTTCCTCCCCCAACATGCGCGAGGTCCGGCCGAAGGCCGGGGTGGAGGGCGCGCGGTCGGCCGGCTAGGGGACGTCCTTCGCGTTTCACGAAGCCCGCCTCGGCGACGGTTTGTAGCGATATATGCCGTCGCCGGATGGGCCCCGGACTCGGATTCCAGTGCCGGAATGGACCACTCAGTCTTGAATTACCTCGAATATTTCTCCCGACGAATTATTACCTCCATACGAGTCCGTCCCCAATATATCCACCACGCCGCCCGAATCATTAAGAACAATGACCCCCGTTGCCGGATACTTTCCGGCGGGAGGAAGGCCGGAAAACGTATAAATATCCGTCGGCGCGTACTGGGGAAGGCCAGCGGAAAATACCACGCCATAATTTCCACTGTCGTATGTTCCGTATTCCGTGGTTCCAAATACCGTGGATCCATAGGTGAACGGTTCGCTACCCTCGCCGTAATATGACAATCCGGCAAGCGGACCATCGCCGTTAGAGATGTCCGTAAACGAAGACACGGAAAGTTGCTGGTTGCTGGCATTGTACTCATAAAGCGCGCCCGCTCCATACACGCCTCCCGACTGGAGGGTACCCCATACGTTGCCGGAAACGTCCAGAATCACGTCTCCGCTGGGATACAGAAGCTCGCATTGGGGCGACGGGGTACAGGTGTCCTGGAACGATACCAGCTGGGCATACGTGTATCCGCCCTGCTCGTTCCGGGACAATTCGAACACTGTTCCGCACTTCGAGTCGGGACAGTTCAAGCCGGTCCCGCCGTAAGTTGTCGTCCCGAAGAGATTTTCCTGCAGATCGCTGGTAAGTGTCGTTGGAGCGCAGCCGCTGTTCCCGCAGTTAAAGTTGTAGATCACGTTCGCCTGGGCGCCGGGAGTTGAAATTTCGTATACCGTCCCCTGGTTATTCGTTCCGCCACCGGATGTTGTTCCAAACAGCGGACCCGTACCGTCGTATCCGTCGGTGCATTCCTGTTCTTGGTGCCCAACACAGTAATAAGCGAGTCCCGTGGTGGGAACTGCGCCGGTGCTGCAGGCATAAGGCACGTCCCAACAAAAGCTGTAGAGCGGCTGGAAAGGGCCGCCGGGAGTTAGTTTAAAGACGGTTCCTTGACCCGCCAACCCCCCAGCCTGCGTCGTTCCGTACAGAACACCGTTTTGGTCGATGATCAGTTTGCCGCTCGGCCATGAACCATCCGTACAGCCGGCTTGCGGGCAGAACGTGTAGAGCGTGAGTAATTGCCGGGGGGCGGTGCTGGTGTATTCGAAGACCGTACCGCATCCGACGTTGCCGCCCGTTCCGCAATTCGTGTTTCCGCCATACGTTGCCACGCCGTACAAATTTCCATTCGAGTCGCTGACCAGCGTTGAAGGCTGGCAACTACTCCCTCCGCTGTTGTCTGCGCATTGCGGGAAGGACGCAAGCGCCACAAGGTGCGTCTGCGCTTGCGCGATATGGCCGGCAAGAAGTTCTGCGAATCCCACCACTACGGCGAACGTCGTCAGGCGGCTCATTTGCCCCTCCCTTGAGTTGAGAACTATCGACTCGTTCTACTCCCGTTATGGCGGCGCTTCAAGAGATGTCGCGGCATGGTGTCGGTAGGTCGAGCTATCGCGCGCATGCACTCGGCGCGGCCGATCCGCTCGTGAGCGCGCACGCGCTCTATCGGGCGCCCGGGCGATCGCCCGCGCGGCGGCAGGAGGACTACCGGTTGCGATTCAGGGCGCGGGAGGACGAGGAATTCGTCGGCGAACTCCGGCAGGCCACCAATGGCGGCTGGCCGGTCGGCAATGATCGTTTCAAGCGCGAGACCGCCAAAGCGCTGAAGTGCCGCGTCACGCCGCTTCCGCCCGGCCGCCCGCCCCGGGCCCCGCCGGACAAACGGCAGATGAGGTTGCTGTGATGGAGTCTGCATGTCGCGACGCTAATTACAACTCCGACCACAATTCTTTGCGGCGCGCTTTCGACTTCAAGCGGGACGCTTTATTATTTCAACAGTCCCGCGGCGGGCGTTCAAAACAAGTTGCTGCAGGGTGCGACCCCGCAATGG